>APMI01026717.1_pt1 | contig 15031 bp, 11 predicted proteins | sample 667938 | NCBI WGS metagenome assembly APMI01 (sample SAMN01084076, study PRJNA167559) | wastewater metagenome | biome: Wastewater | place: Denmark: Ejby Moelle, Odense | collected 2011-11-28 | reverse complement strand
TCGGTCAACCAGCGCCTCTTCAACAACGCCTACTTCCGCGCCGTCGACGCGCTGCTCCTGCTTGCCAGCTATCGATTCTCCACCCTGCTCGAATGGCTGCCCTGGTTGGCGGCATTCGTCTTGGCTGCAGTTGTCGACGGCGGATTGGCGCGGCTCATCAAGGCCAAGGAGTTCCTTCAGCACGATCCGGAGATGTTCGCACTGTACGCCTGCCTGGGGATCGTGATCCTTTGCTCGACGGTCGTCGGCTTCGTGCTGCCAGTGATGCTGCATCCGCTGCTTTTGCCTTGCGTGCCGCTGGTGGTCGGGGTGCTGGTGGGACGGGCGGTTGGCTGTTTTCACCGGCGCGGATAGGCTGCCGGCAAAATCCGCGCCGGGGGCTGACCGGACTGCCCTACTTGTAGTAGCCGCACAGAATCTGGGAGCTGTCGGATTCTTCCGTGTACATCCTGATCTCGGTGCCCCGCGAGCGAAACCGAACGTCACAGGCACAGGCTTACTGACCTGACTATGCTGATTTCCTTCATGAAAAACTGATTTGCGCATAGCCCGTGCCTGGTAGCAGGTTAGTTTAAGTATAAGGATGGCTTTTATGTGTCTCGGATAGTTATAATCAAAATTCGTTCTGTGGAGATCGCCTACCCTGGACACCCCCCGACGGAAGATACCGTTCGCGAGAAATGACGGAGATATATTGATGGGTTTGAGCGAGCTCCATGCACGCCCTCTGCCGCTTCTTGGTTCGCCAATTGCCCGATTGGAGTACTTCTCTAGCAATGAATGTCGCCTTAGCCTGCGACATCGGTGGGGTTCCATTGCAAGGGAGGTGAGTTGACCCTACCGGAACTACCCCTTCGCTTGTCCTACCGGACTGGGCGAGATGATCTCGTTCGGGACTTTTTTAACCCGTGCCTCGAATCCTGTGTGCTCTATCGGCGCGCGGCAGGTTACTTCACCAGTTCGGGGCTCGCGTTAGCTGCTCGGGGAGTGGCGAGTCTTGCCGCCAGACGCGGGAAGATGCAGCTAGTCGTGTCCCCATACCTCGAACCGGGCGATGTCGAAGCCCTACGTGCTGCATCCGAAACTCCGCTAGACGCCTTGCGCGTAATTGCGGCGAAAAGCCTCGCCGATATCGAGGATGCGTTGATCAAGGACCGTCTCAATGCGCTCGCCTGGCTGGCGGCATCAGGACTCCTTGAGATCAAGGTTGCCCTGCGGCTTGACTCACAAGGGGGATACGCTCGAGGCATTTTCCATGAGAAGGCAGGCGTCTTTACGGACGCACGCGACAACCACGTAACCTTCTCTGGATCCTCCAACGAGACCGCCGGAGGTTTGTTGGAGAATTTTGAGAGCATCAAAGTCTTCTGCTCATGGAAAGACACCGAGGGGAGAGTGCAGGAAGAAATCGACAACTTCGAAGCCCTTTGGAAAAACGCCACACCAGGCCTCAAAGTGCTGGATTTCAGCTCAATCAGTAAGGATTTGCTCGACCGCTATCGTGACCCCCAGCGGCCACCGCCCGGTATCAATCCGCATGAAGTTCGCGAACCAGAAAGGTCCAGTGTCTTTCAAGCTCCAGCGGGATTCGATCTTCGCCCTTACCAGACGGAGGCCATTCGCGCTTGGAGCAAGAACGGCGGGCGTGGCGTCCTTGCCATGGCAACCGGATCGGGCAAGACACTCACGGCCCTCACGCTCGCGAGCAAGGTGGCAGAAAAGAATCGGTCGCTGGTACTCATCGTCGTTTGTCCATTCATCAACCTCTGCCGTCAGTGGATACGGGAAATGGCGACTTTTGGCCTAAATCCGGTTGCGGCTTTTGAGGGTCGCGAGCGCTGGCAAGCGTTGATGGAAGAAGGCTATCAACGCCTCTCGGTGGGACTCTCTCAGGTACACGCCATCGTCACCACCAACGCGACATTCATGAGCGAGAGCTTCCAGGCTCGCTTACAGCCCCGAGTCGCTGCGGGTGCATTTCACCACCTGTTGATCGCCGACGAAGTCCACAATCTTGGTGCGCCCAGTATCAAGACAGTGCTTCCCGATGGCATTTCGATGCGCCTTGGGCTATCAGCGACGCCAGAACGCCACCACGATGCAATTGGCACTCAGGCAGTTATGGAGTACTTCGGCAAGGTCATCTACGAGTACTCGCTGGACCAAGCAATCGCTGAGGGGCGCCTCTGCCCCTACCGCTACTATCCAATTCTCGTCGACTTGACCGAGTCCGAAGCTGAACAATATGCAGAGATTTCGGCCAAACTGGCCAGACTTATGCCGGCTGCAGACGGGGACGACGACATTGAGCAGGCGGCTATGCGCCTTCTAATCAAACGTGCCCGTTTGTTGGGCGGCGCCGCCAACAAGATGAACGCCCTCGACAAGTTGATCTCCTCATTGCCCGAGCGGCCGCACAAGGCCATCTTCTATTGTGGAGATGGACGGACAACCGACAGCATTACCGATGACGAAGTCCGCCAGATTCAGGCCGTGGCGCGGCTGCTTGGCGAAAAGCATGGCTTGCGCGTACGCAATTTCACCTATCGCGAAACATCGCAGGAGCGCGAAGAAATCTTGCGAGATCTAGCCAGTGGGTTCCTCGACGGTGTTGTAGCAATCCGCTGCCTTGATGAGGGGATTGACTTGCCAGACCTCCGGATGGGGTTCTTGTTGGCAAGTTCAACAAACCCACGTCAATTCGTTCAGCGGCGCGGGCGACTGCTCAGGAATGCATCGGGAAAATCTCGTGCGATAATTTATGACTTCATCGTTGCGCCTCCTGACTATGGTGGCGATCAGGATGATGACGCATTCAACATGGAGCGAAGTTTCTTCCGGCGAGAGCTCACGCGGATAGTGGAGTTTTGCCAGATGGCGGAAAACGGTCCAGAGGCACTTGGTTCGCTGCGTGAGCTTCGCATCAAACATAATTTGCTGGCAGGTTAAATCCGTTTGCTGCGCGCCTTTTTACGTGGAAGAACAGGTCTGATCCGATTCAGGGGGAGTCAAGGTGTCAAATCAACAAGACAGCTCTAAGGCATCGCTATCGCGTGCGCAAGAGCTATTCCGTTCGGCAAAGACCGAATATAAAGAACTCATCCGTGACTTTCTGAAGGAGGAGCGAGACGTTATGCACCTCAAGCGTCGCTCTGATATTCATCAGAGGCTATATGACCATGTTAAGCGAGTGATCAAATGATCCTTGAGCGACTCGTTCTTGACCACTTCCGTCAGTTCAAGGGGCGGCAGGAGATCGTATTCTCGGACCTGAAAGAGCGGAACGTCACGATTGTTCACGCCGAGAACGGATTTGGAAAAACTACAGTCCTTAAGTCGTTGCTATGGGTACTGTATGGCCGCGATGGTCTGATGGGGGCGGATGGTAAGGAAGAAGATTTCGAGAAACCAGACGAAATCATCCACGAGGGAGCTGTTCATCGCGGGGGAGACCCGAACGATATCTCGGCGACGGTACAGCTGACCTTTAAGCATGACGACTCTCGGTACACCCTCACTCGGCGTCTTACCCTGGCCCAGCAGAAATCGAACCCTCGGCAGTCTGACCTGACGCTCGAAGTGATGCGTGATGGTCAAACATTTCCGGTGGTTCGGCCGCAGCAGTTTATACAGGCGATCGTACCGGATGGGATCAGCGGCTTTCTGTTTTTCAATGGCGAACGCATTAACTATCTCGCCATGGAACGCAACAGCGCACAAGTCACCGAGGCCATTCATCAGATGCTCGGGCTACGCCTGCTGAAGATGACTATCGACGATCTGCGGCATCAAAATGTTCGTGGAAAGCTTCGGGCCGAGCAGCGTGAGACTACCAATGAAGAAAAGCGTGAACTAATTGAGCGTCTGACTCAACGTGAATCAGACCAGAAGGAGCTCGAAGAGCAACGCCGTCAAGCACAGGCGAACGTCGGCGCAATCGCTAGCGAGCTGGAAGTCATCGATAACAAGCTCGTTGCAAATCGGGAGGCGCATGAACTGCAAGCCCGGCGCGTCCGTTTGCTCGGTGAGCGTGACAACCTCGCCTCCAGACGCGACGAGGTTGTGCGTCGCCTTTCAAAGCTGATTGCCGATGATGGTTACACGCTTTTTGCTACGGACCTCATTGGGCGCGGGCGCGAAATTGTCGCCCGGCTCCGCAGCGAAGGAAAGATTCCCGCGCGTGTGTTGAACACATTCCTTCAGGAACTGTTGGAGAGCGGTTCGTGTATTTGCAAACGCTGTTTGGCAGAAGGCTCACCGGAGCGTACAGCCGTAGAAAGCTTGCTCACGATCGCCGGCGATCAGGACTTCAACAACGCTGTGGGCGCACTTGACCATGCCATTGGATTGATCGAGGGAGTTGCCCGCCAAACCGACGAACAACTCAAACAACTTAACGCCGAGCGGCTTGAGCTAACACGCAACATCCGCAATCTCGACGAAGAAGTTGAGGAAATCCATCAGCAACTTGGTGGCAAGAAAGACGAAGAAGTTCAGCAACTGGAAGACGCACGGAAGCGCTTGCAGCTCAAACGTGAAGATGAAATTGCCACCAGTAGCCGTCTTGCCACGTTGATTGAGGCTGCGAAGGGTGAGATTGAACTCCTGCAAACTCAGATTCGGCAGATCGAAGACAAGGAAGAAGCCGCCGCACGTGCGCAGCGGCGCGTCGATGCGGTCGAGGATTGTGCAGGCATCCTCGATCAAATCCTAGAGGCAGAGACCCAGGATCTTCGCCCTCTCTTGAATGCTGAGATTGACACCCACTTCCGCAAAATAATGACGAAAGATTACTGGGCCGAGCTAAGCGAGAATTACACGTTGCGGATACGCAAAAACGTGAGCTTTGGAGAAGACGATTCCAGCCCAGCCAAAGTCGATGTTGCATTGAGTACGGGGGAACGCACCGTAACGTCGCTGGTATTTATCGCCAGTTTGGTCGCCTTGGCCAAACGTCGTTCCGAAATTCCTACGATCTTGAAAGATGTGTCCGGTTCGGCGTACCCGGTGGTCATTGACTCGCCTTTCGGCTCCCTCAGTGTCTTCCGCGAGGGAGTTGCTCGTCACATCCCTGAATTGGCTCCCCAAGTATTGTTGTTGGTCAGCCCAGAGCAATACAATGGGCAAGTTGAGAAGGCGATGAATGAATCCGGTCGCGTCGGGAAGCGTTACTACCTAACCTATCACGGACCCACAATGCCCGAACGAGCTACTCAAGAGCTGGTGGTTAACGGGCAGAGACTTCAGCAATACTTCCCCGAGCGCAGCGGTGAATTTACCGAGATCTGCGAGCTATGACGGAAGGATTCACCATTCGGAACGCTGCTGAGAAGGCATTGCTAAAATCGGATGGGCGGCCACGATCCCGGAAATCTACGCTGAGATTGTTCGAAGCGGATTATTTCAATTCAATACCCAGAACCCTGAGCATTTCTTCAGAACAACTATCGTCCGGCATATCAAAAATATTGAAAGAGACAACTCTTTCAAGGAACGGATTAGCTTCTCGATGGTTGGTGACGAGATGCATGCATCGGCTAATGGTGGCAATACAAGAGCATCGAAAATGAACTCGACTACTGGAATCAAGCGTATTCATCGCGCCACCGACAAGGAGGAGATCATTCGCCTAATGACGAGTGACCAATTGGGCGTGTTTCGAGAGATATGGCGTCTGCTAATGTTTGCAGCGCAGATCGGATACCGAAATGCTCGCAGAGACCCTCTCAAAATAATCGATTCTGGGAAGGGAATTGACCAGAGTACATTCGGCAATAGCCCCGCGTGGCCAGGAGTGATGTTCCTAATTTCGCTCGCGGACGCAGGGGCTGCCGAGGTCTTGGGGGGGACTCCCGAAAGCGAGGAACAGAGAATCTCAGCTTTTCAGGAATACGCGAACGGTGGCCTGGCGGTTTTGCAGGAGTTTTTCTTATCGCGTCCAGCCGACTTAGATGGATTATTGGACTTCATTGATAGTCAACGAGTGTCGCGAGGTGCTCCACCAGACCTGGAACTTTCGATCTAAGGCTGCGACTGCTTGACCATTTCCCCGATTGTTTTGATGTTTTGGAGGCTCGCAATACCTCGCTCAATGTGAGCCTTAATATAGTCGGCTAGAGCATCCCTTGACGCAAGGTCTACTCCGTCGACGTTGGCACGCAGAGTAATCGCCGCCGTAAATTCTTCGCTGTATAGACCGGCGAAGGTCTTCCATTCCATATCGATGGAACTCTCCCCCATCTTTGGTGGTTTCGCGGGTGGAGTTGGGTTAGCCAAGGATCGGCAAAGCGCAACGCGGCAGATCTCGTTCCAGTGTTCGAGTCCCGTACGCCTCTTGATCTTGATGAGTGTTTCTTTACCTTTTGCGCTTACTCGAACATGGTCAACAAGTGGTTTCATGATGGGAAATATCCCTCTTCGATTGTCGTCGCCCCTTCTTGCTCATTGTGCACGAGAAGGAAAGACCTTGTAACGTAGGGCCGCAGCGCCTCCAAATACCCGCCGGTGATTTCTTCGTCGGTCGACAACAAGAGAACTTGGTGCGATGCGTTCGGGAAGTAGCGTTCAATCAGATTGCTACGGTGCTCCGAATCCAGACGTCCCAAGGGGGTGTCGATTACGGTCGGGACGGGGCGCCCCGAAGCGCGAGCCAAGCCCCAGAGCATGGATGTGGCCAACAGCTGCCGCTCTCCAGCGGAGAGTCGATCAAATGGCAATGGCTTGCCGTCGCGCCCGGATAGTGTGGCTTCGAAGGTATTCGGATTGATGGTCAGCCCGGTGACTAAGCCCGATTTCCTCAGCAGCTTCTGGAACGACTCGAGCATGAGCGATTCCATGCCGGTTGTGTGACGCTTCACAATCTGAGTGCGGAATCGGTCAAGGGTGTCACGCGTCTTTTGCGAATGCTTGAGCATCCGCTGGCGATCATCCTCCGCAAGGTGAGCATCCATTTCCTGCTCACCAAGCTTGTCGAGACGTGCCTCGGTATCCGCCCGCTGCTTACGCAAGGCTTCTTTGCGCATTCGCAGAGCGTCAAGTTCGGCAAGCTTTTCGGCATGCGCACGACGCGCGATATCGAGCTCCGCCTGTACGATGGCGATACGGTCTGCCGCCGGCACACGATCCAGGTCGGTTTCCGCACGTGCGATTTTCTCGTCCAGCACGGTTAGCTCTTCAATGAAACAACGCGCTTGCTCTTCGGCCGCCGGCAAGACGATACTACGCAGGTGGCTGATGTGCGGTACTAGGTCATCAGGAGCATTCAGCAGCAAGGGCTCTGCCGCAAGACCGCGACGCTGTTGGCGATCCTTCATCAAGACCCGCCCGATTGCGGCGACCGCCTTCGCATGGATTGCATCTCTTTCCAGTGAGGCGAGCACCTCGGCATCACGCCCTTCAAGCACTTCAATCAGTGTCTTGGCGCTGCGTACTTCCCGTTCGTGCCGTACTTGCTTCTCAACCTTGGCAAGTAGCGGCTCAATGAGCAGCAATGGGAGCGGGCCGGACACAAGTTCGCGGAACTCGGTCTCTAGCTTCGCACGTCGGTGCTTGAAGCTTGCCAGCTCAGCCTCCAACGAAGTTCGCTGGTGGTAGAGATCGCCACCTTCGGCACGAAATGTCTCTTCGCGACTCAGGACCTCCTTCGCCAGACGACCCGCCTGATTTACCACGGCGCCTTCTTCATTGGCAACCTGTTCCTGCTCACCATCAATCTGGTCGAACTCGCGCCGAAGTTGTGTAAGCCGCTCGGTCGCAGCAGCATCCAGGCCCTCGGCTCGCTTACGGCGCTCAAATACTTTCAAATCAGTTTCGAGTCTATCGACTAGATCCAGACCCAGTAGCGAATGAACAGCCGTTCCCAAAATCTCGGCCGCATGACCACCATCAGCGAGTTCCATAATTTGCTCGCCGTCAAAGAAGAACAGGTGGGCGATGCTACTGGGTAGATAAGCTTCGATCACCTCGTCCCAGTGATCGGAAAAGACGTCATCCACCCTACCGTCGCGCAGTACACGCACGGTTTCCTCGATGCCCTTTATCCCTTGGCGCCAACTGCGACAGAGTTCGAAATAACGTGTTTCGCCTTCAATCACGCGACGGAAACGTACCGTGACGCTTGCACCCTCACTCGGATCACTGCCACGGTGGATGGACTGTCGTAAATAGTCTTTGTATGCATGGCGTCCCCTGTTGGAGATACGTGCTTTAGGTCCATAGAAGGCAAGCTGAATGGCATCCAATAGGGTCGTTTTGCCACCGCCATTTAGTCCACCGAACAGAACGATCGGTTTGCCCGGCTTCGGCGTCAGCGCGGCTTCTTGCCGGCCACCATAGGTTCCGAAGTTTTCCAGAATGATGGTATCGAGGATCATTCCTTGAACTCCAGTGCATCGGTTTGAGGTCCGGGCCCGTAGCCAATTGCGCCGAATTGACGTGCCGCTTCGCGCCGTTTGCGTTCGTCCGCAAGGTACTGTGCCCGGCTCAGGGCATCCTCCCTGTCGTCGTAGAAATGACGTTTGAATGTTTTTTCGAGTTGTTCGAACAACCCTGCACGCCGTCCAAGCGAACGCTGCTGTCCTGTGAGACTCAGCAATTCACGGGTGAGCTCATAGTGCAGGCGATCATTCCCGCAGAGCTCGGCCAATTCCTTCATCTCGGTTTCCCCTAGTACGAGGTTGTCGTCCAGCGGGCGGCCCGGATACATCCCGTCCGTGCATTCGCGATAGATGCGGGGCAGCGTGTCTTCGAGTTCATGTTTATCCACTACCCAGATGCGCCGGATTTCCTGTAATTCATCAAGCGTGATGAGCTCGATACTCTGTACGTCAGAAGGCCCATTTCGACGTATATGCACCTGCGCTGTCAGTAACTTCTTGAGCCAAGTCTCTCTTGCTTCTTGCGTGTATGGTCCGGGAATTGGACGGCCGTTTGCCATCATTTGTACCGCACCGGTCATTCGGCGAAAATCACGCAAATGGCGATCCGTGTTGTCCAGATCGTCGGGAGCAGCAGCCCCACCTCCCCTGAAATCAAGGGCATTTCGGAGTTCCAAGAGAGGCATCATCCATTCTTTCTCGACGTCGTTCTGGATCATCGCAGTCATGGACTTGTCCTGTTCCACAAGAGTGCATACCCAGCAACCGAAACGCGAATCACCGCAACTCGGAGTCGAGTCATCAACAACAAGTGGGCACTCCCCATCTGCAGATGCTCCTGCATACATCCCAAGAAGGTCTCGATTGTTGTAACCCCAGGGGTTCTTTGTCTGCATCAGAAAAAACCAGACATCGTCGTTACTCCAATCTTCAACCGGCGTGTAAACCAAAGAACCCGGCAGGCTGGAATTCGGACTCAGGCGATCACGTACACGACCCTTCTCGTGTTTCGTCATATTGGCGGCGCGCTTTGTGCTCTCAGCTTTTCGCGTACCAAGCACAAGAATTGCCTCACCACTGGACGAAACGATGCCGTTGATGAATGTGTTTGAAGGCCGGATCTTGAGGCGTTCAGTACACCAACGAAACTTGTGGCGCGGAGCTGGATAGCCACGTCCGATGAGGTTCACCCAAAATGAATCAACGGTTCGTGGCGTCAAACGCTTCGGCTGTATCGGGACCCCTTGCTCTTGTGCTGCTCTTTGCATTACCGCCAGGGAGTTCGATACCCACGCAGCAACAATGGGATTTTCAACCAAAGTATCCGTCGAGATGACATAAATTCTCTTTTTTCGTGCTTCTATGGGAAGGCCGAGAATGGCACCCCAGACCAACTGGAGTGTGGCGGTCGAGTCTTTACCGCCCGAGTAGCCAATGATCCACGGCACTTCGTCGGCAAGGTATAGTTCGCAAATCTCGTCGTGCAGTAACTCAATGGTTGCCTTGAAGCCGATTTCAGCGAAAGCAGAAGGCCTCTTTCGCGGTGTCGTAGCGTCGGAGCCGTTCGCTTCATGCAGCAGAACAGGCACGCTCTGCGGCTTGGATTTTGGTTTAGATGCCATGGAGAAAACCTTACAGTAATTCGTCACTCGCTCTTGCGAGCGTGGGCGTTTTCGACCCGTTGTTGTTCTTCGTCAAAAGGTAGAGCAAGCGCCTTCTTGATGACGTTGGTCGTCAAAATTACGTTGGTCGTAACCTTAGAGACTTTGCCGCCAATTAGCGCGCGCCCCTCCCAAGTTTTGGCGTTGCTGCGCGACCAGTCGATCCGTCCGATTGCGCTCAAGCGCTTTTGCCAATCCTTTGGATGCAGTTTCAGCAGCGTATTGCCTGCCTTGCCAAGTGCTTGCAGGGCAATCCCGTGCGAATGAATGTAGCCCTCACGCACCTCACTGGCCGGAAGCCGGTTTTCGAGTACCTGCGCCCAGGCAGGAAAGTGCTTCGCAACCTCCTCCCAGTAATTGCGGGCGAGGGAGGCATCTTCGTTGACATTGCCGGTCGCCATGCCCTCGACGAGATCCGCACAAGCGTTGTGAAAGGCGGAGAGCGTGAAGAGCTTGCGTGATCGTTTGGCAAGAGAGGACTTCTCCATGTCGACGATGTCGCGGAAGGCGTTGGACTTCATTACAACGAGCTTGGCTAGCTGCGCCTTGTCGTTGCGGTGGTCGTATAGCAGCCCGAGCGAACGACTGGGGCGAATCGCATGCCGGTTGAGGTCGGCAAACATCTGCTGGCAACGCTCAAGTCCAATGTCCAGAAAGAAAACGACGGCGATAGTCTCGTGGCCTAGTTCTGGACGCTGATCGAGTGCCTCCATGATGGCGGCACGACGGTGTTGCCCGTCATTAATGATGAAGCGGGCATCCATGGGCACCCGTAATAAGCCAAGTTTGTCTTGCCCGGGGAGTGGCTCAAAAATAACATCGGAGTCGATCGAAACCGTGAGGGCGGAAAATACGTAATCGTCCGGATTATCGAGCATGTACTCGCAGATCTCAGGGATACGCGCCTTGTTCAACGTGCGCTGAGCGCGCAGTTCAGGCGGAAGTTCGTCTTCGTCAAAGATCGAGATTTGGCGAAGCATCCGCAAAGACCACATCGCGACGAAGTACTCTCGATGCGCCTGAAGCCCCCTGATGACGGGGAATGTAAGAGTCGGCTGAGTTTCCATGCTGATGTGGCCGTGTCTGGCGGTTGATTGGCTGATGTATGCGAGTTCGGCGTAAAATGCGGGTTGCCCCGCGCAGCTTGTATGCCTATATTATGCATGCTGTTTGTTAATTTACAAAGTATTAACGTACATGCAAGCCCCTGTTCCTATCCAGATCTATCTTGACTGCAACGCCACGACGCCGCTCGAGCCGGGCGTCTGCGAGGTCTTGTTCCACTACCTGACGGAAGAATTTGGGAACGAAGGAAGCCGAACACACGAGTTTGGCGCTCGAGCCAAACAAGCGGTCCAGCGGGCACGGGACCAGGTCGCAGCAGTTGTGAGTGCTAAGCGTGATGAAGTGATCTTTACCAGTGGTGCAACCGAGAGTAACAACTTGGCTATCCTCGGCTTGCGGGAAGCTGCTCGCAGCACGGGCCGAATGCACGTCATTACTTCGACCATTGAGCATAAGGCGGTGCTGGAACCAATCGATGCGCTGGAGCGTGAAGGCTTCTCGGTTACTCGCCTGCCGATTACTGCTCGCGGCTACGTTGATCCGAGCATCTTAGCCAACGCACTGCGGCCGGAAACCATCCTGGTTTCGGTCATGCAAGCAAATAACGAGACTGGTGTGTTACAGCCTCTCAGCGAGATTGCGGCCGTGCTGGATGGCCATCCCGCCTACTTTCACACGGATGCGGCACAAGGTTTTGGCAAGGATCTCGACACGCTCCGCAATTCGCGTATCGACATGATCAGCGTGAGTGGGCATAAGATCTTTGCGCCCAAGGGAGTTGGCGCACTGATCGTCCGCCGCAGAGGGTACGACCGTTTGCCCCTAAGACCGCTAGTTTTCGGTGGCGGACAGGAACGGGGTTTGCGTCCCGGTACATTGCCTGTTGCCTTGATTGTTGCCCTTGGCACAGCGGCTGAGATGGCCGTGCATGATAATGGTGCCCGGAAAAGCCGATGCAATGCGCTTCGTGCCGAGGCTATGAAGGCATTTGATCAACTGAATCCCAGGTACAGCGGGGATCAGTCCAAGGTGATGCCCCATGTGCTAAACGTGGCGTTCAAGGGTCTGGATTCCGAGGCTCTGATTGTTGCCATCAAGGATCTCGCGGCGATCTCCAATGGGTCGGCTTGTACTTCCACCAGTTACACGCCAAGTCATGTGTTGAAGGCCATGGGGATGAGCGACGACGAGGCCAATGCCTGCGTACGCATCAGTTGGTGCCACCTAACACCCGATGTGGACTGGAACGCACTGGCCGCTCGGATTGCGACAATGCGTTGAGGGAAAGTAAGGCGGTCGCGTCGCGGCAGCTCTATAGATACGCATCCTAGCTAGCTTAGCTAGATGTGTAGATCTTCTTCCTCGAAGGCGGTCGCGATTCGGGGTTGCATCGTCATTGCGCGCTGGATCTCGGTACGGATGACCGACTGCCCGGAAGAGTCTGCCGAGCGCGACATTGCACCCCGTAAGTACTCGAGTCCGCCGGCGGCGTAACGTTCGAACTTACGAATCAGCTCCTCTTCCCTTTCTGGACGAAGGAATTCAATGTCACCCGTTCCAATCAGGGGGATCAGGAGCAGGAATGAAGCGAGGCTCGCGGAACCGAAACGGTGAGCTTCAAATGTATCGGTACTGATTTCTTGCCGCTGCGATCCGACATCTCCTTCCCGCTGGTGAGTGAGGCCAAGAATTGCGGCGAATATGATCGCGCCCGTGTTGTATCGATACATCGGCGCGTGAACCCCATTGTTATTGGAGTCCTGCCCTTTGAGCATGTTGACAAGATCGGCATACTCGCCGGGCCAATACACCGTGCGGCTTGCGCCAAAGATGCCTTGCTGCGCCATTAATTAAAGCTCCAGAATGACTGACTCATCACGGTCAGACTCGTACTCGTTCAAAGTGATAGTCTTGCCACTGATCTGCATCGTCTTGATGGGTTTGTTGCCGCGAGGCCCTGCCTGGCGGGAGATCAGCACGTAGCGTCGCCCGATGTGTGGGTCAAGGGCATTCGCAACTGCATCCCCCCATGCTGCAGATGAAAGCAGAAGAACAAGTTGGGACGATTGGCTGGCGAGATTCTCCGCCACGGAGCTCTGGTACTCGGGGTCCAGTGCCGAAAATGGTGCGTCCAGCACCAAGGGCGCTACCGTCGGTTCCGCTAGGAAATCTATCTTCTCCTGCGTCTTTCGACCTGCCAAGGCGACTACCGTGGTAATGAATGCGAACTTCAGGACCTGCCCCTCGCCAGTACTTCGACCAACTTGGCGCCCCTGAGCGTCGAGCATCTCGACTTCGTATGTTTTTGGGTTGATCCTGGCTGAGTAATGCTTGGTGAGGTAGCGGGAAAGGATGCGGTTAAGCTCAACTTGAAGCAGGTTCAGCGCGCGGCGCTCCTGCTTCGTTAGTGTTTTTTCGATGTATTCGGATAGGCGCTTAATCTTGTCGATTTCTCTGCGCACAGCATCGCCATGGCCGATTCGTTTCGCAGCCGAGTCATAGCGCAATCGTGACTCTTTGATCCTCGTTTCGTTGCTGGCAATCTGATTCTTGAGAACTCCATGCTGGCTGACAAGGTCTCGAGCTTTGTTGTGAGAAATGTTGCGCTCATTCTCAAGTTGCCGGATCGCTTCTTCGTCAATCTGCTCGAGCTGCAGCTTGATCTCTTTGAGCTCTTCGTCGATTTCAGCGATTTCAGTATCGGTTTCTACAAGCCTGCGCTGAAGTGCCTCCAGGGAGGTCTTATAGCTCTCACGAGTAGCCTGAATGTCCTTCAGCAGATACTGGATGCTCCTGACCCGATTGTTAAAGCTCGTTGTCGATGCATTGCGAAGCAAACTGCGGATCTTTGTTTCTTCGCATGAGTCATGTGCCACTGCCCGGCCGCAGACGCACATGCCCTCCCGAAGAATGTCTTCAACGAGCTGTTCGCTGTAAGGAGCCGGGAGCCTGCCCGTGTTTTCCTTGATGTGAAGCTGATCTTCGAATGGAGACGCAAAAGGTGCCAGCAGGACCGCGGGCGCTGACTCACCAACGAATCGGGCGATCTGCTCCTGAATTTCCTTGCGAGTCGAAACGCGGTTCTTGCGCCTTGCCTCAAGCTTCGCGCGCTGGTCTTGCAGTGGCCTGCTTTTCGGCAGCTCGCGTAGCTGGGCTTCAATACGGGCAACCTCGGCGTCGACTTTCTGCAGAAGCGCGTCCAGCTCACTGGCCTTGGCCCGCTGCCCAGGCAATACATGCTCGATCTTCTCGATACTACTCTGGATCTCGTCCAGCTCTTTTGAATTAACAGTTGAGACAAGGTTGCGCTGTTTCTTACTTAGGCATCTTTCAAGGTCTTCGACGAGTGAGTCGACAAGCTCAAAACCGAGGACCCGTCTGAGTTCTCGACGAAACTGATCGCTACCAGAGAGTTCCAATTCGCCGATAGCTTCTGCATCGAAGAAGAACCAGCGAGAAAGACCCTTCGGAATAATCCGCTCAATGAAGAGCTGTGGCCTTGAAACAGCAGTCGGACTACCATCCTCAATGGTGTACAACTCAAGGTTGGATTCCCCCCTGCCGGTGACAGTGCGGCGTACTAGGTATTGACGCTTTTCATGCGAGAACGTTATTTCAACAAAGCACTCCGACTCCCTATATTCGTCCCGCGCAGCCTTGTTCACCAACATCTCCGGATTCGATAACCTCGGGGTGAAGGATCCAGTCAAACACCAAAACACGGCGTTCAGCAGGTTTGTCTTGCCCGCACCATTTTCGCCGTGAATGATCGTGACGCCTCTATCGGACACGGGGGCGAATTCGACAACCTGTTCTCCGTAAAAACCACGGAAATTACATATGCGAAGGCGCTGCAAGAACATCAGAAGCACTCCTTCGCAATTACCTCAAGGAGACGATCTATTCGTTCGTCTGCCGATCGAGCCGTGC
>APMI01033528.1_pt1 | contig 15032 bp, 11 predicted proteins | sample 667938 | NCBI WGS metagenome assembly APMI01 (sample SAMN01084076, study PRJNA167559) | wastewater metagenome | biome: Wastewater | place: Denmark: Ejby Moelle, Odense | collected 2011-11-28 | reverse complement strand
AGACTGCCACTGTTTATGGATTTGGATATGAGACACTTCATTAATTTCGATAGCATAAACAAAATAATATAAAGCAATCCAGATCGTAAATATGAGTGGTCAAACTGGAACTTACTAATCCCAATAAATCTACCAGTATCCGCATCTGAGTAACCAGCATAAGATTGCTTAACAATACTAAAATCATTTGCAACAAAACCGCTAGCTTGCATATATTTCAGCTTAGATGATCCTAAATCATTATTCATGCAGCAGGTGTGGAACAGTGCTATGGTAATCGATAAGCGATAGTCATTCTAAAACTGCATCAAAGATATATACTAGTAAATATTTATTTATTATGCAGTCAAGAGAAAAAAGTAGTTATGGGCAAAATGGTATAGCTTACCAACTATGATTTATAAGGGATCTAGGATGGCAATCAAGCTGCAGATCTGTAGCATAAATGGAAAGTATTAACGCATAACTATCAACTTAGGAAGAAATTGCTCAGTAACTCTATTACGGCTACTGAGGCCACTAAGCAGCAAATCAAATAGAAAGTACATCTATATATTATACAGGGGTAATATTTATAGCATCTGAAGAAAATAGCACTTGAGGTCAGAAAAGTGAACGAAATCATGATACAGAAACAAAAATCAGCCTTCATAGATCAAAAAGTGAACAAAAAGATACGCTAAAATTACCAAAAATATTCAACAGTATAAATCGTCACTCTGTTAATAGAAAAACAGATCGAACTTGAGCGCAGAAAGAAGATCAATGATGAAATGCGGATGCGTATGGATTCGCTGCACTTTTTCAACTAAGACTCAACTGAACTGGATCGAGTTATTGTGGAGAACGCATAGAAATTGTTAGAACAGCAAGGCAAGATTAAACAGTTAAATAAAATGAAAGAAGCTATACCTAAACAGCGATAAGTAATTATGAAGATGGAGAAAATGTTTTAAAGGAGAGAAATTGATAAGTAAATGAATGATATGCTTAAAAAGCAGCAAGACAAACTGGAATAAATGAAAAGAGCAGGAGGACAGAATTTATAAAAAGTGTACAACATTGTAAAGCAGCACAAAAATAGCCCACATACACTCATTGACAGGTAAAACATAGATTATTATTTAGTATAAAAGCAGCAGAGAGCTAGCTCATAAGACTCAATGCTCAATACGCAAAATTGACTACTTGAAATTTTATATTAAGACAGAATAAATAAAAATCATTTATAGCGACTGTACATCATTGTGCTTTCATTAATGCTTTTCTTCACTGGCATTGACTGTCTCTCTTGATGGTATGACATGGCACGTGATCGTTGAGGGCCTTTTTCACCTTGAGATTGAAATTGCGATGTTTGATTATAGTTTTGGGTGTGTTGAGAGCTTTCGCTTTTTTATAACATCTTCCTTTGTAATAGTCCAATTTATTCAACTGCTGAGTACATTTTCATCAATTTTTCATCATTTTATTGTTTATATTGTTTGAAAGAGTCGAATATGTTTTTCTCCAAATTTGAAGACCAGGTGCTATAACCATTTTTCCAAGATTTCATATCCCTTAACACACGAGTCCAGTTTTGCACTTCTTCATTCAGATTAGAATAACATTATTGCTGTTTAAGTACTTGATTAGTAAGTTTTTATTGTACAGCCTGACTAATTTCCTTCATGTCCCATATGAGATACTCCATGTTTTATCTTTTCTTCTGCTCATCTACAAGTCTACCATAGTGCTCCATCTGTTTAGTAAAGCATATGTTTGATGTAGCAGTCATTTATTCAAGCCTAAGTTCGAACATTTCAAGCTTTGCTTCGATGTTTCTAATTGCATTGGAGCAATTACAGGTATTTGACTGGAATACTTTGAAAGAGTTGCCCTAATTGGGTCTTCTTTCACTGACCAGCATGCTTTAGTTTTCAGAGTTCATGCTATTCTCTTTATTCTTATTCATAAAAGCGTTAATAATAATAGCAAGATAATTAAAGTATCAAATTGCCACAAAACAAGTATATTCATAATCAGCTCATTCTCAGCTGATGCGATAGTACTGGTCAATTTCGTCCTCATTTCTCGCTTGATAAGTCATAGTCACGTTAAGTTCTCTGATATTGTCCTCAGCTTTGCATACTTTCATTTTTCCCTTAAGCTCGTCTCCCTTGACAACTTTGAATGGTTTTTCTAGATAGAAGATAGTTTGCTTCCAATGTGTGGATTTTCGATAAGGCGAGGTAGATAAAGTAATTTTCTTAGTCCCTTTAGAAAATTCGCAGTCAAACCATGTGACAAATCCGTATACTTTGCCATCTAAATCAACAGTTAAGTTAAAATTGCGGGTATAGTCTAAGTCTTCCTTCTTCACAGTTTTGAGATCGACTTCCCAGTATCTATAGGTGTTAGTAAGAATGTCTTTGCTATCGATTGGATCAACTAAAGGCTAAGACAGTACCCACTTTTTAATGCACTTCATGGAAACTCCATATAGATCATCCCAAAAACTCTGTATTAAATAAAACATTACGAGTTTCTTATTGTAGTATTGACCGTCATCAATGGCAGCAATCATCATAGTAGCGCTATCTGGTAACAGAATACCGTCGGGGCTAAGCCATTTATCACGCGCGTAGAGCACTGAGTCAAACATAGATTCATAGAGTAAAAAATAGCCCATCCACTCCGAGATGATAATATCCACTTTATCAACAGGCAGTGTGATTTACTCGACCAGTCCGTTGATAATGGTCACTTTACTCTATAAATTGTTCTCTTTGATGATATTGCGACTGTGAACGTAAATGTTTGCCTTCTCTATACCGTACACATGCTTGGCTCCTGCTTTGGCTATGATGCATAACATAAATTAGTACCTGCGAAGATGCTTAATATCCCAGTACCACTACCAACATCCAGTACTATTTTGTCTTTAAAAAGGGCTTCGTTCTGCATGATGGCATTCTTGTAAGCTTTGGTGCGCACGCTGTCCTTCAACATCTCTTCGTGGATGGAGAAGTGCGAGTAGCTATCGAAGTAGTAATCCGAGTCCTTAATATAGCCAACGTAAGGCTGCTGACTTGCTCCTTTTGCTGAGCTTTATTCGATCATGCACTGGTGAACTATATGATATAAGCTTTTATTATTGGATCTATTAGAATATCCTCAAACAGCTCAATTTATAATCTTAAGGCTGTGATCACCTTTGAGATGCACATTTTATGATATTATCTTTCAATACAATCATTTAGAAGATAAAATTATTTTTTGCAAATATTTCCCACAATTTGATGACTTTATATATTGTCATACAGTTATATTGACATTAAAAAATGACCAGCCAGTAACCCATTTCCTCCACTTTCACATACTAGCAGTTGAACCCCGATCACCACCTTACCTGCACCCTTAATACTGACACTGTGTAGCTGTCAGTCATTTGCTCCAACAATAGCAAGATACACAAATATCGCGTATTGCTCAAAGAACCACTCTCAGCTATGCCACCTGATAAAATTGGTAAATTGGTTTCGTTGGGCACCTGTGAAGAAATATTCAAACTCGCCAAAGCTGGAGGAGTCACCTTCAAAACAACCAATGATCAGAGTCACAATGCTGTACTTGTTTGGTCATGGGTCATCACCAAAGGGGAATATAAGCAAGAAGTCAGCCAATAATTACAATTAGAATAGGGAGTACTTAGTTAAGTCGAATAACTCAAATTTTAGAATGCCTTATTGAAGAAGAAACTAGAATAATTTAACTTAGTTAAGAATATGAATGTGTCAAATCTAAATATGTCAAATCTAAATATGTCACAAATGGATGAAGTAAATTAAGTTAGTGCTACATAACCTGTTGTCAAAATTGAAAATTTCACTCCATATATTTCCACAAAAGATATTTCTAACACGCCCACAACAGGCAAAAATGTATCGTTGGAAGTTGTTAGCTCATAATAGACATAAAAATAATCGCCTGACTTGAATGCTCCAAAGAAAGAAAACAAGCAAATCAAGAAAGAACCTTCTAAGAAAAAGCTGCAAGTTTAAGGAAAAACACTTGCCCAGAATTTAAATGAGTCTGTAGCTCCAAAGAAGAAAGGAAGACGCAAAAAGATACAAGAAGATTTAAGTCCATTAAAGGAGATATAGCCGAAGAAGCAGCACACCTTTGATACGAAGAATATGATAAAAATAAGTTTTGAGAATGGGGATTACTATTATGGCCAGATTAAGAACAACCTTTACCATGGACATGGTGTTTATTTCTCCCTCACCAATGGCACATTTGAAGGATAGTGGCAATACGGTAAAGCGAATGGTTATGGAGTAAGTAAAGATCCTTAAGGTAATCAACACTCAGGGTATTACATAAACGACAAACGCAATGGCAAAGGTATCGATGTATACACCAACGGATAAAAATATTCAGGTAATTTTGAACTGGATGCCAAATGCGGTTTCGGCAAGTATACTTACTCTAATGGAGACTGTTATGAAGGCGAGTGGAAAAATGATATGTATCACGGCAAAGGCAAGGAGAATTATGCTGATGGCAGCAGCTATGATGGGGTCTGGACAGCTGATGAAAAAGATGGAGAAGGAGTCTTTAAGAATAGTGAAGGAAAAAAGTTTAAACAAACATGGTCCAAAGGAGTAAAGATACATGAAAGTTAACTTTGATTGCTAGAACACACCACTATAATTTTCAAAAACACACAATGAATTATAATTTAAAAGAATAACCAAGATTCATTCTTATTTTTGCTTCGAATAAATTAATTGCTAGGTTTCTTAATTATATTTTGATGATATAAGCAAAGTAATACTTGCCGACTGTCAAAAAACCAATGGTTCGCAGTCAGTTAAGTGAGAATAAATAACACAAACAGAAACGAGTAGGTTCCTACATTGACGACTCACTTAGGAATATTCAGAACGGGTGCTATAAGAATGGAAAAATATGCCTAGATGGCGGGTATGGCGATTACCGAATGTCTATATTCAGATTAAAAGATAGAAAGAAGCAGTTTAACGAAATTCCAACTATGTTCACTCAGACTTTCATCAAGGATATCGAGAAGATGACTCCTGAATTGAAGGAGGAGTTCCATAAAATTATTAAGACCAAAAATTAGCAATATTTACAACGTAACATATCAGCACAGGAGTAATAATAAGCAAAACCAAAAGTAGCACAGTATTCATAAGAGGAAGAAGACTATTTATATCATCAATATGTGCCCAGCTATCAAAGAGAGAGATGGTTCAAAAAGACCATTCCAATGCCAGAATAATAACCGATCAAAAATTAGTCGATGATGACTATTGAGAAGACAACAAAAAAGAGATTAGTAGCCACAAACGAGCGCAAGCATTTCTTTCGTTTCTTAGATAATAATAACAAATCCACTAACTTTATAAATTCTGCATGATTCTTTAATATTAGTAATATGAATATGTCAATTTACAACAGAAATAAGAGCATATATATCAGTGAAAAAGTTTATGCCTCTGATTATTGAGAGAGAAAGAACGATTTTTCTGTAGTGACTCAGTATTTTTACGTTACTACTACTCTGCAATGAATTTCAAATGTTGCTGCCTTATCTACTCGGGCAGTCCCTTCAAAATCCAAGGATGTTTTAAGCAATCTAAAGCCTCGCACCTCTTTTATGGAACCCTGCAATAACATAACTTTTACCATTAAAGACAAAATCGAATGAAGTCCACGAATTCAGTATCGTTGGGGTTTTCAAGAGCTGCCGACAAAGATTTAGATCCTTCGCGACACTTCTTAGGATGGTTTTTGAGTTCAAGATGTTTGTCAAAGAAGACTTATGTTCTTTTAGCGGTCTAGCTGCAATATGATATCGAGTACCTGCAACATCGAGGCAGGAGGATTGCCTAGCACTTCGATAATAAGACACATCTGTTCATGTTCCTCATCTCCAGCAAACAGAGGGTATCCCAGATGGAGTTCAGCTATGATACAAGCAAAACTCCACACATCAATTTTTCTATTGTATGGAATACCCAATATAACTTAAGGGGCTCTATAATATCTGCTTTGAATGTATGTGTATATTGTCTCCTTCTCAAAACAACTGGACCCAAAGTCAATAACTTTTACGCCTGACTTATTAGGCTCCTTCAGAAGTACATTTTACGGCTTTAGATCAGCATGTAATATCTAATTCTTATGTAAAAAGTGAATGGCATTTAGTATTTGTAAAGCCATTCTCCGAACAAGATCCAAGGGCAGTCCGTAGTAGCCATTACTTTTGATGAGTTCGTACAAGTTAACAGACATCAGATCGAAAGTCATGCACTAAATTAATGTAATTTTACCATGCGGTTACGAAACATGAAAAAATCGCGGATGTGTACACAGTTCTTGGTGCCAGTAGGATCTTTGACCTTTATATAATTTAATATTTTGATTTCTGTTTTCGCTTGATTTGCATATTTTTCATTGTTTTTCACTATTTTGAGAGCTATAAGTTTATTTCGCTTGTAGTCCATGCATTTATAAACTTCTCCAAAAGATCCTTCTCCCAGTTGATCAAGTATTTCGTATCGAAATTGCACTTGATCTCCTTTGACCCAGTTATACCCACCATCACTCTTAGTGAGTTCGGCAACAGTATGCCACTTTTTAGTACAATTCTGCCCATAGTAATAAATCTAAGCATATGAAACAAGCTCCTATTTCTAATATACTTCTAAGTTTGTATTACTCATCTTGAGTAATTACATCGGACTCAGTTTTATTGGCATTATTTCAGTCTGGGCATTTGCTGATGGCGGAGCGTTTACGGATTTTGGCTGTGATTGATGACCTGGATTCTGATTACGATTGTTATGAATACTCGATCGATGATATTCATGTGAGCATTATGTGCTTTGTCTCATTTTTGTGCCCTCGCGCTCATACAACTGCTTAAATAACTCTGTCTTTAAAGTATTATTACTTCTATTCTTATGCTATTTAGGCACCTTTAATATCGACGATGAGGCTGCTTTCGGGTATTCAGCTTGTTTTGGTGAGACGTCACGAATAAATGGCTCGGAGTTTTTGAAAAAGCTCGGACGGTTAACACTGCGATTAGCTGGTGAAGCTGTGGGCTGTGACAGTTAACGAATGTCAAACTTTTATAATCTTTTACGATCCTGACTCATAAATTTGCTATTAGGAAACCTTTTAAAGTACGGAAGTTGTGCAAATCGGTTCCCCTGACTTCTATCTGACGGAGAAGCCGAAGGATTAAAGATTAATTGCTTGTTATCTCGTATAGGTGTTGGGAACATGTCTGATAATAAATATATAAGCTTTATAACTTCACACTCCTAACTATTTATTCAATCTCGGAAATCCTACTGTACGTAGAATTTATGATTTGACTTTGATGTAATTAGTCCAGAACATGATATCTTAATTTATTTTAAATAAGCAACTAATTTATTATACACATTAATAGAAAAAGGAAAACAATTTTTATCATCAGTCTTCTCTTAAGCTAGAGATTAGGGTAAAGACATTATTATTATAAATAGTGGCTACAGCAGCGACCAACTCTCCAGTTTTCAAGGCATCATCCTTGTAAGCAACTCCCCAAAACTCGTGGTTGCGGTAAAAGGATAAGGTTCCTTAGATCATATCAAGAGCAACTCCAATTGTATCGCCTGATTTAAACTTTTCTCCGTACTTTTATCCATTATGAACACTGTTGTGCCTTAGCTATCCGTTGTAGATTGCCCAGCCTTTGTCTGAGTCACAAAAAGATTGTTCGATTGAGGCATCAGGTCGAGCTACTCCTATTTTCATCATAGTTCCTCTGTTCACGAAAATTTCGAAATAGTAGAGATTGCCAGGAACGAATATTTAGGATCCTAGCACTGACTTAAAGCTATTTCCCTTTATCGACTCGCACACTAAATTTGAAGAATGCAATCTGAGACCATCATTTATCTTTGAAGGGTTCCAAGTAAAGAAAGCTGAGTAATCAATAATTTACGTGTATGAAATCCTTAAGGGACGTCAATGGAGACAGCTAGCTCTTCAACATTGTCCAGAAGACTAAGAACATCGAGACTCATTTTGAAATTTGAAAGAATAGTTAAGTTTATTTATAAACAGATTTATATTCTCTCTAAATATAGAAAATAGATTCGCAATATAACACTTATAAAAAAGGATATATGACACACAACAATAATCAGAAGAGAACTTTATAAACTGATTAAGCCAAACTATAGTTTTTGTTTAAAGGATGTGAGGTCTATCTTTTCTTGCTTATTAGATGTCCAACAAGCAATTTTTTCTTAATTATTATTTTTTATAGTAGCTTTGACAATTGTTAGCTATTTTTACTATTTTGTTCTAAACTGTTTATCATCTTTAATTGCAGATCTATCAGCTTAAAGTAGTCACCGTTTAGTATGAATTAACTGATTTATTCGAGATTCACTCGCAGTGGCAGCTCCAGTCTTATTTTAGTGGCCTCAGTTTGTAAATTTTTGATCAAATTTTTAACAGTCCTTGTCCCAAATTAAACAGATTTACAATAATCTGGCCATTAGCTTTCGGGGATATAAGTGTTCATTTGTACTGAAATACTAACATTTGATTTAGATTTTATGACTTTTGATACTTCTGCAATATCTTCAAATACTTCAGGTCTCGCGTTGAGTAAAGAAATTTTTACCGACTTTGTCGCTAAACTGCACGATTTAGAAACAATTGGGAATGACTAACTGCTTACATGCGAGTGTAGCTTATAATCAAAAGTAACCACAATTGATTATGCAATTGGCAATATTGAGAATAGTTATTTTAGTTCTCTACATGTTTTTCTACTTTGGAACGACAACTTTAATTATTGTAAATTTTAAATCATTAAGAAATTCTCTCTTTTAACCTGAATAGATCCATCGACAATCAGAATAATTTTGCTGATATCGCCGAAGAAGTTATAACTGAAATATTCAGATGCGTTTAAAATGGCAGGTGTGCTATTGAAATTATCGCTAACATCGGCTATCTCCTATGAGATTTACGAGCTCACTTGCTTTGAACATAAAGGTTGACATTTTTGAAGCATTTCAGAAAGAGATTTACAACACTGAAATTTTTATAGATCCATCTTTTACCAATTTTTAAGCTGTTCATACTGTTGTCTTAAATCTAAGGATTAAAGTTTTTCCAATATAGTTTTAATATCAGTAGAATTCTAGCAATTTCTTTTGACTTTCGCTGCTGATAGTGCGCTTATAAAATTTTTAAGCTATCCTTTATTATATTTTTCATTCTATTTTCTGTTTTCAATGATAGTCTGAATATTATATTGTAGATCTAACAGCTGGCTACGCCAAATTTAAACTCTTCCCAGTTATTCACTTATTTTCTTCTTTAGATCTTCAAGCTCTTAACACGTAGAAGAAGGAGTTTAGCTTTAGTACAGAGATGCTATTAGCGGAAAAGTTTACCAATTTTAATATGATTAAAGTAGTCTACATTTTCTATTTCTGCATACTAAATTCTTACGAAAAAGTTATGATTTTGATTAACCACAGATCTCGCACTTAGGCAATACAATATTTGTTAAAAACTATTTGCATTTTATTAAATTTGAGCGATTGTAATCAAACTTTAACTTTATTTTTTATGAACCATTTGATAATTACTTCTTTGACTCAAATGGTGTATGTTCTTTATTGAAGGACTTTCTTTACTATACATCAAAGAGTTGAGTCTTGTAATGAGAACGAGCATGAAGTAGCTATCCGATTTGCTCACTGCTTCTCTCACCAGGTAATTTATTCCTGGCTGAGAAAGCATGAGCAACAGGCATGATTAAATTATCAGCTTGAGCAAAGTGCTCATTTCTTGGCTTGATATGATTTTTATTAATGTTAGTGCCTCCCAAAACATTGAGTCTCAGTTTGGCAGCGTATCCTCGCTATATTTTTTCATGGTTGTGATGCGCAATAATATCGTTATTAGAGCCCATGCTTTCACATACAGGACCCTCATCGTTTAACAGATCGCCCAGCTCATGTATGATAGATTTGTCTTGAGGGCTAGAGCAAATTATGGACTATGCGAGTTGAATGTTGGCCTACTGTCGAAATCGTTATCGAAGCTACCTTCTCATCAGTAAATATTTGTTATATCATAAACCCTCACTATAATTTTAATGCTATATTGAAATGTACACCAAAAAACAATTGAGAATCAAGTATTATTTTCTTTCATCCACTAACCATCTGATAGTTTAGTCTGTTTCGAAAATCTTGTAATTCAAATTGTTTATTTTTTGCTTTACCTGTTTTAAGCTCATTTTTCTTTGCTTCCATTTTCTGTTTATATGTTTGAAGTAAATTTCCCTATCTTTTTGTTGATGCTGAGTCTATGAAAAATTTTTTTTAGATATATTCTTTTGGATATCGCTATTTTTGTACAGAAATGCAATCTTATAGCTCATCTTTAAGCACAAATTTAGATTATCTGATGACCTCTCTCTTGTTAATATTTTAAATTTGTTTTTAGACTTGATCAATAGCAGCGCCAAGTTGCTTAACTTCTTCTTGAAGATTAGTCTGCACAGATGTCGAAAACTCGGCAACTTATACACTATCATGCTTCTTAGCTATCTGCGTTTTTGATGAGTCCTGTTATTTCAATCCAGGGTTAGTCGTATCTGCCGTAAATGTCAATGGTAATTATGCTTGAGAATGTTTTTGTACTTGAAGTGAACTCGCATGCTTGAAGTATTAAAGCTATTGCGGAGTGTACTGGTGGTACTATCGGAAGATCATTGAAGTAAAAATACGATCCATCCTTACCGAGTTAGTCTAGTAAACACTTACTTATATGAGTGACAGTATTTAAGAGTAAGCGCTTAAGATAACATGTCAATAATTTTTAATATAACAAATCTTATCATCACTACATATCTTGCAAATTCTATCTCCATTTTATAAAAGCATTAATGGTATTGTAATAAAATAAATTATCAGTTAAGATTTTTCTCGATATTTAATATCCAATACTACTGGTAGTTTTAGAATTTATTAATCAGGGATCGGGAGCTTTCTCAACTAATTCCATAATTATTTGTTATTTTCTTTGTAGCTATGCTTTCAATTCTTTGATCTTACGCCTTTATCTGCCTAATATATTTGCCATATCGTTGAGTCGATTTCTTTAGTCTTTCAGATCGGAATAAGATTTAATTTTTTCTTCACGTTCTGTTTCATAAAGTCCACTATACATTTCGAAATCTTTCTTAGTTTTGGCAAACTCATCTAGCAATATTTTTTGAGCAGTCTCTAGTTATTTTATTTTAGGAATCTGAAACTGTTGCCATTTTGAAATCTCGTCTTCAAGCTATTTGTTTTTTTCCTTCAAGCCTTGAATAGTCGACTCTGATTTGATGAATAATTGCTTGAGATCTGAATAGTCTTGAGCTTTCTTTTGAAGATCTGCTTATAGGTCTTCAATGCGATCGCTTAGCGATTTTTCTTAGTTTGGTGTCAACTGCACCTTACCTTTACTGATCTGAAGACTTCTGTATTTTTATAGCAACCCATTGTAATTTTTAGTTAACACCTAAACCTTCTATCTTAGACCCTTTACAATAGTCTGATTTTTACTAATGTCTTCGATCAGCTGTGGTTCTTAGCTCAGTTTTGAGAAGTTCTTCATTGAGTCAAGCAACTCAGCCTGGTCTTGAATAACAATACTAACGAGATCATAGAGTGGCGAATCAGATTAATTTTAAGATTTAGGCATACGGTAATGTAGACTCGCGGGAACATAGCCATACTTCTCTTAGTTTTACTTTATTTTGTTCAAAGACGCCTTTACTTCACCATGGATGTAATCATCAAATTTCATATTGAGATCTCTCCAAAGTACATTCTTCTTGTAGAGCATGACTCTTAAAATTTGACAAAGAAAGTTGTCCCTAATGCCTAATAGTCTTTGTACTGCTGCATAAATTTTTTAAGAGGTATCTGATTATTCTTTAAGTGCGGTGACGACTTTCATAAGCTAAGCTGTTACTTTCTCATAATCTTAATCTTTGTTTGATTTCTGAGTCGATGATGTGAAAAATGTTTGACCAAGTTTAATTAGCTTTGTGATCTCAGACTTTAATTTTTCACTAAATCCAGCATAGAAGCGCTTTAATTAAACATTACGAGAATTTTCAGTCGACATTGACTTTTAGAATGCTCTCAAAGAACTGATTGTTCCAGTTTGACCTTTAATGATACCTTCATACTCACTAAAAGAGTCTTTAGCTTGTGAAATATTTGCTGGGATATCTGTCTTAGCTTCGATGTTCTTTCTGTTGTTGTCTAAGCCTGAAACAACTTTTTTCAGTTGCCCCATACCTTTATCCTTATCAGCCATATTTTTGATATAATAACAGTTATACAATATCATATGATCATAAGACCCATACTTTTCAAGCTCTTTTCGACTTGAGCTAGAGTGGTCTAATTGATTTCATCCAAGTATTTCTGATAGGTTCCTAGGTTAGCATAATCAATTTTATCAAGTTCAGCATCTTCAAGTTAAATTTCATGAATTTAAAGTCGACCATTCTACTTGATGGCGATCATTGATTCCAATTTAAGAAGACCATCATATAGATCGATCATTAGAGCGGTGGGAATTTTTAATCTCTATTTATGATCATGTTTCAATTCTCCAAACTATGTCAAATAGTCATATAACAAATTTTAGTATTTTAAGTGTTGATATTGTTGATCTATTTTCATTGATTTTAGTGTTTCATTTAGTTTCTTTTAATCATTTTATAAACTGCTGATTAGCTTACTACATGCTGATAAATCCGATACTTCTTTGCCATAGTTTAGTATGGTCTGTTTTATTTTTCCAAGAGCATATTCGCTATAGATGAGACCTTAAACAATAATCTTTTGAATAATTGTATTAAATTTTATCTTCTTCTCTTATTGCAAGAATTTCAAGTTTCCATTGAGATGTTTAATTAGCTCAAGTATAACTTTTGACCTTGTAATATATACTTCCAGTGCTCTTATCTCGAAAGCGGGTAAGTACTGTGTGAACTCGATCAGCCTCTCCATCTACGCTCCAACTTCATTTCGATGATTAAATGGTTAATTTATCACTTGCAGGCTTGCTGAAGATTTGCCTATTTATATTATTGATTTTCTCAAATCTGCAAATGGTTCGTTCTCAACCTAGAATTATGGCTATTATTTCTTTTATGCTAATTTAGGATGCTCGAATATCTATTTCCAACCGATTCTCTTGACTGGCATTTTCTACAACATCATCGCGATTAGTGTAGACAATTCCGTTGATCTTTTGGGAAAATGTGGAAATTTTAACATTGTTTTTGCCACGTGATTGAAATATTGTTCTAAGGAGTTAAATACACTTCCTTATTTGTAGAATGGATGAGATCCATTATAAGCTAATCTATACAAAACTATTCCTAGAGAAAATACATCAATTTTTGAGTTACCTGCACATTCACTTTGCAGTTCTGGTGCAATATAGAGCGGAGTACCCTTTACGGATAAGTTTTGAGTCAAATTATGATGGTCCATTTTACGCGAGAGACCGAAATCTGCAATTTTGAATGTTCCATTATGCAACAGAATATTCTCGGGTTTTATGTCTCGATGAATTAAATGACAGTCATAGAGTACTCGATACCCTCGTACGAAATCTTTCAAAAATCTCCATATTAATTATTATGAACAGTTGTGATTTTGATCAATGTATTTGTCAAAAGAGCCTCCATTGCAATACTCCATAATTAGATAAAAATTATGCTCGCTTGAAATTTGCATTTTTATGCAGTTTACGAGATTTTAGTGATAAGGGATCTGCTTTAGTATCTTAATTTATGACATGATTGTCTATTTATTTTATGAGAGTAGTGGTATTATCTTTGCGACTAGCTCTCGAGATGGTTCATCTTTTTTATACGCTCGGACTACAACACCGAAATTGCCTCTTCCGATTTCTTCCTATTCGGATATGAGAAAAGGTGTGCCTTCTAATGATTTTACTTTTATTTTCTTTCTCATTTGTGATTATTTTAGTCAATTAATATATTGTTACTGTTCAAAGATTTATTTTGATCACCTTTACTAATTTTATAATCAATTCTTGTACAATATAAGTGATTATCGATCATTTTATATAAAATGCAGTGTTACATTAAAATATATTATTATCAGTAGTCGAATGCGGTTGTCTCATCGTGTCCATATCGCCAAGGCTCAATTTTAGAATCAAACGATTGTAATTTATTGAACTTTGCTTTCGTCTGCTGATATGCTGTCAGCTTTGGCAAAATTAATACCTCACTTTGAGGCTTTTAAAACTACTTTGGTTATTTCTGCGTAATCTTTTTTGCCACTGCTGTTAAATTGTCTCCCAAATGATCAAGCTGTTACTTTAAAGCTGAGTTGCTATATCGATGTTCATTCTTTTCATTGAATATATGCCTACGCTTCTTATGAAATTTTTCATTAAAGCGACGGCTCACTTTGGCTTTAGTATTAAGCAGTGATATCTGTACGACTTCAGGCCGATATGCTTAAGTGTTTTAATTATCTGGTCTTGCGCTACTTATTTGAAACTCATGTTGGATGATACAAGAAATTTCATTCCTGATTTTATCTAGCTGATGCTCTCGATTTTTTAGTAAACGCTATCTGTAGCTGAGAGGAGCTGGTAATTATGAATTTGATGAGCGATGATTGCCTCCCATTGAAGAAATTAAAAATAATTTTGTGTTCTTGACTTTGCTGAGGTCGTGCAGACTCATTCTAATAATAAACAATATAATAACATTAAGTGTCTAATTATGCAAAATGGTAAATAATATAAGAATAAATAGCCAATAAATAGCGAATAAGACAAATTTACACATAGTAGCTGCAGTGTATGATATTAAATTAATTATAATAAACTTATACTAAATTGATTGTTGATGCCAAAAATAATCGCACCTAAACGTACCA
>APMI01018119.1_pt1 | contig 15052 bp, 17 predicted proteins | sample 667938 | NCBI WGS metagenome assembly APMI01 (sample SAMN01084076, study PRJNA167559) | wastewater metagenome | biome: Wastewater | place: Denmark: Ejby Moelle, Odense | collected 2011-11-28 | reverse complement strand
AAGCCGAGCTTTACGTTGACTGGGTTCTTATCATACAGGGATGGCACTTAAATCTCTTTCGAACTAGCGAGTCCTACCAAAATGATAAGACTGAGGAGCTTTAGCACGAAACTGGAGCTCATGTGTAAATTGAATAGATATTATAATTGAGCCATTCAATAATAATCTTACAAGAATATAAAAATAGTAATAGTTTATCGTATTGATGCCATAAAAATAATAAATCCCTGCGTTGTTTACCTCATTGAAAAGTATTCAAGGATAGCTAGTCCCCTTAATAATAAGAGCATTTACTTCATGTGTTAATGAGCACGACAAACATAAGTAAATAGCTATTGCGGACTGCTATCATGGATTCAAGATCAAACTAACAGAATCACAATAAAAAATAGGTGCGAAATTCAACACCTGCAAAGTTGAATTGTTAAAGTGTTACCAAATGCGAAAACAATAATAGTAATGTAAATAATTAGACGATAGACTTGCTCATGAGCTGAAATTATACGGTGAAATGTAAATAAAACGGAACCTTAAAAATGAAAATTGAGCAGTTCAATCAACTGTTATGATCATTAGATTTAGATCTTATTTCACATTAACGAGTTTGTACAAGTATTGTTTTCTTTTAATTAATTAATCGTAATGACCCTGCTACATTAGTCTTCCTTTTTTCATTACGACGATTGTGTCAGCATACTTCACAATATTAAGACGGTGTGTTGTAAAAATAAGAGTTTTATTACCAATTTATGGCATTATATTGTTGAATATTTTGGTCTCTGTATTGGAGTCTAAAGCACTTGTAGGTTAGTCTAACAAGTATAGCTTCGGTTTTCTGATAAAACATCGAGCTAAAGATACCCTTTGTTTTTCACCCCCTGAAATTTGATTACCTGAACCTACTTATTTCAATTTTGATTTTTCATATTTTTCAATTATTTAATTTACTGCTGAAAGTTAACAATAATTTTTCATCCTTTTATTATACTTTTCCTTGCTCTAGAATTGATAGAGAATATTTGATTAAATTGAACCTGCGAATACAGTTGGCTCTTGAGACAGAATCCCAAGTTGTTTTCGATATTTTTTTAAAGGATATCTCTATATTTAAATTCCATCAAGCAGAATATCTCCTGATTGGATTGGATACAGTCGGGCAAGTATGAGTATTAATGATGATTTTCCACTCCCTGATTCGCCAACAATTGCAACCTTTTAGCCTGGTTTTATAACCAAATTGAATTCATTCAGTACTTGCTAATTTCTCTGTGGATACTTAAAGCAAACATTCTTAAACTAAATTCTTCCTTATATTTTGTGGTGCCTTAAACTTAAATCTTGATTTCGTTTGGTAATTTGAAATTCATCTTCTGTTTTTATCGTATCCAGAATATTTTTAGTCGCCTTCTCTGTTTTCATTAAGTCAGGCATGTATTGACTATTCTGACCCACAGTTGATGCTGAGAATATTATGCAAAATATTGCGATGAGTGCATCTTTTGGATCTGAAAATTGATAGTTCGCAAAAAAAGCAGCCGCAATCCAAAACATAATTGCATATACAAATATTGCGCTTGACTTGGAAAAGCCCTGTAAAATGCCTAACTTTAGGAATTTAATAGATTTTAGACCTTAAGCTTAATCTGCATTTTTATTAAAGACACTCAAAAACTGCTAGTATCCCCCAAAAGATTTGACTGTTTTGATGTTAGTTATGGTGTCACTGACAAAGGATCCGATGCTTACTTCAATTTAATCTGCTTTCTTAGACATTCGCTTTAAGACTGATGCGGCAATGGCTCCTTTAGCTGCCATCAGAGGCGAGAAAACAAGCAATATGAGTGTCAGGTCAGCTTCCATGAAAAATAAAAGGCGAAAGATAGTGAAGCCACGATTATGGACATATTCAGGCACACCACTGAAAGTATACCAGTCAGAAAATTGTGAAGCTGATAGGAGTCCTGGGAAAGCTTGGTAGAAAGAGATCCTGGCGAATTTTATCTTTTGTCGAAAAAGGAGCATGGAAATTTAAGCATTTTCTCAAACACTTGAATACGTAAGCCAAGGACAATTTTCTACCCGTAAATACCAAATGCATAGCTATGTGTAAAGTTCGAAATGGCTGCAAGGATAGCGACTATCAGAAAATATAAACAATATTTGTTTATTTATGAGCTGTTAAGATCTGCATTTCCCATTAACCCCATTACACTGCTAAAGGTTGCGTTGAAGAAGGGATATGCGAGGCCATTGAGGACTGCAAACATAGATCCCACTAGTAAATATTTACGAAGACTCTCAGATTTAACCAAGAGCTCATAATAAATTTATTTCTCTTTCCAAATTTTAAATATTCCTTATTATTTCTTTTAATTGTTTTCTTATATATTGGTAGAGATTATTTATTTGGTTTAAGGTAAGTTTATTTTTTATGAATTTTATAAATGCGCTTATTCACATGATTATTTGCGTCCATCTTGTTATTCATTTTTCATCAACTAATTGTATACTGAGCTTGACTAAAGAAGTTATTGATGACTTCCTTGCTCAACAATCACCCCATCTTTCAGAATCACAATGTCATCAGCTTCTTTTATTGTAGACAAACGATGTGTAATGAACAATATTATGATCTACTTTTTATACTTGTTGAGCATGTTTAAGATATCTTTCTAGCTCTCTACATCAAGAGCTGAAGTGGCTTAATCTAAAATCAAAACTTCTGGTTTTTTCGCTAGTGCTCGTGCAATAGCAATTCTTTGTTTTTGGCCTCCAGATAGTTGACTGCCTTTGGCTCCAACATAGGTGTTTATTCCATCTTCAAGCTCTTTGACGAAACTCCATGCTTTGCACTACTTCAAAATTTAAATTATTTATTCATCCTTTATACTAGGATTACTGAAGCGGATGTTCTACTTAATCGATGTGGAAAATAAAATCGGTTATTGACTCACGTAACCGATTTTCCTTCGATATTATTTGGTGTTTAGCTTATCCAATTTAACCCCGTTTACCTAAATGTTGCCACTGCTTGCACCATAGAAATACAATAAAAGTTGAGAAAGCGTGCTTTTACCACAACCCGATGGCCCAATAACTGCAATCATTTTGCCTCTTTTAAGCTTTAGATTGAAATCTTTTAAAATAATTTTGTTATAATTATGTTCCAAAGACTGTTTATTTGATTCGGTGTAAAAGAAACTTAAATTACGAATTTCAATAATTTAAATTTTATCGATAGTGATTCCATTTTAGTTTTCGCTTAATCCTTTTTCTCTGCTTACGAGATGAAATATCTTGACATATGCTTGATGGGCGTCAACCGCATTTTTAAATATAGGAGAAATCTGACCGATAGACTGCCCTGCGACCATAAAGCAAAAAAACGTGGAGATTATATCAGATGATGAGGAATCTCCTGTTTTATTGATTAGCATGTCCTTGCCGATGAAAAAACCAAACGCATATAGTCCCATCATTATCAAATTCATTAGCCCAGAGGAAAGTGAAGATAATAGTAGATGACGGATTAGTTTTGGTTCTGAACTTCTCAATGCTTAGCTAAATTTGCGGCATTCAAATTTTTCACCTGTCAGTATTTTGACTGATCGAATGGCTCCAAACGCCTTATTTAAAACAAATTTACAGTTTCGGCAACAGCAGATGCACTTTCATATGATAGTTTACTAGCAAGGGCTTTCATGCTCATAAACTTTATCATAAGGTATCCGCTTAAGAGCATGAGAGGCAAGAAAGCGGCCAGATACAGACTCATCTGCCAGCACTTGACGAAAGAGAAAATGAAGCCAAAAATGCTTGTCGTAAGTGCTGTGATGGCGAATGATATCTTTTCGCCTAAGGCCGTCTCTATTACTAACGTATTTTGGGACAACTCAGAGGCAATTTTACTCGTTTGATATGAATCAAACCATTAAACTTATTGTTTCAGAATTTATTAATAGTAGAGCTTTTTTATTCGTATGGCTAGTCTTGAGCCTGATTTATTCCAGGACCACATGGAGAGGGCATCTATATAGTGATAAGAATACGAGAAACCCAGGTAAACAGTCCGACAATAAACAGTTTGACAAAAAGATCAGCACCCTGCTCGACTGCGGTGGACTCGTTTCCGGGTATAAAAATTTGAGAGATAGTGGAGAAAAATATCATAAAGAAGGGACTAGCGACTCCTGCAGCTATGGCGGCCACAGTTCCAGCAAGCATGTACAGCTGATCGGCTTTGTTGTTATTTTTTGCAAATTGGAACAATGTTGGATAAATTGTATGCTAATTACTACGAGAACTTAATAGAGCACTGCTTGTATCTTCCTCCGACATGAAGATGTAATAATAAATAAGTCTGTAATAATTTTGTATGAGAGAATATTTAAAAATTTACAACATTACTATATGTTATAAGGATATTCGTTCGTTTCACAAAAATTATAAAATTATCTAACCTTGTCCTTGCCATCCCCCTCCCATTTTCGGGGATAAAACAGGGAGATATCCGTGAGTAGTAGCAATAGACTGCATTTATCGATAATTAGAATTCTATTAGGTATAATAATTGCAAAATGTCAAGCAAGACTATAGAAAATAGCCCAAAAGACATTTATAATCTTAATTATGAACCATGTTAGACAGAGGGCGAGTGCCTGCTTCAAACAATCACGCCTGTCTACAGACAGAAGGTATTATTTGGCCTCTTTGTATTTTTGTCGATTATTCTTGTGGGGATTCCCCTTCTGATCACTTACTGGTACGCATTTCATAATGAAGGTTTCCGTGGCTCAAGCGAAAATTATACTATAAGGAATGCCCATTAGAGGAAGCAACACACTTCCATGTCATAAACTATGATGAAGTCTCGACATACCCAGAGAAAGAGCATAAACTGTTCTACTTCACTGAGAGCATCTGCCGCGAAGTCACTCTGTTCAAAAATCGATACATGACTTACCTGGTGTAAAACAACACAGTGAAGGCGGCTTCGTACAACTTCATCGACCGGTACAACGAAATAATGGCTCATGAAACTCCGGAAAAGAAGTCGTATTTTACTGAGAAAGATGTGCCCCACCTGATATAGTCCTATGGGCCAGGTGTGATGATCGTGGAGATGCCTTCCATTCCGATGCTGTTTTTCCAGTAAGTCATGAGGCCGCTCTATCTATTTATCATATTCAGTTGCTCTTTGTGGATCTACGAACAGTATTATTACTATTCGGGAGTTATCTTCGTGACTGCGGCTGTTGGTATCATCACTAACTTGGTGCAGACCTATCAGAACAACAAAAAAATATATGAAATGGCATATAATGAGTAGATCATTCATTGTCTAAGAGGTGGTGACGTTGTTGATATCTCATCCACCCAACTCGCTCCAGGAGATATTGTCTTCTTAAAGAAACAAATAAAAATTCCTTTTGATGCAATTATCTTAGAGGGAGAAGCCCTCATCAACGAGTGTGCTCTCACTGGCTAGTCAGTTCCTATTCTTAAAAAGCCTGAGAAACTTGCCAAAAAGTCGGACATTAAGACTTCTTACGTTTATGAAGGTACAAGTTTGATTCAAGTTTCCAACAAAAAGAAAATGCTCAAGTTTTAACATTATCGATAGAAGTATGGAGTTCCTTTAATAATCACAAGAACAAATTTTTCAACCATGAAAGGTCAGCTTATCAGAGTTATTAGCTTCCCCAAGGAAAGGGAGAATATTTTCGAGCGTCAATCTGCCAAATTTTTGATTTTCTTATTTTGCTTAGCCGTAGTTTCATACGTAATTCTGGTGTCTAAGCTCAAGGACTACTCTAGTGCTCAACAGCTAGTGGTAAAATTTTTGGATCTCATTACAATCACAGTTCCTCCAGGCCTGCCTGTAAGTATGACATTTGGAATCATTTTCGCTCTATAAAAGATGAAAAATAAGAAGATATTTTGCAGTTCCCCCAATAAAGTTGTGCATGGTGGACTCACTAACTGGCTCTGTTTCGATAAAACAGGAACTCTGACTGAGGATTTCATGGACTTTAATTGTTTAGTCTTATTTGATGGCACTAAGTTTTGCGAGCCAATACACAACCATCATGTGTAGACCATGATAAAAAACAACGAGCAGTCAAAGAACACAAAGAGCGAGTAGTTAAATACCGTAATTGAGAAAAACAAGGGACTTGTATCGGCTCTCAATAACATGGCAATGAATCATACGATTGTCAACGTCGAATAAACTGGGTAGAATGTCGGCGATCCAATGGAAATTAAATTGTTTGAGTTCGGCTAGTTCAAGTTCAGTAACGAGCAAAGTGATCGCTCTGATATTATCATGGCTTTTGACAGTAAGCGAGGCCATAAAGGATTTGTGTACAAAAGGTTTGATTTTGATTCACAACTTTTTAGAATGAGCGCTATTGGAAAATCAAGTGCTAATGGAGAAGATTTCTATCTCTACATCAAAGGCTCGCCTTAGATGATGGTCGACATCTTTAAAAAATAAACTGTGCCATCAAACTATGGTGAAGTGCTAAAGGAGTATGCTTCTCAAGGCTTCAGAGTTCTTGCTATTGGAAGCAAAAAAGTTGATAGCAAAGCCTTGAATGACTCCAGACTGGAACTGGAAAAAGATATTTCCTTTTAAGGATTCTAAATTTTTGAAAACCGACTAAAACCAGAAACAAAGGGTGCTATATCTGACTTAGTCGAAGCCGAACTTCCATGCGTTATGATTACCGGTGATAATGCTCTTACAGGGTCAAATATGGCTTGTCAGTGTGGAATTTCGGACCCTGCAAAGAAGACATTAATTTGTAATTTCAACCCTCAAAAGCATCAATTCTCAATTGAAGAGTTCATTTACAAAAATGATGCGACTGAAACTAAAGTTAGAAAACAAATTTTCTCCAGTGAGGAATTGCTTTTGGAGGATGGAAGCAAATAAGCATTAAACACAAAAATTTATAACAACAATATTTCTTAAAGTGTTTCTCCAGTGAATTAATCAATAAAGGATCAAGATACTATTATTGAGAGATTAAAAGATCCCAATGTGCAACTTTGTATTACTGGCCCAGCTTTAAACAGAATCTTTGACTTTGAAGGTGATCAAAATAAATTAACCCCTAAATAAAAATACATTCTTCTCAGAACCACTGTTTTCGCGAGAGCTAAGCCAAATGATAAAATAAAGGCCATCTCATTGTATCAAAAACTAGGGAAGAAAGTTTCGATGTGCGGTGATGGAGCCAACGACTGCGGTGCATTAAAACAGGCTGATATTGGACTGTCTTTATCCATGGCTGAGGCATCAATTTCTGCGCCATTTACATCTCAGATAACCAATATCAGTTCGATGGTAGAGCTGCTTAAGTAATGCAGAGCTGGATTAGCGACCAATTTTTCCTTATTCAACATTATGGCCTTGTACAGTTTGATTCAATACACCACTACGATCATCGCGTTGTACTACTTCTCGTACCCTTGGGACTTCCAATATCTATTTTGGGATATTTTTTGCAACTTCTTGTTCTTCTTGACAATTGGGTACACGGGCACTGCTGACAAACTGACTAAATAAATTCCCAATGGATCCCTATTCACGGTGTCAAACATCATACAGGTACTTGTGATGTTTGGACTTCAGCTGACTGGTCAAATTCTGATGATAGTTGGACTCACTCAGTTCTTCAGAGACCAAATGCAGTACTCAGAGGATATAACTTACCAGCTGTTTGTAGATGATGATCAAACTTTTGTCCTCGACAGTTATGAAAACAATGCGCTCTTTTTATACGCCAACATCATGTACGTGATGACTTTGCTCGCGTTCTCAATTTCAAAGCCATGGAGGAAGTACTTTTTCACCAACCCCTTCTTCATGGTTGTTCTTGTCCTCATCTTAACATACAGTCTGGTCATGATTGTTGTACCTGGAGCTAGGCTTCAAATTTTCAAAGTTACTTATTTAACTTACCAACCTTTCAATTGGTACATCTTTGGACTTGCCGTGGGGATCGGATGTGTGATATATGTAGTACAAAAATTAATCTTGGAGAATTTCTTCAACTGGCTCAAGCTCAAGTACCCAGACAAGCACTGGATTTGATTATCTTTATCTTAAAATGTTAAATAATTTATACGTATAAACTATAAATCAACTAAATTATTAATCAGCTGATAAGTTAATTCTTTATTTTTTGAAAAAGATATTAATTCTATAGCATAGTATATTAATGTTAGATCAAAAACAAGACAGACTATCATTCTTTATAAATTTTAATTTATTTTTAACCACTGCTCTTATAGTATGCTCTATACATTCCTTCTGTATTGAAAGGGGTAGAAATATTACCCTGGTTGTCAATTGCAATCACTCCACCGGTCCCACCGATTTCGGCTAATCTCTCATGAATCACTTTGTTTGCAGCTTCCTATAGGTTCAATTTAGCGAACTCCATAATAGCAGAGATATCATAGGCAATAACTCCTCTTAAGAAATATTCACCTTCGCCCGTGGATGAAACCGCACATGTTTTGTTATTGGCATAGCAACCCGCTCCAATTATTGGAGAGTCTCCGATTCTGCCATACTTTTTATTCGTCATGCCACCAGTCGAAGTGCCTGCTGCGAGATTTCCATGTGTGTCTAAAGCTACAGCCCCAACAGTGCCAAACTTTTCTATTAGATAGCCTTCACGTTGAGATTGAATTCCACATTATGATTGGATTGAGACTTGTACACTGTACCATCGTGATCTAAAACAAACTTGTCTTGCTATCTGGCATGCATCAACTGGTTATATCGCAATTAGCTATAGAAATATTCAGATGGTACTATTTCCAGTCCTTGATCTGTTGCGAACTGATTTGCTCCTTCTCCTGAAAGTATAACATGCTTAGATTTTTACATAACTTTTCTAGCTGCACAGATAGGATTTTTAATTTTAGTGACACCAGCCACTGACCCAGCTTTCCTATGGGCCCCTTACATAATGGACGCATCTAACTAACTTATGCCCTTGGCTGAAAGTACAGCTCCTTTGCCTGCATTAAACAGCTGCGAATCTTCAAGTATTTTTATGGCAGCTTACACTGCATCCAATGAAGTTCCCTTATTCTTCAATATCTCATGACCAGCATTGAGTGCTTATTCCAACTTTGATCTCAGACTATGCTCCTGCTCCTAAGTGAGAAATTACTTTTTTATCGTCCCTGCTCCACCATGGATCACAATTGTGAATTATTCAGTCGATTTCATCTTTTGTAAGATATTGCTAATTTTATCAGGAGGACTATAAAATACTGAGAATATAAATTTATATCAAGAATGAACTTGCTACAGTTTACTTTTTATTTAGGTGAATATTGCATCTACACTCTGTTATGCGTTTACCTAAACCACTTTTCCATTTTTTCTAAACCATTCGATGACAGGCAATGTTTGTTCTTTAAAAGTGCGAAATCTTTTCTGTATAACTTCTACACTGTCATCTGATCGTTTGCTGTTTGTGGATCTTTTAAGCAGTCTATTTTCCATAGTTTGTTCAGAACAGGTTAAAAATATTACCCAATCTGTCTTAACTTTTGAACTCATCTCACTATTCCATTTCTCTAAGTTCTACATGTTACGTGGAAACCCATCAATGAGAAATTTTGTATATGATATACTGTTGTTTTTGATTCCTCTTTGAAGTAAAGACACAGTGATGAAACTGGGAACTATTTGCCCCTTAATGATAGTCGATTCGATGAGCTCACCATGTTCAGATAATGGGTTATTCCTTTCCTCTCGAAGAAGCTACCCAGCAGACAAATGTTTGTACCCTAAATGTCTCTCAATAAGAGCAGACTGAGTACCCTTCCCACAGCAAGGGCCTCCTAAAATGAAACCCACAGTTGGTTTGGTAGCTTGAGTTGAGAACCCAAAAAATGGTCTCATTTAATTACTATTATTAGTTAACAAAGCAACGATTGTTCAATATGCATAATATATAGTTCGAATGTTATAATAATCATGTCAAAGCTGTAGCTATCTCAAATTTTGGGCAGCTCTTCCTCCAAAGCATCGCAGCTTGCCTTCGTGCAGGACTGTCTGCTGTACCCGAGTGGTTCATTCCTGATATTCTACAACCCAGTGGTGGATGAACAAATTTGCTATTTGAAACACACATCTCCACTAATTTCGAGTATGTGCGCTTCGTCCTGTGAGCAGTACCTGGCTGTTTGTTCGACTACTTACCAGACGTAGAAGTAAAAAACAATTGACAGTCTTGGTAGGAAAGTAAATAACATCATCACAATATACAAGCTAGGCTAAATCGGAGTGAGTGAACCAGAAGTGAGTATAATATTGAAAGGACATAAGCATACTATCGATCACGCTCTATTCTCGCCTGACTCCAAGTACTTGATCACTGTTAGCAATAAAGACGGAAGCATGTTTGTGTGGGACTGCTCGACTGGCTAACGACTTACTCAAAATAAGAATAGTAAACCAATAAATAGCATCAAATTTCTGCATTAGGACACTATACGCAATGCTAGTATGAAACAGTTTCCCATCTGTCTGGTAACTATAGGTCGTGGTAATTGTAAAATATGGCCATTCACTAATACAGAAGCACCAGGGTGCTTGAATAGAGTTAAGGATTAATAGCATTGGATTCTATCAGGGCGTCACATCAGCCTTAATAAGAAATTTGCAACCAAGTAGTTCGTTGACGTATGCTTTTGGCAGTCATATATCTTGTTACTCTCGTCAGATGGTCTACTTTGCCTAATTAATAGGTCAGATAAAGAAGAGAAGTTATAAAAATGCATTGATTTGATGATTGCAAAAACAACTAGCATGGATATTCTCAATAATGTTATCATGTGCGGAGGTGACAATGCCCTCATCAAAATAATAGACTTAGACTCACTTTCATTAGTTAGTAAGTTCCCAAAACCGCCTCCAATAAATAAGTAGAATATCGCTAAAGACTATGAACAGGAGTAATAGGCTATTTTTTCATATTAAGAAAGCGAACAATTCCCACAATGTGTATGCATTAAAACCATAGGCAAAAATAAGTTCAGTCAGTTTATTGTTTCGTTGTATGAAAATTTGACAATGTTCATTTGGAGACCATAGCCACAAGACATGGTCGCAATGCGATCGATAATCACTCACCGTGCGGGAATCAAATCAGTTAAAATTCTGTAGTAATTTAAAAACGATTTGACATTTTTCGGAACAATATCAGAAGACAACACGCGTAAATACTTTATAATTTAGTTCGTATTTGGCATGTATACAAAAAATGCATTTATAATCGAGAATCCATTGACATTGCTGAGCTAATCGGAATCAAACGTAACGCTTATTGTCGAAACTTGACTCGAATAATATATATGGAGAGTGAGAAGGAAGTTACTTGCATAAGTAGTTTTTCCAATAAAAGTGTTGCCTGCATTGCCCATCGCTAATTCATCATGTACTCGCTTCAAAATTTTGAAGTTGTCTGTCATGAAATACTCGACTGTGATGCTGTTGCGCTTGAAATTAAAGATAACATTGCTTATGTAGCCCTCGAAAATGGGAAAGTTGTCATCTATGAAATTGTGGAAGGTGAAGATCGACTCCATAAAATCAGAGAAATTTAGTTCGATAATAAAATTAGAAAAATGGAGGTGATACGAGATGAGTTTAACAAAAACTAAGAGATATTTTTACTCATCGAAACTAGCGAGACAGAGTAGGCGATATTGTATTCGTTGAGGAAGTCGAAAGTGGTCCACATTGAAAAATCAGTTCTATGCAGTTCAGTTTCAGGCCATAATATATTCATTTGTAGACCAGACAACACACTGGTTGTATATAACACTTTAAAGCAAAAATCAGCATCTTTTTTGTCTTTAAAGCATGAATTAAATGAGCCGGCTGAGGTATTGATCAAACTAAGCTGCAGTTCGCTTTGGATTATTGCACTCACATCTTTAAACCGGTTAATTGTTTGTAATTTTTCACCGGCCGTGGTCTGTACTGAGCAACTTCATTAAACAATTAACGACATTACAATCGGGAGCAGTGGGGAGGTGATTCTCGTTGGCGACTATGGCAATATTCTTGTCTATCGTATCCAGGGCAGTCACGGCTACTCGAGCATGTAGTAAGAAGTCAAGAAATGGATGTAGAAAAATGATATGTCTTGGATGGACGGTAGTGTCTGGGCTCAAAAGAACAAAAATGACAGCAACGATAAACAGCTCACTGGTTCAGTTGTAGACAGTGTTAGACTAAGGAGTAGCCTTACCAATCGTGGAAGCATGAAACTAGAGCTCCCAAATGTGGAAATAAAATATAAAAGTGGCAAAAATGATGAATCGGTATTTAATCCTTCCCACATTCTGCAGCAAGCTAAGCAAATCTATCACCAAATAGACGGAATTTAAAAAAAGCATAATAACAGTATGGAAATTGCAGGCAACTGGTAGCAAATAAAGACTGAAAAATAAAAAGGAACTAAACTTAGTATAATAGACTATGATGAAGGACTGGAGGAAATCAATATTGTGCAAGATAAATATAGTAAGCCTCCAATGGTTGAATTTAACAATAAAGTGCTTGCCAGCAAGAAGAGAATTTTTGGCCAGGCTCAATTTAAGAGTCAACAAAATAAAAATGAAGCTATTAAAGCAGAGGGAGAAAAATAAATGTTGCCTGAAAAGTTTAGAAATAATTTAGTGAATTCTATTATCCACACATCAGCAGTGGATTTTGGAGATACTTAAGTTATTGAAGATAAAAATAAAATAAATAGCTCTACTTCTAATCAAAGAGAAAGTGAGGAAAAAATACTACTGGAAAGTGTGATTTAGAAACTAAATTATACTGATTTTCAAGAGAGAAACAGCTAACAATTGCTAAGAATTTACGAAATATTATCAATTTAATATGATCATCACGAAAGTAATAAGGAATAACTGTAAATATCTGCAATTAAAAGTAAATTTGAACAGCTTTCTAAATAATTTTTGAAATTTTTAGAATACAAAAAGTGTCGCTGACGAAATTATTAAGCGCAGTAGAAGATTATTTAGTTTGTGATAAATTTTATTGCTATAAGTTTTGCCAGTAATACATTGGCAATTTGTAATAGTAGTTAGAATAAGAAATAATTATTAACAATCATACTAATTACTAATGAACAACAGCGTAGAGGAAGAGATTGACGTGAACCTGATCATCCACAAACTACTGCAGAGCAATAACAAAGATGTGAAGCTCAAGTAATCGGAAATTAGATCATTGTGCATCAAGGCCAGAGAAATATTCATATCGCAGCCCATGCTCCTAGAGCTCGAGGCCCCCGTTAAAATCGCAGGTTTGTTTCTCACTATGTAGGCGACATCCACGGTCAGTACTCTGACCTCATCAAAGTATTCGAAAAGGGTGGCTTCCCTGGAGACAGTAACTATTTATTTTTAGGAGATTACGTCGACCGCGGTAAAAAATCGATTGAGTGCATCTGTTTATTGCTTGCATACAAAATTAAACATCCCTAGAACTTCTTCATGCTGCGGGGTAATCACGAGTGCGCTAGTATTAACCGAATTTATGGATTCTACGATTAATGCAAGAGAAAGTATAATCTGAAACTATGGAAAATATTCTCTGATGTTTTCAACGTCATGCCAGTTGCGGCAGTCATTGATGAGAAAATTATATGCATGCACGGAGGACTTAGCCCATAATTGAAAAGCCTAGCTCAAATTTCTAGCATTCCTAGGCCCATTGAGATCCCTGACGAAGGCTTGTTGTGCGATTTATTGTGGTCAGACCCAGAGAAGAATATTGAAGGATGGTCACCGAATGTAGAAAGGGGGATTAGTAAAGTTTTTGGAGTTGACGTGATTTAAAAATTTTTAGAAGACCTCAACTTGGACCTAATCTGTAGAGCCCATCAAATTGTGGAGTAAGGCTATGAATTTTTAGCTGACAGAAGACTGGTGACCGTGTTCAGTGCAGCAAATTACTGCGGATAGTTTGACAACTCGGGAGCAATGATGAACGTTGACTAGGATCTGACATGCTCGTTTCAAATAATTCCAGGTAATAGAAAGAAATGAGTAAATAATTAATTTATTGTCTACTATGTTATACTTGCTCAACTAATTTTATTTAATTATTAAATTGTAGGATAGCTTATTTTAATGTAGTTAATAATAATATAATCGCAGTTCGAAGAATGGAAGATCAGATAACAGTTCCTATCACAGTCACTTTCTAGCAACAAACTAATAAAGATGCATTGAACACTAACTCCAAGCCTGACGCTAAGTTGAATAAGAATTACTCCTAGCCTAAGTTTAGAAGTTACAAATAATAAATACTTAAAATACCCAAAGTGAAGCAAATTCTTAACAAAGACAAATATGTATATTCGCAAGACATTGAGAAACGATTGTAGCTTATTGGCAGTCTAAAAAGCGATAATTTCAAAAAGTAAGAGCTTGGAGACCTACAGGATCTCAGAAAAAAAGTAGACAAGAAGAACAAAAGGCACAAAACCAATTTCAAAATTCCCCTAACTCGCAAAAACATGTAGTAGCTCAATCACCTTTTAGTTGAACATATCAGCAGTAATCAAAAATTTAAGAACGAAGAAGTCATATTTTTGAAAGATTATTAACAAAATGCTCCATATAATTTGGAACAGTTAAAGTTTATGGACAAATTAGATCAAGTAAAGATGAAGTTCTCATAAAAGTACCCGGACATCAACCAGCGAGTTTTGAGCAAAAACAAGTTGACACTTGAAAATGTTATTCTGAATCGCAACATTAAGCGATAAATTAAGCTCGACAAAAAGAAATAATAAAAAATGCATTCAATGAAAGTATTCAAATAAGTCTCTCATAACACCAAACTCAAGCAAAGAGCAAAGGACAGTTGAATTAATTAAAAATATTTGTAATATATATTTATTTATTTTACAAAGAAATTGTGTTTATCTAATCTAATATTTTGAGGGAAGTTTGATTTGCAAATGTTGAATAAATAGTAGCTTGA
>APMI01019255.1_pt1 | contig 15062 bp, 15 predicted proteins | sample 667938 | NCBI WGS metagenome assembly APMI01 (sample SAMN01084076, study PRJNA167559) | wastewater metagenome | biome: Wastewater | place: Denmark: Ejby Moelle, Odense | collected 2011-11-28 | reverse complement strand
GGCTGTCAATACCGCGCCGGCCATAAACAAGGCAAAGGATTCTATAGCGGCCATCTCGGTTAATGAGAAGACAACGATCGATAAAAGGACAGGCAAGGCTAAATTCACAGAAGAAGTTGTTAGTGTAGGTAAGGCGCCAATGCCTGCCATTGCACAGCGCCCCGCGAATAGCATAGCTACTGCTGAGAATAATTATAATAATCCACGTTATGTAGCGAGTGCTGCAAACGGGCAGGTAATTGAAACAGCCCAAAGTGAGATACTGCCTGCAGCTGCGGCAGAAACAAAAGCAGCTACAGCTGAAAATAAGAACCTTGGGCTTGCAGCAACCCATAAAGCACGCAAAAGCAGCGGCTGGAACTTTGATGCAGTTAACCAGTTCTTTAAAGATGTGAAGTACAACCTGGGACAGGTGACTTGTAGTACCGGCATAACCGGTGGCATGAATCTGATTTTCTTTGGAGAGAAAACGCTTCCCGGCTTCCAACTGGGTGCAACTGAAACCTTAGGCCTGAGTGACCATATCAGTATGACCTTTGAATTGAAGTATCTGCAAACTTTAAATAAGAACATGGTTGTTAATGATAACTACGTACAATATACAGAAGACGCAGATCATAATTCGTACCGCGATTCAGTGATACACTTTTACAATTTCTCTACGATACAAAACTTTTCATTACCTGTAACTGTGCATTATAAATTGGGTAATTGGGGCATATTTGCAGGCGGTACCGCTGCTTACACTTTAGCTATCAATGCGGAAGCAGGTGGCGGTAAGATACCTCCTCACCAGCAGGTTAGCAAGCCAACACCTGAAGAAATAGAAAGAACAAAGCAGAAGATACTCGACGACAGTTTTGAAGGCCGCTTTGGCTTAGGTTATATATGGGGGGTATCGTACAATTTTACTCCTAAGTTCAGTGTAGACGCTCGCATGACCCAAAATATTTGGGACAACGCAAAAACGCCGGGCTCCAAAGTGGTATCAGACCATCTGAATAAGAAAATGGGTGTCCAGTTGTCTGTTAATTACGACCTTTCAGGCAATAAGAAACGCTAATCGTTTTCTTTGCGCATGGCAGCGAGTTTCATTTCCCGGGTTTTCTCGGGGCCAAGATAACGCTCTATACCTGCCTCGAGCAGGTAGATGAGCGGGGTAAGCACTATCGCCATAACAGCTTTGTAAGAATAATTCACGAGACCAATTGCCAGCACTTGCTGGTAGCTCCAGCCCCTGCCCAACTTAAATGCAATGAATAGCACAATGAAACTGTCTATGAGTTGCGACACCAATGTTGACCCGGTAGCCCTTAGCCATACACTCTTTTCTCCTGTCACCTTTTTTATCTTATGAAAAACCCAGACATCCAGCAACTGGCTCACTAAAAATGCGACCAGGCTGCCGAAGATGATCCACATCCCCTGCCCGAAAATACTGCTGAAGGCTGCCTGCATATCCGGCACGCCTTCGCTTTTCTGGCTGCCCACCCAGAAGCCTGCCGGCGGCAGTTTCATGGCCGCGTAAAAAGCCACAAAAGCATAACTAATAAGTATAACTGCCGTATAAGAGATACGCTTTACTGCCTTGGGCCCGTAGTACTCATTTACCACATCGGTAAGGATGAACTCGAGCGGCCAGAGTATTACACCACATGTAAGCGTATAAGTGAGCCCCTCCTGTCCCAGGAGGGTAAAGGGATGCGCTATGAGCCCTAGTGTTGCCTCCAAAGAGAACAGCTTGCCACCTATACACTCTGCGATGAGCGCATTAGCAACAAAGAATGCGGCAAGGAATATGAATAGTTTGGTAGGCTTGTCGTTAAGTATCTTATGTATCATGAGGCAGGTATAAAATCCCTGCTAATATACATAGGATGACGGAAAGCCGATACTGCCTTTAAGACGAGCTTACCTGTTCCTGGTTATGGTAGGCACGGGTACGTCAATAGGTTCCAGCTTAGGATCGGCAGGGTAGAGCTTCATGTAATTGGGGTAGTTGGTCTCCGGGTGCAAGTCGAGGCTGAGGCCTTTGAGGATTTTAATGCGGGACTTACTGAGGTCGACATTCTTAAGATACAATGGCACGGTTGGCGAGAACTCCCAGCGGTTATGCGCCCATGACACAAAACCATGACGGTTAGCATCATAGAAGGCATAATAGTCGGGGAAGTAAATATGGCTTACCGTTACTACTGTATCGTGGTTGGGGTACCAGGAGGGTAGCTGGCTTACCATTACCTTTTTGGGCTTAATCTTTTTGGCACTATGGTGCTTTTTACCCTGGGCATTCCCTGCCAAGGTGAGCAGCATTAAGGATAATATCAGTAAGAGCCTGGCTTTCATATGGTCGTTTTGCTATGCAAGTTACAATACCATGCCACTATAAAAGCTGTGCAAGCCACTGATATATATCAGCAAGGCCGCTGCTATTGCTTAGACTTTTGCCCAAGGCTAAACCAGTTGCCGGAGTCGTCGGAAAAGAGGGCCTCGATTCCGTAAAATTCTTCTTTAGGCTCCTTCGCGAACTTTACTCCTTTGGCCTTCAGCTCTTCGTAAGTGGCATATATGTCGTCGCATTCAAAAACGCCGAAGCCGAAGGTGCCGGCCTTCACCAGCTCGCGCAGCATATCGGCCCGTTCTTTTGGGAACATGGGTCCTTCGTTAATGCCCATCAGGGTTATCTCCATATCGGGTTGGCCTTTGGCTGTAACTGTAAGCCAACGGTTACCTTCGCCAAATGCTGCATCTGTATGAACGGTAAAGCCGAGCTTGTTGACATAAAAATCGTAGGCGCTATCCTGGTCAAGGACATAAATGCAGGTATGGGACATTCTCGTGATCATATGTGTTGGTTGTGATTAGTTTAGTGTAATCGGTTGATAAGACAAAGATGGAGTAAACCTTATTTTACGGCTTCTTGAAAATTGCTGTTTTCCAGCCAGCCGCGGCTGCTTACGTAACAGCCGGGTATAAAGTGGAATGGCTTGCTTTGTTGTGCCTGCTTTAAGGCCAGGCGCCTTGACTGATATAAGGATGGAGTAGCGCCACACACCTTTTTGAACAAGCCTGTAAATGAACTGACACTTTCAAAACCAACCTCGAAACAAACGTTGTTGACGGGCATACCCTGTTGCAATAAGAGCTTTGCTTGCTCAACTCGTACGCTGATGAGATATTGATGCGGGGTTTTGCCGTATATCTTGCTGAAGCTACGTATGAAATGGAACTTGGAGAAACAGGCTTCGGAAGAAATGCTGTTGAGGTCTATGGATTGATCGTAATGTTCATCAATATACATCTTGGCCTTTACCAGGCGGTGGTAGAGGTAGAAATTTGGGTATGTGTATTGTAATGGCATGATCGCTTAATAGCAAGATAGGTATTTGTGGGTAATTGTTCCTTGATTTTGCATGCCGCTAATTCTCAGCGGAAATTTGCTTCTTAGCAGCCACTCACATGGCTGTACGCTCATTGCAACGATGGGAGATTATTCATCATTGAGTATAAAGATCTGGGTGTAGTATATGGTGCCGTCTTTGGCCTGAGATATGCCTATGCCGGTGAGGTTGTAGTTGCCCTCGATGTTCTTGCGGTGGCCCCCGCTTTTGAGCCATAGTTTTACGACTTTCTCGGCGCTTAGTTGACCGTATGCCACGTTCTCACCTACGGCATGGTAGGGCTTTAGTTTCCTGTTGATGTTGGCTACACGATCTTCAAAACCATCGTGACCGAACTCTGTCTTCCCCGATGCCATGCGCTTGCTATGCGAGATACATTCCCTGGTTATACACGGTGAGAGCCTGAGTGGGGGCTTGCCTATTTCTTCACGGTGCTGGTTCACATAATACAGGATATCTTTTTCCATCTGGTCCTGTGATACTTCCTGGGCATGCAGGACATAGGACCCCATGCACGCGAGCAGGATGCAGAGCAACAAAGCAAAACGGGGAAAGCGGGGTTTTAATTTCATCAATCTTATTTCGGGCAATTACATAGCAGCAATATACTATACTTAACTATAAGATAATCTTAAAAAAACTGCTTGGCATAGTTTTTAGAATAGCTAGCATGGATATAAATACAAGGGTTATGATACGGAAGCAATTGGCACATATAATAAGCGAAGCGCTTAACTACTTTTTCAACTGGAACGAATATACCGTAAGCCAACTTTTTTTAACCGGTGTGATGATAGGTTTGGTTTGCAAATCGGTGATAATAACTGTGGTGAATTCTGTATTATATATAGCCGATACGGCGAAAGAAAATGTTCGTCGCATAAAGGAACATAACGAGGATAAAGACGCGACACTTTTTGGCATACAGTTTAAACACCGGCATAGCGGCTAGCCAATTTAACCACATATTGAATATGAAAACACTGCTCCTTATTTTATGTTTTATAGTATGTTATTCCTGTGGTGCGCAAGGCAAATGGGACGATACCCTGATGGGGAAACCCGTTTGGAAGGTAAAACCCCTGCCACTGGAAGGCAGTGATATAGTATACAGCGAAAGCCTAAAGCTTACCGGTTATTCAAAAGACCAGCTACTTAAGAATGCACTTACCTGGTACAATACCAACTATAAAACAGCTGATACCCGCCTGACAACGGAAAATCATGAGCAGGGTACCATAGCAGGCAACGGAGTAATACACTATAGCAACCAGCTATCGAATGGCCCACAAAACATTTTCTTTTCCTTTTCCATACAGTTAACGGGTACAGGGTATAGCTACAGGATTTATGATATTTATAGTATGACGAATGGTGAGCGGATCCTTTATTCTGATATGTACCGCGAAGAATTGCACCCGAACACGAAAATAAAAGAGCATTGGACCCATAAATACCGGTATGAAACACTCTCGGACATGGACTCTTTTATAACACTTGCTATAAACCAGCTAAAAAAGGATATGGAGAAAAAGTGATACAAACTTTGGCATGGTTTTTTACATCTATATAAGTGTAAACTAAAAATGTATTTTATGCTGTTGAACATCCTGGTAATAAGCGATAGCGCCCGATACACCGAACCCGATGTGCAGCTTCTTAAAGACAGGGGCATGGGTGTATATACCTGCTTCAACTATGGCATTGCTGCTGATATGATAGCAGAGGCTAAGCCGGATGTTATTTTCATTAATCCCGAGACGCCCGGTAAAGAGGCGACAGAAATGTACCATTCACTGCTGGACAATGTGCTATTCGCCGGCCTACCAATAATATATGCATTGGTTGAAGACGATGTGTATCTGGTGGACAAGAAAAGAACGGCCACACGTGACAGGCGAAATATCATCGCGGACAATGTAATAGATGCCATAAAACTGGCACTAACGAGCCCCCGCAAATCTAAACACCACCCAAGCTACTTCCCTACACACAAGATACACCTGGGACATGTAGCTGCAAGGGCGTAATTTCTAAACAAAAACTCGATATCATGAAAACGATCATTCTTGCTTCATTTCTTATTATATCCGGCGTATACTTTGCAAATGCGCAAGGTTATCATCGTGGCTGGCACCATGGCTATCATCGTGGGTATTATGAGCGCCCTTATTATCATCATCACAGGCACTACAGGAACTATAGCTATTATCCCCGCCACCGTCATTATTACAGGGAAAGCTATTACGCTCCCCGCTACCATCGAGGCTATTACCGCCATCCGCATTACCGCGGCGGAGTGGAGATAAGTGTTCCACTGCCCCGTCCGCATCATTGGCATCGTTATTAAGACATTAATTACAGCGGCACAGTTTTGCTATCGTAAGTACTATGAAAACAATCATCATAGTACTTATTTTTTTGGTTTCAGGCTCAGGTATAACGATGGCCCAGACCTACCGGCACGATCGGGGCTACAGGCATCATAACCGCGAATACCGCCACCGCGATAGATATTACAGACATGACGATCGCCCGCGCTATCGCGAAAGCCGCTACCGCGAACGCCGCCGTTATGATAATGACGGATACAGGCGCGGCAGTGGCGTTAACGTTACGGTACCGGTACCTGGTCCGGGCCATGTTCCACATCCGCCGTTACCACCGCACCCGCACCTGCCACATCCATAAATAAGTTAGCCTTTCATTAAGATAATGTTGCCTTCTAATTCAAAATTGGCATGGCAATTGCATTTGTATTTGTAAACGAAAACAGAGGGTTTATGAAAGCAAAGATCTTATTGACAGCGTTGATGATAACAATGATATCATTGACAGTGAGCACAAGTGCAAGTGCTCATCCCTGGCGATACAGGGGTGGATGGGGCCACGGGCATGCATCAATTTTTGTACCGCCTATACCAATACCCGTTCCTGCGCCCGTAGTTGTTAGTTCCGGTTATTATGGCGGCGGCGGATACTGCGGGCCTAACTATAACCGTGGCTACGGCCATAGGTACAATGACAGGGCATACTACGACAGAGCTTATTATGGAAGAGGCGGATATTGCCGCCCGCAAAGAAACTATGGTTATTCATACGGTAATAGCTGCGGAAGGGGCAATTATGGCCCGCGCGGCAACTACTACCGCAGGTAAAGATGTGTGTGCTTTAATGATCGAAAAGGGGCTGTTGCTATTCTGCACAGCCTCTTTTTTTATTGCACAGTTTTTTTTGCTTAACAGACCTCAGTTAGCAGCGCTTTTAACATTTTTTTGGGTAAAAAGCGGCTATTTGGCAAAACCATGGTTAAGCAGATGTAAAGCGGCAGTTAAGCAATGCAGAATATTTCATGCAGGACATAAGCTGCAGCATCTTTGTGTCGACAAACGAAAATGATCATGAACACACGCAAACAATTTGAAAAGAAGGCAAAGATCATCACCTTGACGATATCAATCATAGTAGCCTCGATACCTGTAGGTATACTTATTTTAGGCGCATAAGATGATTTGTATGCTTATTGCTTTAATTTTGAAAAATGAAGCAATTACTCGCCGCCTTCCTGCTGCTATGCGCAGCATCTTTGCCCGCCGGGGCGCAAACGTTGGATACCTTCAAGGTATATGACCCCAAGGCCAATGCACAGCTTGATATCAACAAGGCGGTAGCCCGCGCTGCCAAAGAACATAAGCATGTGCTACTGCAGATAGGCGGCAACTGGTGCCAATGGTGCAGGTATTTCAACACACTGGTAACTAAAAACGATTCCCTTAATAAAATACTGAACGATAACTACGTGATGGTGCATGTGAATTACAGCCCCGATAACGAGAACGAAAAAGTGCTGGCAAAACTGGGCTATCCGCAACGTTTTGGCTTTCCTGTTTTTGTGATACTGGATGCCAAAGGCAACAGGCTGCATACGCAGAACTCAGGCTACCTGGAAGAGGGAAGGGGACACAGTCCGAAACTGGTTGCGCAGTTCCTGCAGCAATGGTCGCCGGAAGCGCTGAAGCCTGAAAACTATAAGGGGAAAATGAAATAGCAGGGCTACCTGTCTTTGGGAGGTATCTTAATGTATTTATGCAGCATTGTGCTGAAAGTTTCCATATTCACGGGTTGCCACTTTCTCTCAAGCGTTGGCGGGTAAGGTTTCAGACATTCTTTTGGCCTTATGGGCCGCGGACTGAAGCCACCGCCGCAATTAGGACAAACATTGTGCAGTACGGTATCTACACAGTTTTTACAAAAAGTACATTCAAAAGTACATATCATCGCATCATCAGAGGCGGGTGGCAAGGATGTACCGCAGTGCTCGCAAACTGGTCGCATTTCAAGCATACTTAAAGTTACGACTTTTTTATAAGCGTACACCGAAACTGAGGCCGCCCCATTGGTGTGTGAGGCCTGTGCTGAAGGTCTTGCTTACATAGGCCTGGTAGTATTCAAGGTATACGCTTTTCCAGGTAAGAACGATACCCGCCTTGTTCTCGAACACTATCCTGTTCATTTGGGCATCCGTAATTGTGTATGGCGAGGTCCTGTTGAACATACCGCCCTGGAGTGTAGCATCATAGGCAACAGCGCTAACAATTGGTGCCTCGTAGAGGTAAATATGAAAGGTCTTGCCGTCCTTATTGTCGCTGAGCGGAGAATTGAAATAGCCGGTCGTAAGCGAGAGACCTAAACTGGCTCTATCGTTAAAGGTTCCCGCGCGCGCTGCTGCATTTACATCAAGTTCAAACATATGGCCCGCGTTGAAGAGTTTGTACTCGTAACTCGCCTCATAGTTGAACACAAGGTCGTTATGTATTTGATTTTTCCAGCCGCCGGGCAGCAGGTTACCAAGGGCAGTATGTATGGCCACCTGCATTTGCTCCCCAAGTGCCACCGACCCAATTACGCCGGCTGTTAATGCCGTATACAGGCGTTGCCCGGTTTCCGCTTTATTACTTATGGAAAAAATTTTTAAGACCAGCACAGCAGCATAAGGATGGTTGTTATACAGTATTTGCTCATCGCCAATGCTGCGAGGGGTATAGCCTTCGTGGACAACTGCAAGCCCGTACTTATTATCTGCTGAGCGGAGATGTACCATCACTTTGCTAAGCGGATTATACTTGAGGTTGGGACTTACTACCTCGATATTTATGCCCTGTGTATAGTATTCATCGGTAGCGGTGAAAAAATCATTGTCGTAACTAAAACGGATATACCTATCGAAATCCATGCTTTTGTAAGATGCCCCATTGTCCATTTCCTGTGAAAAGGAGAGGAAGGGGAACGAGATCAATAATATCGTGAAAGCTCTTCTTAATGCCATAACCCAATCATATACGCAGCAAAGCCGGTAAAAGATTGATGCCGTGAAGGCATGATCACTCATTGCCTAACGAGTGCTTATTCTACAGGAGTTTTCAATTCCAGCAGGGCCACATTTTCTATATGGTGTGTATGCGGGAACATGTCGACAGGTTGCAGGCGGGTAACAGCATAGGCTTCCGCCAGCAGGGCCAGGTCGCGGGCCTGTGTGGCAGGGTTGCAGCTTACGTATACCACTTTGGGAGCGCGCATTTTCAGCAGTTGCTGTACCAGCTTTTCATGCATGCCTGCCCTTGGCGGATCGGTAATGATCACATCGGGCCTGCCATGTTCCGCAAAGAATTCGTCGGTGCATATCGCTGATACGTCGCCGGCAAAGAATTTGCAATGCTCCAGGCCGTTTAGCGCTGCATTTTCATAGGCGTCTTTTATTGCGTCTTCCACCACCTCAATGCCTATTACTTTCTTAGCACCTTCGGAGCAGAATATGCCTATACTACCCGTTCCACAGTAAAGATCATACAAAGTTTCATTGCCGGTAAGGCCTGCAAACTCACGGGTAACCTTATAGAGCGCTTCGGCCTGGTATGAGTTGGTCTGAAAGAAAGATTTGGGGGATATTTTGTAGCGGAATTTACCAAGGGTCTCTTCTATATACCCTTTGCCATAGTAGCATTGCACATCCAGGTCGTGTATGCTGTCGTTCACCTTGGGGTTTACGGTATAATGCAGGGTAGTGATACCCGGTACATTGGCCAGTATATGCTCCAGTATGGGTTTCAGCTCTTCATTGTCTTCCTGCGCTATGAGGTTTACCAGTATCTCGCCCGTGGTAGCTATACGGAGCACCACATTTCGAAGCCAGCCCTTTTGAGTATGATAGTCGTAATAGCTTAGCTGCTTTGCTTCACTGTACTCACGTAACACCTTCAGCAAGGTATTGGTTGGTTCCCTCTGCAGGTAGCAGGTAAAAATGGGCACTACCTTATCAAACAATTGTGGCGCATGGAAGCCAAGGGCGGGCTCAGGCACAAAGGCAGCGCCATCGGCTTCTACCAGTTCTTCACGGGTCCTGTACCTGTGGTTGCTGAAGGTAAATTCAACTTTATTGCGGTAATATTGTTCATGCGGGCTGCCCAAAATGCCCTGTATCTCGGGCAGCGCTATATGCCCTATGCGTGTCAACTGGTCGGCTACCTGCTGTTGCTTGTATGCTAATTGTTGTTTATATGGCAGCATCTGCCATTTACAGCCCCCACAAACACCGAAATGTTGGCAAAAAGGTTCTATTCTCTGCGGCGAAGCTTGTACCAGTTCCATCACCTTACCTTCGGCCCAGCTTTTCTTCTCTTTTGTAATGCGTACATTCACTATGTCGCCCGGTATGGCGTTCTCAACAAAGAGCACTTTGCCATCCTCGAGGTGCGCTACACTCTTGCCTTCGGCCGCATATGCATCAATTGTTATATTATAAACGGGCTGCTTCTTTTTACGTGACAAAATTTCTTTATAAATTGGGTTAAGAAAGTGCAAAATTACCTTTATTATGTTGGTTGCATTCCTTTTAACACTTAATTTTGTTTTCTTTACCAAACAGTTGTAGATGGGAAGCTGTCTTAATGGCTGAACAAATTTATCTTCACCGACCAAATTATGAAGCGATTTAAACTATTTACCTTGCTGTTGCTTTGTGCCATAGCGCAGGGTGCTTTTGCGAAAGATGGATACCACATCAAGCTAAAGTTTACAGACATGAAAGATTCAATGGTGTTCCTTGCCCATTATTACGGGAAGCCATTGCCAACGATCTACAAGGCCGATTCCGCAAAGCTGAACAGCAAAGGCGAAGCTATCTTTGACAGTAAAGAAAAAACACTTGGCGGCATATATATCATGCTGCTTTCCGACAAGAAAACTTACTTCGAGTTCCTGCTGGATAACGGCAACGAAATGAGCATTACTGCTACAGCATCAAAACTGCCGGAAGCGCTTACATTCCAGGGTTCGCCTGAGAACGATCACTTCCAGGAGTATGTAAAATTTCTGAAAGACTTTGGCGCACGCCAGCAGGCATCTATGGAACAGTACAAGGCTGCCAAGACCAAGCAGGATAGTACAGCTGCACGCGATAAACTTAGTGCAGGTTCTAAAGAGCTGATCAAATTCCGCCAGACTTATGCAGCTAAGTATCCCGGTACTCTGCTGGCAGCAATATTCAATGCGTTGGAGGTTCCTCAGGTTCCGGAAGGAACACACTACCTGCCTGATGGCAAGGTAGACTCAAACTTCTCTTATACTTACTATAAGGAGCATTATTGGGACCATTTCAATTTCAAAGATGACCGCCTGATACAGACGCCTATATATGATGGCAAGCTCGATGAGTATTTCAACAAGGTGGTGTTGCCGTGGCCGGATAGCGTAGAACATGAGGCTGACGTACTGCTTTCAAAATCACGCGGCAGTAAAGACGTATTCAAGTATACCCTTTGGTGGTTGACGCACAATGCCGAGAACAGCAAAATAATGGGTATGGACGCTGTGTTCGTGTACCTGGTGGAGAACTACTACATGAAAGGAGATGCCACATGGCTGGATAACGACGCTTTAGGTAAATATTTCGACAGGGCATCTAAGATCGCACCGAACGTTTTAGGCAATCTGGCGCCGGATGTAAGGTTGCCTGATGCAAAAGGGAACGTACAAAGTATGCTGGCTACTAATGCTAAATATACCCTGGTAGTATTCTGGTCGCCTGATTGCGGACATTGCCAACACGAGATGCCTGTGCTGGATTCATTATACCGCGCGGTGCTGAAAAGCAAGGGTGTAAAAATATATGCAGTGAATGTAGATAATGAGGACACCAAATGGCAGGAGTTCATTAAAAAGAACAAACTGGAAGATTGGGTACATGTATGGGACAAAGACCATAACTCCGATTTCCGTTCTAAGTTCGACGTATATAGTACACCAACCATATACCTGCTGGATGAGAAGAAGATCATCCGCGGTAAGAAGCTGGACCACACTAATATAATGTCGGTAATAGAAATACTGGAACGAAAAGAAAAAACGACAGACGCTAAAAAATTAAAATAAAAATAAACACTCCATTACAATGCTAAAGCTTGCTTTAACCTGTGTAGCCTCAGGAATATTACTTACATCCGCCGCCTCTGCACAAACTCTATTTTCATACGGTGGCAATCCCGTAAGCAAACAAGAGTTTTTGAGAGTTTACGAAAAAAATAGCCTGAACAAAAAGCCTGATTTCTCTGAACCTGCTTTGCGGGAATACCTGGATCTTTATTCACTATTTCGTATGAAGGTGCGCGAAGCAGACTTGCAACACCTGGATACATTGCCATCCATAGAACGTGAGCTGGACAACTACCGTAAGCAACTGGCCAAAAATTACCTGACAGATGATGAGGTGGCCAATAAACTGGTGAGAGAAGCTTACGACCGCATGAAGGATGAAATTCATGTGCAGCATATCCTTATCATGTCGCCCATGGGCAGTGATACAGCTATAGCTTATAAGAGGATAGACAGTATTTCGAAGGCGCTGCAAGCCGGTGCCAACTTCTCTGATTTAGCCAGGGCGGTAACCGAAGACCGCGGATCGAAAGACAATGGCGGTGACCTGGGTTATGTAACGGCGCTGCAAACTGTTTATCCTTTTGAGAACGTGATGTATAATACACCTGTAGGTAAAATATCTCCCGCATTCCGTACCCAGTTTGGTTACCACATACTTAAAGTTCTGGATAAGCGGTCCGCCAAAGGTGAAGTGAAAGTGGCACATATAATGGTGGGTACGCCGAAATCGAAAGGTGATGAAGGTGTAGCAGCTGCACGCAAGCGCATAGACAGCGCTGCTGCCGAATTAAAGAAAGGAGTTCCTTTTGAAACAGTGGTTGCAAAATATTCGGACGATAAATTTTCGAAAGACAATAAGGGCGAACTCCAGGCATTTGGTGTAGGCCGCGTAGCACCGGTTTTTGAAGAGGCAGCATTTGCTTTGAAAAAGCCGGGCGATATTTCTGCTCCTGTTAAAACAGAATATGGCTTTCACATCATCAAGCTGCTGGAAAAATACCCAATGAAGCCTTTTGACAGCCTTAAGACAAGTATAAAGAAAAAAGTGGAAAATGATAGCCGTGCACAAACAGCACGTGATATTTTCTTTGATAAGATCAAGCAGAAGAACGGATTTAAGGAAAATCCCGCTGCACTTAACGCGATGCTGGATATGGTAGCTAAGATACCTGATACAGGCAAGGCAGCAAATACATTTAATGTAGATGACTACAAGAATATGCACCAGACTTTGTTCACACTAGCCGGTAAAGATTACCAGCAAAGTGATCTTGCAGCGTTCGCATTTAGCCTTACACATGGACGCCTTAACGGCCCCAAACGCGGCACCTTTAACGATATCTACAAGATGTATGTGAACAACGTAGTGAACGATTTTGAAGAGCATAAACTTGTAGAAGAAAACCCGGACTTTAAGAACCTTATGGAAGAATACCGTGATGGTATCATGCTCTTTGAACTGATGGACCGTAACGTATGGGGTAAAGCCTCGCGCGACAGCTCGGGCCTGCAAGCTTTCTATGAAGCACATAAAGGTAAATACATGTGGGAGCCCGGTTTTGTAGGTTCTGTTTATAAGTTCAAGTCAGACTCTATCATGAAAGAAGGCATTAAGTTGCTTGCACAAAAAGATATGAAAGATGAGGACCTTGTAAAGAAATTGAACAGTGATAATGCACCCGAGCGCGTTACCGTTCAGCATGGTCATTATGAGTTCTCTAAATTCAAGGACGTACCTGAAGCATCAATAGTGAAAGGTAAAGTAACAGAGCCTGTAAAAAATGCCGACGGTACTTATACAGTCGTAAAAGTGGATGAGGTATTCAAAACACAAACACAAAAGTCACTGGACGATGCACGTGGTTATGTAGTTGCCGAATACCAGGATTTTCTTGAAAAGCAATGGAACGAGCAAATGCGCGCTAAATACCGCGTAGTGGTAAATGAAGATACCTTCAAGAGCATAGCAAAGAAATAGTTGCAAAAATATTATTTGTCAGGCGCCCCGGTATTGAAAGACCGGGGCGCTTTTTATTTTTAAAGCATTAACTTCATCGCCAGTTATTCACAATTATGAAGATAGCATTTCACGGCGCGGCCCGTACGGTAACAGGCTCGAAACATTTGTTGACTTTTTCATCCGGCAAGAAAATTCTGCTGGACTGTGGTATGTTCCAGGGCCTTGGCAAGGACACACAAACACTTAACAGCACCTGGGGTTTTGAACCCGCTGAGCTGTCGCATGTCATCATATCTCACGCACATATAGATCATGTAGGCCTGCTGCCTAAGTTGGTAAAGGACGGCTACAATGGTAAGATATATATGACGCCGCCAACTGCTGATCTTGCCAAGATACTGATGCTTGATTCGGCGCGTATACAGGAGAGTGATCTGCGCTATGTGAACAAGGGTAGGGTCCGTGACGGCCGCGAGCCGGTAACGCCTTTGTATACCGAGGAAGACGCATTCAATGTATTCCCGCATATTGAGCTGGTGGACTACAAGCAGAAATTTAAAGTGGATGAGGATATAGAACTATGGTATACTGACTGCGGACATATATTGGGCAGTGCAGCGGTTAACCTTGTGCTGAAGGAGAACGGTAAAATCGTACACCTTACATTCAGTGGGGATGTGGGACGTTACAATGACATGTTGCTCCGTTCCCCCGATGTTTTCCCACAGGCCGATTTTATTATCATAGAATCGACATACGGAGACAAGCTGCATGATATGATGCTGCCCGCAACGGAGAAGGTATTGAAATATGTAGTGGATACATGCCTCAAGAAGCATGGCAAGCTGATCATACCAGCCTTCAGCGTAGGGCGCACACAGGAAATATTATACATACTTAACCGCCTGTCTACAGAGAACAGGCTTCCGCCACTTACTTATTATGTAGATAGCCCGCTTTCGATAGAAGCTACGGAGATAATCAAGCACCATCCCGAATGTTTTAACAAGGAGGTACAAGGTATGCTTCGTAAGGATGAAGATGTTTTTGACTTCCCCGGCCTTAAGTACATCAGCAATGCCGAAGAATCGAAAGGGTTGAATGAAAAACATGAACCCTGTGTGATCATCTCAGCTTCAGGTATGGCAGAAGCGGGTAGGGTGAAACACCATATTGCACATAATATAGAAAAGACTAATAATACTATACTAATAGTTGGTTATTGCGAGCCACATTCGCTTGGCGGGCGTCTTAGTGCGGGGGCAAAAGCG
>APMI01014368.1_pt1 | contig 15071 bp, 6 predicted proteins | sample 667938 | NCBI WGS metagenome assembly APMI01 (sample SAMN01084076, study PRJNA167559) | wastewater metagenome | biome: Wastewater | place: Denmark: Ejby Moelle, Odense | collected 2011-11-28 | reverse complement strand
CAGTAGCTTACGCAGATAAAAATGTTAATCCATATAGATAGCTCAACTTTTTATTAATTATAGTATATTTCAATATTTTATATAGTATTTTCAGAAATTATACTTTGTTTATTATTTTCAATCCGTGATCTAATTTTTATGATCTGCTAAATATTTGTGATTAGATTATATCGACATTAATAATAATTTGTCTTATATTTATGTAATTATGTAATTTTATATATAGACTTAAAAAATTTAATATATTAAATTAACGATAACAAATTTATATAAATCAATAATATATTATTACTTCCATCGAGCTATTATGAATTCGATAACCTTGAGACAGATAGATATTCAATTCATTTCCTCACAGCACATGAACAATTTCTTAAAAAATCCTTGTTTTTTCTTTCGCATTTATTTCTAAAATTGTATATAAGTGCGACCTTTCTGCATTATCGCTGTTCTATTTTGCGAGCTTATCATCAGTGAACTCTTCTTTAGCACTGTGCCGAACTTAGATCCTAGGTCTATGATCGATATTGAATTTTGTTATTTGTTTATGTGAAGCTGGCAGTGCTGGCGAGAAACTGTGAGCTCGGCAATAGTAATATCACTCTATATTTATCTTCCGAAATTTATAATTTATGCACCGTTTAATGCCACTAAATATAGATATTTTTTATTGTTGATTGACATAGACATGGCAATATATTACTCACGTTCGCTTAAATCCAAAATAAGTCTAAATATTTTATCATAACAGTAGTATTATTTACAAATTTAACACTGAAAGCCATCCATGGATGCTTTAAATACTTTCTTGCTTTAAGTCTATTTCACTTTTTAAAACCCTGATTTTTGTTGCACCCATTTTTTAAGACAATGTTAGTGTGTAAATTTTGCAGATCCGCTGCATTTACATAGACAAATTAGACTATTACGACGATCGATTGTCTTAGAGTAGCAAATTTTGCATGTTGGGTTATCATCGTACATTGAAAATTACATAATTTCAACACTATTACGCCTTTACTTTTATTTTGATCCAAATCTTGCTTGCCTGTTTTTATTTTATGGTGATTATTACGATCTTGGGCTTTCAACAATTACTTATGTATATTAGCACTTCTGTTTCTATTTTTATTGAGAATGATCTATTTGTCTTATTCTCTATTTTGAACGATCTATTTGTTATCTTTTTTATTTAGAATCTTTTATTTGCTATATCTTTTATTTAGAACGACTAAACTGTTATACCTTTTATTTAGAACGATTTAATTGTTGTTATAGCTTTTATTTTGAGTTCGTCTTGTTGAGATTTTTTTGTTTCATACTTGAATATTAGTAATTTGACACAGAAATACGTTTGATACTGCTCATAAATGGAATTGACTATGGTCTCTGGTAGATGTTTTTGTTTGGGCTTGCTTGCTTAGGAGTAAACGATATTTTTATAATCTCTATCCTTGCCTTACCCAGCATGATTAAAGCTCCTTCTTGTAATTAAATTATCTTTTAATTTATGCTAATTTTCTTCTATTAAACTTATGTCGAAATTTTACTAATCGTTAAAGTTTCGCTATTCACGATTAATGCCAATGGCTCATTGTTATTGTCTTATTACTTGCTTTTAATATCTGTAATTTTGTATCGGCCCTAGTTTTCAGTCACATGCAAAATAGCTTCATGGTCCAGGCTTAATGTTTAAGGTTTTACATTTTTAATAGGCACGAAAACCAGATCAAAGTTCTAGAGATTTCTGTATATTATTCCAGTTTCGCATATTGTGAATTTCATAAGTTTGCTTTTCTAGGCTTATTGGACATCGCATAAACCATGATTAATTTCTTTGCTCCAGTTCCAGAATGAAATTTTGAGCATTGATTCCTATAATTATAATCTATCAATGTAGTTAAACAACCAGATTGACTGTAATTTTCAATAAAATCAAAGAATATTCTTTAAATACTTTCAAAATATATGTTGCTTATAAAAAATACAATATTATCTTTGTGAGCATGTGATTTGATCAGTGCTTTAGAAATTTTATCTTTTTCAACATTTTTGTATTATTTTTTCGTCACTCTCTTGAGAGTATTGATATTTTTACAGTTGATCTCTGCTGTTTTTTGACTTTGTAGATTCCATTATGTTGATGATCTCTAGCATGAATACCTAACCCACAAAATCATAAGAGTTGAGTGATTTATTAACTGTCATTCAAAATAGTACGATACTATCTGTAGTTTGACAACTGAAAATATGTCTACCATTTTGATCTCAGTTTGTTTCATAATTCTAATAATAATATGGAATAGCTTAAGCTCACAAATTAAACAATTAGCTCAATGGATGACAAATTGGTTACCAATTCATGTTTTTGTAAGAATAAGACTAACTCTGTAATTGGTTTGAGCTTTTTGTTTCAAACTACATGGTTATGGATATTGAACATTTCTTAATTAAGTCCATGTTAATGTAAAATTGTTTGGTGATAAAGGCTTAAATTAATGGATTTTTCGACTTATTTAAGGAATTTTTTGTCTAGGTTATGAACTGGTAGATCACAAAATCACATCTTTATTGCATATGTATTTTGTTAAAACAAAAGCCATAAAATAAACTGTTAATCCTACACAAAATGATCTAGATCTGATCACAATTAAGCATATTTCTGCTCTTATTTTCTAGCATATATGATAATGATATGATTTTAATACTTTCAGTATGCCCAAAGCCAGCAATACTACTAAGGATAGACTACAATCTGAACCTACATTGAGATAACACTTAAAAGAAAGACTAGAGTGCGCTCCCTAGAATGCTGGCTTGAGATGTCGGCGAGGACAAGTAGAGACCTCGAGTACTTTGCAGTCATAATTGTACTAATTCAAGTGTCAACTACTACTTTATTCTTGTTGATTGGTAATATGGATAAGCCAAACCAAGTGTAGGTAATCGGTGGGCTGTGTTCTGACAGTAGCAAGTTCTAATTAGATATAAAAATAAAAAGCCAATTAATAATCTTAGTAATAATATTATTTATCACCATAGCCGTATATAAGAATAACCATATTGAAAAAAATTAAAACTAAAAGACCAAATCAAAGAAGTCTCTTCATTTATATTCGTTAATATAGATGAAATATTTTAATATGTATTTTAAAATATTTTATGCACATATGTTTGATAATTAAGCTAAGTTATGTTATTATTATAAAGTTAATAATTGTCAGATTAGATTTACCAAATATTATAAAATAAATGGACAGCTTCAAGAACCCATTCGATGAGTTCTAGGGTGACCAGATTATAAATTTAACATAGCCCCAATCATCATAACCTAAAAAGCCCTAAAAGGTAAAGCAATCCGGCAAACCAGTTCAAAAATAACAATAGGCATAGGCAACAGACCCGGTGATAGTGTTAGCATAATAAAAGAAGCCGATATAAGCAGGCAGCCATTATGATACTGAGTAGACAATCTTCATGAATTCAAAATAGACGTATGCATCAGTGGGCACAGTTATATACTAATAACCCCCATTATTGTAAGACATAGGCGTCGATCCCTAACTAGTGGCTGATAAAATGATCTCAATCATAAAGTTCTAGAAACCCCTGCACCGCTATGTATAAGACACAGATTTATTTGGCCCATTACTAATTGCATTCATGTTTGGACTGCTATTGATGCTTTCTGGTAAAATGCATTTTGGAGATATCTATGCGTTATTTGTAGTCGGCAATCTAATGAGTTTCTTACTGTTTAATCTCATGTCTAAGAAATAACCGATTTCACTATATACTATAATGAGTATACTAGGATACTGTCTACTACCTATGCTCATAGTCGGTGTACTAGGCATATTCATTACACTCAAAAATTAACTAGGAATTGTGCTCAGTCTGGGACTAGCTGGCTGGTGTGCCTACACTGCTTCAGATTATCTACAAATGTTACTAAGTACATAATAAAATGATAGGAAATTGTTGTTTGCTTACCCACTGTACCTTTATTATGTCAGTTTTGCTATGATCACTATTTTCTGATTATGTTGATGTCACTGTATATACTTTATTTATATTTATGTATGCATATGTATATATGTATTGATTATTGTCAATTCGACTATATTGGCTCATTATATTTATTGTAAATAACTAACTCTGACCTAACTCTAAAATCCTGAATGACAAGTTTGACGATATAGCCGAAGCCCTCAACTCCAAATTAACCGATAAATAACATCTACTTATACAAAAAGTACTCATTTGTTGTAAAATATAGATCATATTAAGCGCATGTGCGTAAGTTATCATAGATCCGCAACATCCGTAAAAGCAGTCTACAGTCAAATAATTATTATAGAAATATGCAGATTTAGCAGATCAAGGATGTCAAATATCACAATTTTGTGTATAAACTTAACCAATAAGCACATAAAATATGTTAAGATAATCTCAGGCTTTTTTAAAAATTATAGAAAGAGAAAAGTAAAGTTAAAGCTAATTCCAATAATAATCATGGTAATAGTGCAAGAGCTGGCTCTGCTAATACACTCAAACGATAATTTGGAAATACTAGCAATTTTATAAAAATGTAAAAATAGAAAAATATTCAAAAATAGAATAAAAGATTAAGATAGAGAATAAAATCATCATAATCGTATATCAGTAGCGGGAGACTGAAATAATCATAAATGAAAAGACAACAAATAAGAAGTAGAATACGAAAATTTAACGATAATCAATAACTCAAGTACAAATATTTATATATGTTGTAGATCTTAGAGATATTTTACAGTACTATCAGCTAGAGTGAAGAAAGACAATGAGACTATCTATAATGCAACTAGTAAAATTAACCAGAGTATATCGGATGTAGGAGGAAAAAAACAATCAATAAAGAATGAGCAAGGCTAGAGAAAAGTGAGGTCATTCTACCATCATAAAGATATCATTAAGAATAAAATATAGAATTTTGGGATCAAGTTTAAGAGTTTTAAGAAAATTGGTAAATAATAGCAATAACAATAATAAAAGAAAGCTTATAGATTATTCACTCCTAATTATCATAGTTCAAAAAGAGCAGATGGTAGTACTCTATAGCCGAAATATAAGTCATTTTTCGCCACTCAAGCACAATGAAGCTGAGTCTACATTGTTTATAATAATTCTATCATTTTTCATTTAGTTATGTTTTTATTTATATAGTATTGACTGCTGCTAAAAATATTGAAATTATTCTAATGTAATGTAGCATAGATTTGTTAATTTTTAATATAATAGTAATATGTGAAATAATGATCTGAGTGGGATAATAAAGATGACCAGATATCATAATAATATAGAGTAAAAAAGTGTTATAATTATCTATCAATCAATCCAATGCAGGCTCAAGACAACATCGAGAAAGTATTCTTCGAGCAGATCAAACCTGGTGATTATATTGATGCACGTTACGCAGATGATGACTGGAAATTAGCTAAAATAATCGATCGTGAGAATAAATACATCATCATTATTTTTGATGGGTGTCCTCCTAATAACGATGTAATTTCTGATTAACTGAAGCAAGTGTATATCAGCCCCATGCGTGTGAAGCCATTGCGGTCTGTGACCACCGGGTACACTGGGCCGATGAGAGGCGTTCATCTCACAATTACGCCTATTCCTGACCTAGCTAAGCACATTTCCATGCTGAATACCATAATATAAGCAAAATAAGCGCCATCGCCATATAAAGTAACTCAGTACCTGCGTGGTTAATTGTTCACAACTGTAAATTCATTGCTGATGAGCGATTTTAAATTGGCACCTGAATAGATTGAAATACTCAATAAGTTCTTCATTCAGCTTGTCGGACTCATCGGCGTGATCTGCATGCGAAGTAAAGACTATCTAGGTGAATATTTCGAGAGCAACGTCAATAATAAACTTGCCTATTTAACGAATTATAAAATATCAATCGTATGCAGTCTAACCTAGCTTCTCATTCTAGTAAATTCCCTTATCTCACAGGGACCAGACACTTCTCGATTATTTAAAGTAAAATATTTTATAACAAAGGCATACAAATCATAAATTTTGCAAGCAAATATTATCTCTCATGTGAAACAGTACTTACCAATATTGAGCGAATTATGTGCGAGTAATGATGCAAATGGACGATGGTTACCAACTTTTATCCGAATTACTATAACCAAAATACTAATAAAATACAAAGAATAAAGTAAAATATTAGCTATACCTTACGATGTCAAGGATTATTTAGAATTCTATAGCTATTGGCCGATGTTATTGCTTTTACTACCAAGTTAAGCAAATTAAAAGAAATTAGTTTAATATGTGCAAAATGTTATGATCAATCAATCACCATTCGATTCAAAACTTAAAAGCTTAATAATGCTAAGAAGAATGCTAGACAAATAACAAAAATTGACTTTTCTATCTCCTACTGCAATAATTTAATTACTTAATAGCAAAAAAATAGTGGATAGTTTATTAAAATATTTCAACCCCTAAATATTCAAACGTTACATACCAATTTTGAAGCACATATCATAAAATTCCAAAAAATCACTAACATCAAGCCAGGTGGATGATCTATTTAAATTAATGAAGACAAGTCATGAGTCATAAACAAACTTAATTTATGAAATCATAGTTAATATTTCGTAATTTATTGGAGTTGATACACTTGACAGCATCTACAGCGATATTTAGAAAAATATTGATATTAACTAATAAGCTTCCATTCGATTTATCAGATAATTTACTATCAAGGCGATACAGAATTTTAATCAGAATAAAAATAAAGGGTTTTTTAATACTCTAATCGGCAAAAAGAAGTGTAGTAGTAAATACTAATACTATGGACTTAATTTACTATTCAAATAAATGCAAGATGAACGTGGTAAAATAACAAGCAAAAATATTGCATGTGTGGTGACCAATATCGGCACAATTTTCGAAAATGAAGTATTCCATCATGAAAGACTTCGCTATATGCAAGACTGCGTAACAAATATTGACAAAAGTAATATTTGAATAATTTAGAGTAAAGTTATGGGCAATCTGTACGTTTGCTTCATCGTATTATCAGCACTTATCCTATTAACGTGTATATTGGTTAATCACAGCAGTCAGTAGTAGCGAAGCTTGACGATAAACATAAGCTAGTAGATATTTTAATCAAAGCATTAAAACCATTGTAAAAGCAGTGTAAAGGAGAAACATAAAAAAATCCATTAACGATAAAAGTCAATTTTGAAACTAGCATTAAATATTGTTATAACTTTCTGGAACAGTTTAGCAACTATTTCAAGCATCCTATTGAGCTAAGGCATATTAATTACCTATGGCATATGCCACATATTTTTGATTTTTTACGCAAACCTTCCTAAACTAACGATTCAGAGTTGGCACAATGGAAACGTAAATATTTTAAAAAATTATCGATGGATATGATCAAAAGTATTCTTCTTTAAATTCTCAAGGAACCCACAAATATAATTCCTAGTGAATAATTTTTTGAATGTATTCATGAATTGATCATCTCTTACAATTTAAACAAATCTTTAGAGTTAACATAACGAGCGACCATCAGATATAAGAAATTGAGTGACATTGTTGGACTTAATTTTTATTTCAAGTTTTTGGATAAAATTATTATAGTTAACAGAAGTGACTGGAAAAAAGGACAAAAAATAGTTAAAAATAACGAATTAGTGTAAAAAGTAATCAGAACTATATTTGAAATTCATTTAAGACCACATTAATACTATTTAATTTAAATTAAAGCTGAAAACTGGAAATTATGTCTTATGAAAGTAATCAGAAGCATTCATCAATAGAATGTATAAATTTGTGTGAGCATGATTGAACTATTTTTATAGCTGATCAGAGGCCGTCAATTTAAAGACATATCCATTACTGCCAATTCCAAAATTGACATTGTCGTATCTTATGAGAACAGGTAAAAAACAATAACTCTTCCAAGAAATGCAACGATATTAAAATTAAGAAATGCAATAATGTAGGCATATAAAATTAAATGGAATTTCTAAATGTTTAACACTTCTTTACGAAGATAAGTAAAATTTGTTGAAGAGTAAGATTTTTCAGTAAATGCGATGGGTCACGCAATAAAAGGACCTACTATAATTGTTAAGAAAGTTCAATAAGGATAATTGTATTATCAGTATGACGCATGCGAACGATTCATGCAGCTTATTTAAGCATAAGAATAGTTTTATAAGATCGTGTTTGGGTTATTAAAGAACAGAATATAACCAGAGCTTCAGTCTAGAATATGGAAAATTATATAGAAAGTTCCCGTCAATAGAGTGACTATGGATAAGATAAAGAATTGTAAAGATTTTAAGAAATAGGATTGGGAGAAATTTTTATTACCTATTAACATGGAGGAACTTCAATATTCAATCAACATAATATACAATTTATTAATTAATGCCAGCTGGATGGAAGATTTCCGTAAAACTCAAGGTAGTATTGTAGTTGAATAGCTTTATCTCACTATGCTGAAAAGTACGTAGCCTCTCAGCTAAAAAATTAAACTAATCCTATCAAAAATTATGCTCAAAGTTCTAGATCATAGTAGTGGTTCTCATGACAAGAAAGTCAAACCTAGTTAAGGAAAAGAAGTCATGAAATAATAACAAAAAGAGAAATAAAAAGAAAAAGACAATGTTGAAAATTTATAGAAGATAGGCAAAAAGATAATGGAGTCGCTTTGGCAATAAGTCAAGAAAATATAAAACATGGAGCAAGCTGGCAATTAAATTTACACAACTAACTCGATATAGTGCTTAAATTTAATGCTAAAAATGTTACTTAGCCTTTCTATTAAAAAGAGTAGTCCACAAATAGAAGTTTTAATTAAATTTTTACTCAACGATGGCATTTTACTTAAAATATCTGACGTTTTACTATTTGAGCCTCGTGACACTTTCTTCATCTAGTAGATATTAGAGAAAGTAATATTAAATATGGGATTGTAGAAATCATATAAACATGAAGTTTTTAGACAATACATAACAAAGTATCTTAATTACTCAAGTCTGTGTACTAAAAAAACAACATAAAATTTCTTCATCTTCATTATCGATTTCTTACACTCGATGGACAAATAATAAACACAGAAGATGTATGAAAATAATAAGGATATTGTCGAGCACATTAAAAAGTATATTTTAGACACTCTTTCATGTTCAAGCTAAAATAACAAAGTATAATAGAAACTTTAGATTAAAAACAATGGAGAGTAGATCAGCAATTCAGTTATGATAAAAAAGAATAGCAGTGACTAAAAACTGGAGCATAACTAATAAATGATTCATGGATGTTTCAAACTTCTTAACGAAACTTTCACTTATGAAATATTTAATTACAACATTTAGTCAATATTTCGTATACTTCTTTAGAAATTCATACTGAGTGATTCAACGGCTAAAACACCAACATCGCTAAAAAATGATCCCACAAAAGTATTAAAAATTAAATCAAAATATAAAAAGATACTTTATGAAATTGTGAAACTTATGATATTCGGAAATAATACTTTACTTGATATTTTTATTGATCAAATCGCACCCAAATTGCAGACTGCTTAATGGAGGAGAAATATATACAGTTCATGGAGTCTATAACCACAGAGAAAATAGAAAAAATATTTCTGCGGGCTTTAAAATTTAGCAGCAACTTGTTATATAAATTGTCTATTCCAACAATTGTTCATGATAAAGAGATTCAGTGATAGATTCATCAATATCGATTCGTTAGCTTACAAAGAACTTCCGTAAACAAATGAAATATATCAACTGCAGAAATTATTAGTATACTTAAAATACGGAAATAAGCGATCATATACAACACGGCCATTTTGTTAATCTTTTATCACTTATGAAGGCGTACCCATAGATCCGACTGTGCAGAATGATGCAGATTAGTTTTTCAATGCCTTGATGGATAAAATTTAATCATTTTTGAAGAGTTCAGGCCATCATGATATACTTGAAGATACCTTTTAGGGAAAACTTTCTAATCAACTCAATTGTGAAGGGTGTCCTCACAGTAGCTAAAAAATATAGTCATTCATGTCCATTGGATTGAACATCAAGAATAAAAAGACTCTTGAAGCTGCCCTAGATGGGTATGTCTAAGGTGAAATTCTGGATGGAGATAATGCATACTTTTGTGAGAAATGCGAGAAAAAAGTGCGAACTATGAAGCGACTATGCATTAAATAAGTGCCTAACATTTTAGTCATTGTATTGAAGAGATTTTCGTACAATTTTGATGAGATGCGCAAGATAAAAATTAACGATGAATGCAAATTTCCATCCTCGCTAAATGTTAAAAAATACACAAGTGAGTTCAATTTAGGATAATAATGCAAACCAGATGAGTACTATGACTATAAATTGCGCGGAGTTGTCATACATTCAGGTACATCAGAAGGAGGACATTATTATTCATTCATTAAAAGTTAGAAACAAAATGTTGATGTTAAAGAGATGAAATAAGGTGGAAATGATAGTGAAGGCAAATGGTATGAGTTCAATGACTAAATGATTTAAGAAGCTGATTATAAGAGAATTGAAGAGGAAGGATTTGGAGGTGAAGAAAAAGATAGTGAGTTCAAAATATAGAAACACAAAAATGCATACATTTTACTCTATGAGAAGCAAACTCTGGTTTAAAAATAAAAAACTAGCATAATACAGGATCAAATCAGTTAACCCTTCCAATACCAACTTTCATAGCAGGTACTTTCTTAAAACCGAAACTCATAATTCTTATCGATCATTTTAGACCCGTTATTTATCAGACTTTCCTAATCGATTTCGATGTCAGGTCATGCACGAGCTCATCATTACATTTTACTATACTTCCATACAGTATTATTGAGAGACAAAAACAAATAAGACAACTTAGCCAATATTTACAGAATTATTTTAACCCTTATGGCCAGTAATAGGGATCTCTGTAGATGGTTCATATAGCAGATTGATCAAAATTATATTAAGGAATTTCTTATTTAAGGGCTTAAATTAGGCAAATATTTGTGTTTGGGGCTAATCATTTAAGCGATTAAAATAATAGAAAATTGGGATAAAGATCAGAAAAAGAAAATATTGAGGATTTAGGAAACTAAAAAGGTAAGTAATAATATCAAGAAAGTTATTTAAGTGAAGCAAGTTCAACAAAAAATAGAAGAAAAAGCTGATGTGATCAATGTTTAATAAATCAAAAATAGATAATTAAAGACAGATAAAGATACTTAGAAAAATTAACTCATAACAAATTAAGACAAAATTGGGAAAGAATAATCAAATGCAAAAATCTAATCTTAACAAAGTTAACATGAAGAGAAAAAGCAATAATAAGCGCCCATAAGTTCATCTGGTTAAGTCGCATAGAACAATATTTAAAGTGAGTAAAATAAGCCAGCATAAACTCATTAAATTCAATAGACCATCTAAACTACAAATGAATAGGGAAAAGTTGTTGAATAAGTTGATGCAAAAACAGAACCTGAAATACAGACAAATCAATAGTTAACAACAACAATTAAGTAAAAAGATGAAGAATTTGAGAAAGTTTAGATCCTGCCAGTGTAAATGAACAAAATTGATGTAAATCAAATTCTTTAATAACAAGCACAAAATTACGATGAATGTGTTTTGAAATTGATTTCCAGACTGATATCTTGTTTAAAAAGTCGTGGTATGACTCCCTTCGCTAAAATATTCACATTCTTATCATCAATTCCTAAGTATAGGTAAGAACTTCTCAGACTTGAATACCCTTAACGAGTAATTCAAATAATTCTATCTGATAACTCGAAACTCTATAAACCCTTATAGTACGATATTATTGACTCATACTTTGGTCAGCAGAACCAAAGTTGCAAATAGAAGTAACTCGAGCACTCTTACTCATTTTTATTTGAATCGCTTCGATATTACTCAGGGTTTTTGACCTAGGAGCAACTGCTAAATTTCTACAGAGAGTCTAGTTCACGGCCTTCAACTAAAACATTGGCTTATTTACTGACAAAAATAACTAGAACATCATAGCAAGCATTAAACTAGATATAATTCTTCCAACAACGTCTGTTAGATGATAAGTACAAACGCGAGGACGTATAAAAGTATTGTTTACTAATCCGATACTATTACTTATTCGCAGATAGTAAGAAATTACAAGAAGCAGCAAAAACTAGTCAGTCTACTCAATAATTAATCGAATCGATCGTAAATTTTGTATTAATTTTAGAAAACTATATGCATCAATAGTTTAACTATGACTATCAAAAGTAATTAAAATAGCTATCTCTTTATGGAGTTAGCGCTAGTCTAAATTAATAAAGTAATTATTTTGTTATTCTAGTTGGCATCTCGGTGTGATGATTTTAGGGAAAAATGGGTTAACAAAGTTGCAAGTAATTAAGGATTATGGAAAGCTTTAAATTACTGGGTTGCCTAGAGCAGAAGACCTGTATTTCTACAAAGAAATTAAGAATGGAAGAAAAAAACAGGCAATCTATCGCATCAATAACGATAAACTGTGACTTTATAGAATTAGATCGATCAGCAACGACGCACTGCATGGATGCTCGCCAAGGTATAAACAAAGCATAAAAAACATACTTTCGACAGTATCTAGAATAAAAAAGCGAATAACGAATAAGATAATAAGATTCCTTAGATGTATTCCGAACTAGAACTGACCGATATTAATAAAAATGTCGTGGTTGGGTTCAGAAGTTTCAAGGTCATCGATCGACTAGGCATTTTAACCAAGGTTGAAGATGAGAGGAAATTAGCTAGATGGGCTGTGCTAGAAAGAAACGATATCGACACTTATATTGATTTTTGATTTCTCTTGAGTTACTTACTCATATATAACCATATATAATAAATTAGTATTAAATTAAAAAATTATTAATAACGAATTAATAACAAAATCAGTAAAGTTAAGAGCAATTGCAGATCGTATCAAATATTATATTTTCTGTAAAATCATCATTTAATTGTTTCATTTTCTTAAAATAGACAATTAAGATAAATTTATAAATTGTATACTTCTACTCATTATTTTTAATTTAATTTAATATTTTTATAAATGTTAATGAGTCAGCATCAACATTCTTTCATGGTATGGTCAGAGATATAAAATACTTTGTGAACCGATTTTTTATTAATTTTATTGTATTTAGAGTTTTCATAAAAACATTGGATAAGATGATCAACAGAAAAGAGATGTTGCGGTTAAACCTGTCTTAGCGCTCTCAATTAATGATGTGGCTTCCTTTCCGAGACTGTCAATGTTCAAATTTTGAGCAGACTTGAGCGAATCAGTGTATTTATTGAGATCAAGCTTTGATGCCAGTTATTTTTGTAAGGAGTCTTGTTGACTTTTGATTTGGTCAGCGAATTTTTTCTCACCCTCTTGGAAGATCTTGGTCTTTTGAGCTTCTGGAAGCTGATCGTAGACTGGAATCTGAGGTCTCATGGCTTCAATGTTTTTCTTCTGGGCAACACTTTGGTTGTCGATTTCGGTCAAGATGTTCTTCTCTTGCTCGTTGAACTTGGTCTGCACGGATGTTCTAAGTGAATCGAACTTTTTCTTGATTTAGGCGCCTCCTAGAAGATCCTATTTAGTTTTTCGTTGGACACCGGCAGCTTTATCTAGTACTCCAGGATTTTCCTTATCGATATCGGTGATGGCTTTTTTGATTTTGTTCTGCACGTCAGTTTATTGAGCAGCAATTTTATCAAGAGTTTGCTTTTTAAGATCATCAGAGCTATGGAAGACTTTATCTTTGACTTCCTTGACCTTTTGATCGACAAACTCCTTACCTTTTTCACAGGCGACAAACTTGCCGAACTCGGGACCCATTCTTTCGAGGAGATCAGAACCACAGCCACCCATTAGACTAGTATCACAATAAATAATAATAAACGTAATAAATATCCTACTATCAACATTAACTTATTAACGATTCCATACTATCCAGATTTATATGTTAAATATTAACAGTTAAATAAAATGAGTGCAGTCTATTCTTGATGAATAAAGTAGAATATTAAAATAGGAGAGTTACCTATCAGAGTAGATGATATCTAACTTTTGAAAACAGGGTCAAGCACGAACTTATATTTCCATGCAAGGGTCGAAACCGAGCCTAATATCCGGCTTCCCATTATGGCAGTCACAGCACTCGCAATCTTATGTGCATTTTAGCCCTGCATTATAGCATTAACAATATTTTTTCTGACATAGGGATTTTTTGCAGGTACACTTTCGAGCGGGTACGTATGAAGGCACACCCTTGAAATAATTGGGTTGCCTATAGTTTACGATACTCTTGGCCTTGCTGATTTATTATTCGTTCCCCTGCGTGTTATGGCAGCAAACGCAGATACAACTCTCATTACAGATTCGCCCTTTGGCAAAACATTCGCAGTACAGTTTTAAGCAGTCGATTTTTGTGCATTTGCAGCCCGCCTGACTGTGCTGTCTAGGAGATAGGTTAAGCTAGTAGACAACGTTGTGAAAATGAGAACATTCCCGATGTTCTTAATCTATGGTCGAGCTTTATTCAAGCAGCCGTTCGAACAAGTCCTTGTTTTTGAGACTCCGTGACACCTTGAATTAAATGGTTTCTGGCAATAGGAACTTATCAGAGCCTGAGGAGGAGGATGACGGCCTAGATCTCGATTTCAAATTTTAGCACCCTATCATTATATAAGCCTAACCTAGTAAACACATACAATTTTTGTATATATTTTCTTTGCTCTTCTAATTGCTACCTATGCACAGTTTTATATCATTCTCATATAATATTGTCTCTAATGAAAACTAGGATAATATTTAACTTTTATTTTACTATTTATGAATGGTAAATTGTTATTTATAATTTATCTAATTTATCAGAAAAATATTATGAACAATCGTAAAAGGTAATTAATTTTAGTATTTAATAATCTTTATCTTTTATATTAAGTCACGCATGATGAAGAAGAAAGTTAAAATATAATTGTTGATTA
>APMI01015473.1_pt1 | contig 15073 bp, 16 predicted proteins | sample 667938 | NCBI WGS metagenome assembly APMI01 (sample SAMN01084076, study PRJNA167559) | wastewater metagenome | biome: Wastewater | place: Denmark: Ejby Moelle, Odense | collected 2011-11-28 | reverse complement strand
TCACCGTCATTGCCGGCGTCCGAGGCGATGTACTTGAGCCCCGGGGCACCGTTGATGGCGCGTTCCAGTGGAATCACGACGGCTTTGATGAGCAGCTCGTTGTTCGCGCCCGGATAGTCGGCCACAATGGTGACCTTCGGCGGCGAGATGCTCGGGTACTGCGTGACCGGCAGCTGCACGAGGGCAAGGCCACCGACAAACAGGATCAACAGCGACAGCACGATCGAAAGGATCGGCCGCTGGATGAATCGATTCAGCATGGAGAACCGGGAGGAAGGACGTCCGCGAGGCGCGGGCGACTATTCGGCGTGGAGACGGAGCGCCTTGAGCACATCACGCGGCGCCTTCATGTCGAACGTGATGACGTCATCGTCCTTCACCTTCTGGACGCCCTCCAGCAGGATGCGATCGGTTGCCGTGAGGCCGCTGCCCACGATGAACAGATCCGGCAGACGGCCGGACACCGTGATCAGGCGGGCGTGGACCTTGTTGGCCGAGTCAATCACGAAGGCGTAGGTCTTGTCCTGGATTTCGTACGTCGCCTTCTGCGGAATCACGAGTGCCTGGTGATACGGGACCGTGAGCAGCACCTTGCCCGTCTCGCCGTTGCGCAGCAGCCCGGCCGGATTCGGAAAGACCGCGCGGAAGGCGATGTTGCCAGTCTCGTGGTCAAACTCGCCCTCGATGGTCTCCACATCGCCTTGATGCGGGAACCGGGTGTTGTTGGCGAGCAGCAGCGTGACCTTGGAGCTCCCGCGATTCGCGACGTTCGCGTGGTAGTCCAGATACTCCGGCTCGGACACGTTGAAGTACGCGAACACCCGATGGTTGTCCGAGAGCGTCGTGAGCAGTTCGCCCTCCTCAATGAGACTTCCCAGCTTCTTGGGAATACGGTCGAGGACACCGTCGAACGGCGCACGGATTTCGGTGAATGAAAGGTGCAGCTTGGCCTGGGCGGCTTCCGCACGCGCCTGATCCAGCTTGGCCTGTGCCATGGCCTGCTCATTCTTCGAAATCACATGCTTCGTAACGAGCGTTTGCGCGTTCTCCAGCTCGATCTCGGCGGCGCGTACTTCCGCTTCCGCCTTCTGCAGCTCCGCTTCGTACACCTTGGGCATGATGCGGAAGAGCAGCTGGCCGGCGTGCACGGTGCGCCCTTCGTCAACCGGCATCTCTTCGAGGAAGCCCTTCTCCTGCGCGCGCACCTCGATGTTGCGGAAGCTGCGGATCTGCGCGACGTACTGCTTTTCGTACGACGTGTCGATGACCACCGGTGTGGTCGCCACGAAGTGGGCCGCCTCTTCCTCCTTGGGCGGCGCGTGACGGCACGCTTGCGTGACGGCGAGGGCGGCGAACCCGAGGAGCAGTGTCTTCCGAGTCATGAGCGAGGGTCGTGTGTGGCGCAGGTCGCGGGACGTCGCACGTCAACGGGGATTCCTCCCGTCGCATGCAATTCGCGGCGTAACCAAACGGCCCAATGCTGACACAGCCCTAACACCCACGCTTCGCGCACCATTCACCGACGAAAGGCCCAATGAACTCCAACCATTCGCCAACCATTTACCAGCCATTTACCCGTCCGCGCGCCGGCGGGCGCGCGTTGTTATCGGCGAGACAGGAAACCCATGCTACAGCGTTGCGCGACTACGGCCGGTGCTTGGGACCGCGATAGCGGAGCGTGTCCGTTTCGGCGAAAGTCACGCCGGACATTGATCGGCGGGCGGAGGTCACGCGCTGGCCATCGCGCGCCACAATGAGGGCCAGTTCGCGCGTCGCCTGATTTGGCTCGGTAATGAACAGCACGAGGTGGTCATCCTCGCTCTCTTCCACAATGCGGTAGCGCCAACGTGAGCGCACCGAGTTGCTCCGCACGACGTAGAGCACCCCCTCTTCGTCATCGTTGTGCGCGCCGATATACCACACGGTGCCCCGCTGGTCGATCCACTCACCCACCACGCGACTTGCCGGTCGGCTCAAATCACGCGGTCCCGCGCTCGTGTGCACCACGGGCGTGGCCGTGGCCGCTGCGGCATTCTGCGCGGCGAGTGGCGAGGTCACGAGTGGCGAGGCCGCGAGGAGCGACGCCGCAAGCAGCAGCGCTGTGGCGAACCGAGGGAATGGCGAGGCGTTGGGGGTCAGCATGTGCGTGGGGCGGGGAGGACGCAAAGCACGGCCAGCGGCCGCGGGTGAGGCGGTCGCGCCCCGTATAGACGACTGCGGGGGCCGTCAGGTGACGAACGCCTGCGGATCAGCACAGCAAGTGGATATCGCACTCTTAATTCGCCTTCGCGGAATCATGTATTTGCGTCAACCATTTCCCTACGAAAGCGGCGTGGTTTGCTGACCATAAATCGCGTGGTGTGGCCGACACATTAAGGCACGTGCAACTCCCCACGTAGAAGTACGTACGTTATCCGCACAACAGCCCAGGAGCGGGCTTGTCTCATGAGAATCTCCCGAATCACACTCCTCGTCGCCGGCGCCCTTCTCGCCGCGTGCGAAGGACCCATGGGACCGGCCGGCCAGGCTGGAACCAACGGCACCAACGGCAGTAACGGCACCAACGGCGCCAACGGTAAGGACGCCAACACGGCGTGTCTCTCGTGCCATTCGAGCACGAACATGACCGCGGTCAACGATCAGTACTATCTCTCGAAGCACTTCACGGGGACCACCAGCGCGCGCAATACCAAGTGGTGCGCGGGCTGCCACACCAGCGAAGGGTTCCTCGAGAAGCTCAGCGCCAACAAGTTCACCGTCAGCAACGACATTCCGAACGGCACGCGCATTACCTGCGGCACCTGCCATAAGCACTCGGGCTTCGACTTCGCGGTCGATACCAACGCGCAGATTCTCCGCACCACGTCGCCGGTATTCTTGAACTACGACAAGAATCTGACGGCGACCGATTTCGGCAAGATGAACAACCTGTGCGTGAACTGCCACCAGATTCGTGGCGCCACGTCCATCAACTACACCGACTCGCTCGGCGTGGTGAAGACGTTCACGCAGTTGCCCTTCTTCCCGTTCTCGCCCACCAAGGACGACAACGCGTCGGTGAACTACCAGGTGGGGCAGAGCTACTCGGTGCACGACGGCAACCAGTCGAATCTCTTCGCCGGCATCAACGGCTACGAGTATTCAGGGGTGGCGTATACCCGGAAGTGGACGCACTCCTCGTGGAGCTGCACCACCTGCCACATGAACAAGTACGATCCGAGCACCAAGCTGGGTGGGCACACGCTCAAGCCCAACGAAGCGGTTTGCGAAAGCTGCCATACGTCGGACAAGATTTTGCCGACGCAAGCGAAGATTGATGCGAAGCGCATCGAGCTCGCCGATCTCCTCGCGGCCCGCAAGGTGTTCAAGAAGACCATTAACGCGACGACGGGCGTGGCGAGCTACTCCGCCATTCAGACGCACGACTTCTACGGTCGCCTCTTCCCGAACACGGCGTCGACCACGAAGTTCGCCACCGCGCTCACCTCGGCGAACACCGTCTCGCCCACGACCGGTTTGGTGGTGTACGCCAACACCGTCACCATGGCCACCGACGCTGCCTTCGCGGATCGTATCGGACGCCCGTGGAAGTTCGGTGAGCTGGGTGCCGCCTACAACTACGGCTACATCAACAGCGAGCTGTCGTTGGGCGTGCACAACCCGGTGTATGCGATGCAACTGCTGCAGTCGTCCATCGATTGGCTCAAGCGGAATCCGTAAGCCAGCCAGTGGCGCAGCATACGAAACGAGGGCACCAGCTGGTGCCCCCGTTGTCGTTCATACCCTGCGAATCGCGAATGACGAGTCGCGTATAGCGCTCGGCGTGCGGTGTCTGACGCTACCGGTCTACCAGAACACCGTGGCGAGCACTGGCGTGCTCGCATTGCGACTAGCGGCGTCCAGCGCCGGCACTTCCGCGGCGTTGAGCAGCATCACCATGGCCTCCGGCAGTTCGCCATGATCGCGAATGTCCGCCTCCAGCTCGGCCTGCAGCGCCTGCGTCGCCGCCGCTGAGGCAGCTTCGAGCGAGGCCCCCTGCACGAGCATGGCGCCCTGTACCGGCGCGTTGCCCCCTTCGCGAATGTACGCCACGAGAAACATGGGCAGCGCTGGTGGCGCCGCAATCGGTCGCGGTGGCGGCGGCAGCACCACTGAGGCGCCAGGCGCGACGCCTTCGCGCTCGAGGCAGCCCGCGCGCACGGTGCACTCAGAGCCCGGTGCATAGCCGCAGCCCGCTGGCGCCTCGCGCACGACGATTCGATACGGGAGGCCAAGCGGCAAGTCGGCGCGCGCCTTGGCGTCGACACCAATGACCGACCCAGTCACGTCGCCGGCCGGCACCTGGAAGTACACGACATCGCCCGGCGCGAACGCCGGAAACGGTCCGCGCGTGCGAAGCGGTCGCACAACGTGAATGGCAGCGAGAGAGGCTGCCGGCGATGTCATCAAAATCCTCCGAGGGTCCGTCCTTCCTCTCACAGACGCGTAGCCCCTCGTGTTCGCCACCATTACGAGACGAGCTCAGGGCGCCGCGTGCAGCGCCTCACGCGCTGCACCGCGGCCGGCGGCGCGCCCCGTCGTCCATGCCCACAAAAAGTTGTAACCACCGATGGGCCCGAACGCGTCCAGCACCTCTCCGCACAAGTACAAGCCCGGCTGGCGCTTGCTCTCCATCGTACGCGGATCCACCTCCGACAGCGCAATGCCGCCGCCCATCACCTCGGCTTTGCGGTAGCCCTCGTCGCCGTTCCACGGCAGTGGTCCGCGCGCGAGCATGTCCACCAGCCGCTTCCGCTCCTCTCTGCTGAGCTCCGCAAGCGTCCGCGCCGGATCCACGCTCGCCATCTGCACGAGCATATCGGCGAGCCGGTCGGGCAGGGCCGCACGCACCACGGTCGAGACCTGCCGCGTGCCGTGCGCCCGCAGCATCGTGTCCCAGGCCGCCGCGTCGTGCTCCGTCCATTGCACCGCGATTGTCGCAGGTGGGTGCGCCGGCTCATCGTGCGACCGTACGGCTACGTGCGAGACGTCCAGAACAGACGGTCCGCTGTAGCCGCGATGCGTAAAGAGAAAGCCGCCACTGGCACTCGCGCTGCGGGCGGCCGACTGCGCCGTGAGCGTGACCGACACCGATACGCCACTCAGCGACGCAAACGGGCCCGCGTCCATGGTGAGCGGCGTGAGGGCGGCGTAGGTCGGATGGCTGATGTGCCCGAGCTTGGCCAAAATACGGAGGCCTGCTCCGTCGCTGCCGGTGTTGGGGACCGACAGACCCCCCGTGGCCACGATCACCGCGTCGCAGGCGAGTTCGTCGCGCCCCGCCACTGCCACTCGCCAGCCACCGCCTTCCGGGCGAATGTCGGTCACGAGCGATTCCGTCATAACGGTGGCGCCTCGCGCTCGAGCGAGCGCGAGGAGGCCATCCCGAACGTCGCGGGCCTTCTGGGACACGGGGAAGAGCTTAGCGGAGGCGACCTCCTCTCTGAGCGGAACGCCCACCTCGCTTTCGAAGAAGGCGATCTGCTCGGCCAGCGGCCACGCGCGCACAATCTTGCGCAGGGTGTTCGGGGAGGAGTCGGTCACGTAGCGCCGCTCGTCCAGGCGGGAGGGGAGCACGTTGCAGCGCCCACCGCCGCTGATGAGAATCTTCCGGCCGCCGTCGCGCGTGCGCTCGAGCAGCACCGTTTCCGCGCCCGCTTCAGCCGCAAAGATCGCGGCCATGGTGCCCGCTGCGCCCGCTCCGATCACCACAACCCGCCGCATCCCCAACCCCCACCAAAAGTCCGCCTACCCGTCCGCCGAACGATAGCGGGGCGTCGCCACCATGGAGCGAGCGCGGCGATATTATCGCCTTAGCGGTGAGCTAGACAGACAATTCGGCCAACTATGCTCCCTTGCTATTGCGGGCGGCGCGACATGGGTTTAATGTATGTCCAGCGCTGCGCACGCCCATTAGGGCGCGTGGACTTGTTCCGACTGAAACGGGCCTGCCAAAGCGAGCGGGCCCTTTTTTTGTTGCAACGCGAGCCATCGAGTGATGGCGCCCATCGTGAGGGAGATCACGAGCAGGTGGAGTCGGTTTCGTTTGGCATCGGGGTTCCCTGATGCTCCCGACTGATACCAGGATTTCAGCTACAGGAGCATCATCGATGCGTACGACCGGTACTGTGAAGTGGTTCAACGATGCGAAGGGTTTCGGGTTCATCACCCCGTCGAACGGCCAGAAGGATTGCTTCGTGCATCATTCGGCCATCCAGGGCAACGGCTTCAAGTCGCTGACCGAAGGTGAGACGGTGGAGTTCGACATCGTGCAGGGCCAGAAGGGTCCCGCCGCCGAGAACGTCGTCCGTTCGGGCCGCTAAGTTTGCGCCGTAAGCGGGGGGTTGCATGAAGGACGACATGATCGAGTTCGAGGGCGTTGTGAACGACGTACTACCCAGTGCGATGTTCCGCGTCACGCTCGAAAACGGCCATGGCGTGTTGGCCACGATGGCGGGTAAGATGCGCAAGTATCGCATCCGTATCCTGGCTGGCGACCGAGTGACGGTCGAGGTTTCACCCTACGATCTGTCGCGCGGCCGGATAACCTTCCGGCACAAGTAGCCCTCCTTGCGGAGTGCATGGGGCCCTGTCGAAAGACAGGGCCCCTTTGCGTTCTCCCTGCATCGCTTCGTCGCTACGTTTGCCGCATGTCTGAGATCGATGCCGCCGCCCGCTCGCGCATCCTGAGGGTGCTCTTTGTGGGCGTCTTCATGGCGGCGCTCGACGCCGCTGTCATTGCGCCCGCCATTCCGGCGTTGCGTGCCGCGTTCGGCGTGGACAATCGGCAGATCGGTCTCGTGACGATCGTCTTCAGTCTGTGCTCGCTCACGAGCACCGCCCTCATGGCGAATCTCAGCGATCGATTCGGGCGTCGCGCGATCTACCTCATGGATATCGCCGGTTTCGCCCTTGGATCGCTGCTCATTGCGCGATCGAGTTCATTCGGCGCGCTCCTCGTCGGTCGCGCCATTCAAGGGCTGAGTGCGGGCGGCATCACCCCAACCGCCAGCGCCGTCGTGGGTGACACGTTTCCATCCGAACAGCGTGGGCGCATTCTCGGGCTCATCGGCGCCACGTTCGGCATGGCGTTTCTTGTTGGCCCCGTGGTCGCATCGGCCTTGCTGGTGTGGGCCAGCTGGCAGTGGATCTTCCTGATCAACTTGCCAATGGCGGCCATTGTGTTCGCGATGAGCTGGCGCGCGCTGCCGCGTCGGTCCACGCCCGTGGCGCACGTGCCGTTCGACTACGCGGGCATCCTCACCCTCGCACTGTTGCTTGCCGGTCTCACACTCGGGATCAACCGTGCGGTGGATATTTCGCTCAATGTGCATGTGTGGCCGTATCTGCTGCTGCTCGCCGCGATCGGCGTACCCACGCTGGTCATGATTGAGCGTCGCGCCGCCAAGCCAGTGGTGCCGCTTTCGCTCTTCACAACACGCCAGCTGCGTACCACGTGGGTGCTGTGCACCGGTGCCGGCTTCGGAATGGGCAGCGTGATCTTTATCTCGTCGGTCGCGGTGGCGGCGTTCAACACACCGTCGCGAAAGGCGGGGCTGTTGCTGCTGCCGCTCGTGCTCTGTTCTGCGGCCGCGTCAGCAATCTTCGGGCGTATTCAAAACACGATGGGCGCGCGAAACGTCATGCTCGCTGGCTTCGGCACGCTGCTCGTTGGTTCCGCATTGGTTGCCGCGGGCGCCGATCTGTTTTGGGTATTCATGCTGGCGACGCTGTTCATTGGCGCCGGCGTTGGCATTGTCGTGGGTGGCACACTCCGCACGGTGGTGTTGGACGAAGTGAGCGCCGCCGATCGCAGCGCGGCGCAGGCGCTGGTCAATATCGGTATCGCCATTGGCAACCTCATGGTGGTCGCCGTCTTGAGCTTTCTCGCCGACCGCGCCGGCGGCGGGCTCAGAGGCCTGCAAGTGGCCTACGGCGCCGCGGCGGTGGTGATGGCGGTCATGATGATGGTGAGCATGCGGCTCACGGTGCGTCGCGCGAGCGCGTAGCGTCTGGCGCCTAGCCGCAGCGCGCCACACACACCCGACGCGTGTGGCGCTAACCGCGCATGACAAACGCCACCGCGACGAAATGCAGTCCCGCACCCACGAGCGTGAGCGCATGGAACACCTCGTGATAACCGAACACGCGGGGGTTCGGATTCGGGCGCTTCATCGCGTAAACGCCAGCGCCGACGGAGTACGCAATGCCACCGAGAATGATGAGCGTCATCTGCGTCGCGGTGAGCGCACGGTACACAGCGCCGAGATAGGGCACGGCCGTCCATCCAACGGCCAGCGCCACGAGGGCGCGTAGCACTTTGGGCGTGCGCGGCACAAAAAGCGTGAGGAGCGCTCCAAGGGTCACGCCAATCCACACCGCGACCAGCAGTTGCTTGCCGGTGGCGCCACCAACGCCGAGGAGCGCGATGGGTGTGTAGGTGCCGCCGATGAGCACGAAGATGGACGCGTGGTCTGCGCGTCGCCACCACGCGCGCGCCGCCGGTCGCCAGTCCACCCGATGATAGGTGGCACTCACGGTGAAGAGCAGGGCGAGGCTGGCGGCATAAATCGCGCCGGCCAGCCGCGCCGTGGCCGTGGGAGCGAGGGCGATCAGCCCCGTGCCGGCGCCGAGGGCATACACCGCCGCCCATTGGTGCAACCGGCCCCGCCACGCGGGTTTGGCGTGCAGCGTGGGCGAAACCGTGTCGAGCGTGGGCATGCACACCTCCACTGAAGAGCTACAGAGCAACGCTAGTGCAAGGGTGGCGCGGGCGTCAACCAGATATGCTTGACAGTAAACTGACATCGTGGCAGTATACTGTCATGAACGAAGCCTCCACGCCGGACGCCCGCGAGCGTCAACGGGCCGACACCATCGCGCGCATCCTTTCGGCGGCATTCGAACGGCTGCGCGATGACCCGGAAGCGGCCTTTTCTCACGAGGTGGTGGCGGAGAAGAGCGGGGTATCAGCGCGCACGGTGTATCGCCATTTCCCGACGCAGGCCGATCTGGTGCGCGGCGTGTGGCAGCAGCTCCGCGATCGCACGGGCACCACCTGGCCACGCACGCTGGAGGCCATCGTGCCCGAGCTGCGTGGCCTATTCGCGCAATTCGAACGAAACAATGCGCTCACGCGCGCCATGCTCGCCGCCGCGCCGCGCGCGAACTACTCGAGCGCCGGGTCTGCGGAAGGACGCGCCGCGTTCCGCGAGGCGCTCGCGCCCCTGCTGACGGGGAGAACGCCGGGGCAGCAAGATCAGCTCATTGCGCAGTGTGTGGCCATTTACAGCGCACCGTTCTGGCAAATGCTCCGCGACCGCGGACAGCTGAGCGCTCACGCCGCGAGTGAAGCCGCGGTGCACGCCATGAGTGCGGTGCTCGCCGAAGCAAAACGCAGTGGCAAGAAGCCGCGCCCGTAGCCATCGCGCGGTCGTTGCCGTTCGGCCGTCGATCTCTCGACACCTTTCCATCAACCCCTGCGGAGTTTCTCATGTCACATACTCCCAATGCCGCCGTCGTACTCCGTTCCGGACAGACGCGTACGCCCGCACCGCTCAACATCGTTGGCGAGTCCACCCACGTTCTCGTCTCGCCGGCCGATAGTGCCGGTCACTTCGCCGCGTTTCACTTAGTTGCGCCGCCCATGAGCGGGCCGCCGCTGCACGTGCACTCGCGCGAAGACGAATGGTTCTATGTGCTTGAGGGCGAGCTGGTCTTCGAGCTGGATGGCGTGCGGCACACCGTCGCGGCTGGCGGTTCGGTGTATCTGCAGCGTGGCGTGGTTCATCGCTATCAGAACTTCACCGATCGTGATGCGCGCTTGCTCATCGCCACCACGCCGGGCGGATTCTGCGCGTTCTTCGAAGCGATGGACGCCATCACGCCGCCGGGTGGCATGCCCTCCATGGATCAGCTCCTGGGCCTCGACGCCCAGTTTGGATTGACCACGCTCGGGCCACCGATGGCGCGCGAGGAGGGCGCATAATGACAGCGGGAGCGATGCCCTCGACGCAGCGCGATGCGGCGTCGCCACGTACGCGCGCGCGGTCGCTACACGATCACGCCACGTGGTGGCTACTGGCTATCCTGGCCACCACACTGCTTGGCTTCACGCGGACCATCAGCACCCGCCTTGGCGTGCTCGACTGGCTACATCTCGCGCACGGTGTCGCCTCGCTCGGATGGTTGATGGTGCTCATTGCGCAAGCCGAGTTCATTCGCCGCGGCGAGCGTTCGCGGCATCGTGCCCTCGCGGTGGTGGGCGTCATCTGCGCCATGCTCCTCTCGGTCACGGCGTTGCCAATGATGCAGTCCACCGCCGCGAAGGCGCTCACCACGCCCTCGCGCGCCGCCATCAGCTGGTTCATCGTCAGCATGGACGTCGGCCTGTTGATCATCTACCTCGGCGCCTTCGCCGTAGCGGTGGCCAACATTCGCCAACCGGCCGTGCACGGTCGCGCGATGGCCGCGACCGCGCTCGTGGCGTTGCCCCCGGGACTCGGCCGATGGTTCATGACCCTGTTTCACGTGAACCCGGTGACCGGCTCCTATGCCGCGCTTGCCGTGGCCATTGTCTGGCTCATCGCGCTCATCGTATCCGACCGACGCGCCGGCGTCCGCGACCGCGTTTACCCCGGCATGCTTGCCGCCATCGTACTCGTGACGCTCGCCAGCGGCCCCCTCGCCACGCGCCTCGTTGACTGAACGCGCGCGATGACTCAGTTGCGCGAGGTGAGCTGCGTCAGGGCGATGCGATACTCGTTCGCCGTCGCATCCCACGCGATGCGATAGGCGGCCGGGTAGAGGCCAGCCGGCGACGCCTGTGCGCCCATCGGGAGGGCGATGACGCTATCGCGCTGGGTCGCTGTCGTGGCCGCGCGGCGGCCGAGGATGAAGTCCCGCGTGATCATCGGTTCGACGAAGGTGAACCGACCGTTCCATGAGCCGTAGATGAACGTCGTCGTGAATGGCTTCGCGAGCTCCGGGTGCCCGAGCAGCGCTTGAATTTCCGGCGAGCGCGCATCAATCCAGTGTACACCCATCTTCGGGACCGCCGGCGTTGGCGTGTTCGGCGGGGTAAGCGTCGAGTAGAACTGCGGCACCTGCGCGGCCGGCGGCAGATTGTCCGCCTTCTGCTGGAACGTCGCGTCCGTAGGAAGAATCAGATCGCGCTCCGCCTTGGTGATCGTGTAGAAATGGAAATCGAAATGCGGAATCGTGTAGATGCCCGGAATTTCATGACCCTGCGGATTCCAATCCAGTTCGACAAACTTGAACGGCGTCCCATTCTGCTGCGGCATCGGCAATAGATACTCGTGTGAGTCCACGTGCGCGTGCGCATCGTCGCCGCCGGCCGGCATGTTCATTGGCGCCGGGAGACCCTCCAACGCCTCGGGCGACAACGCCACGCCCAACTCCAGCGCGCGGCCCTGCTGCTTCTGATCAAAGATCACATACGTACGGGCCTGCCCGTTGCCCAGCGGAACCGATGTGCCGTACTGACGCGACGTTCCGTTGGGGAGCGTGACCACATCGGTGGGTCCGGCGGGCGACGCTGAGGAGTCGTCAGAGCAGGCGACCACGGCTGCCGCAGCCATCAGCGCCGTAAGCGCGGCCGCAGGGCGAATAGAGAAGAGTGACATGGAAGACTCGAGATGGAGAGGTGAGTGCTGCGAAGTGCACACACCATCGCCATGTCACCTCATGTGCACATGGGTCACGCATCCCGGGTCAACCGACCCGAGTTGAATGACCCGCGTGCGCTGACGTGGATGCGCGCATAGTGCACCACGACTGCACGATGACCGCACCACAACTGCACGACGACTGCTTGAAGGCGGCGTGCCTTCTGCACGCGTCGCGCGCGTTTCGCCTGTTTCACCGCGTCCCACTGCTAACCGCATCGAGGATCTCATGTCTGCTCGATCTGCTGCTCATAGTTCACCGGAAGCGCCCGCACCTCGTCGCCGTCGCGGCGTATGGCGCCTGACGCTCCGCCTTGCCGCCGGCGCGGGTATTCTGCTCGTGGCCGCCGTCGCCGGTACCTTTGCCGTCGCTGAGAAGCGGGCGCGTACTCACTACGACGTGCCTTCGCACGTCATTCACGTCGCGACCGACTCCGAAACCGTTGCGCGCGGCGCCCGACTCGCGCAGGTGCGATTCTGCGCCGATTGCCACGCCACCGGACTCGTTGGCAAAGTGCTCGCGGAAGATCCCGCGCTTGGCCGCATTGCACCCCCCAATCTCACGGCCGGACGCGCGCTGGGCGCGCTCACCGACACGGAGTGGGAGCGTGCCGTGCGACACGGGGTACGCGCCGACGGATCGCCGCTGCTCATCATGCCGGCGCACGAGTTCACGCAAATCACCGACGATGACCTGGCCGCCATCGTTGCCTACGCACGGCAGCTGCCCGCATCAACCGCGACACTCGCGCCGACGGAGATTGGTCCGCTCATCAAGGTGCTCGACGTCGCCGGACAGGTGGAGGTCTATCCGGCGTCGCTCATTGATCACAACAAGCCGCACCTGTCGCACCTCGCTCCCGAGCCGACCGCCGCGTACGGGAAGTACATGGCCAGCACTTGCACCGGCTGTCACGGCACGGGGCTTTCCGGTGGCAAGATTCCTGGCACGCCGCCCGATTGGCCCGCCGCGGCTAACATCACCCCCACCGGCATTGGGCACTACTCGTTGGCCGACCTTACGCGCCTGCTGCGCACTGGTATCCGTCCCGATGGCAGCCATGTGAACGACGGTATGCCGTGGAAGTTCACGCAGTCGCTCGACGATACCGAGATCGCCGCCATCTACGCGTATCTCAAGACGGTTCCACCCAGCGAGTACGGCAAGCGCTAGTGCGTTGCCGCGGCGCGACGGTATTAGACCGTCGCGCCGGTCTCCAACAGCATTTGCGCTACGGCCGCACGATTTCCTACGCCGAGCTTCAACATCACCTGCTCGGCGTGGTTGCGGACCGTGAAGAAGCTCAACCCAAGACGCGATGCGAGCTCCGCATTGGTGCACCCTTCGGCCATCAAGCGCGACACCGCAATCTGCCGGTCCGTCAGACCGTAGCGAGACTTGAGCTCCGCATCGTCGAGCACGCGCACCACACCCGCCGGCGCCGCGCTCGCGGCAACGGGGGCACTGCGCCGCACGCGACGCAGCAGCGCCGAAATGCGCGCCAACAGCTCCATGGCCCCGAACGGCTTCGTGACATAGTCGTCGGCCCCAAGGCGAAAGCCCTCCACCTTGTCGGCCTCCAAGGACCGCGCCGACAGAATGAGCACCGGACACTCCACACCGCGCGCGCGCAGTTCGCGCAGCACGTGGTAGCCGTCCTTGTCCGGGAGCCCGAGGTCGAGCAGAACCATGTCGGGCGGCTCAGCGCGCGCACGCGCCAGTGCTTCAACCGCGCGTCCCGCGAGGAGCACCGTGTGTCCCTCCAGTTGCAGCGTTTGCTGCAACGCTTCGGCGTATGCCGGCGTGTCTTCCACGACCAGAATGCGAGCGGGTGACGTCATATGCGTGCCAAATCAGTCTTCAGGGCGACGCTCGCGATCGGCGAGCGGAAGGACAAACGAAAACACCGCACCATGTCCCGGAGATGATACCGCGGTGAGATCACCGCCGTGTCCCTCGGCAATGGCGCGCGCGATCCAGAGGCCAAGACCAACCCCGTTGCGGTCGCGTCGATCACCACGCCAGAACGCGGTGAACAGATGCGGCATCAGCGGGGACGGAATGCCAGGGCCCGTGTCGGACACTGAACCCTCGAGCGCCGTACCGTCGGCCGACCGCGCGAGTTTCACGGAAATCGTCCCACCAGCCGGGGTCGCCGCAATCGCGTTGCCAATAAGGTTGCCAATAAGCTGCGTGACGCGCGCGCCATCCACCGGCACCACATCGTCGGTTGCATCGAGCACCAGCTGGACACCTGCCGCCTGGGCGCGCAGTGCCAACATGCGGACGGCTTCATACGCCTGCGTGCGGGCCGACACCGGCGCCCGTGCCATGCGCAGCGCACCGCCCTTGAGCGTGGAAGCATCGAGCAGGTCCTGCACCAATCGCTGCATGGCCGCCGCACTCGAGTGAATCGTCCCAAGCGCGGTGCGCGCATAGGCGCGGGTGCGTGTTTCCGACTCGGTGGCCGCGCTGTCCTCGTCTGGCTGCAAACTCGCCAGCACTTCGGAGTACATGGCAATCGCGCCAAGCGGGTTTCGCAGATCGTGCGCCACCACTGCGAGGAGGAGCTCACGTTCACGCGTCGCCAGCTGCGCCTCCGCCAACGACTCCAGCGCGCGCGCTTCTGCGGCCTCGGCGCGAGTACGCGCGTCGCGCTCCTCGAGATGCAGCACGCGTGTATCGAGCAAATTCTCGACTCGCAGCAGCACCTCGGTGGCATCGAACGGCTTGGTCACGAAATCGCGCGCCCCGAGCGAGAGTGCGCGGTCGCGCGCCTCAAGCGTCGCATCGGCGGTGAGCACCAGCACGGGCCGGTATTCGCCGGGCGCCGCCGCCGCGACCAAATCCGCCAACACCTCGAGTCCGTGGCGGTGCGGCATGTGCAAGTCTAGGAGCACCAGATCTGGCGCATGCTGCGTGGCCAGCGCTCCTACCTCTCGTGCATCAGTCGTGCGCAACACGCGGGTGTACCCATCGGTTTCCAGTAGTGCCTCGAGCAAGTCCAGATTGGCTGGCTCGTCGTCGACGAGCAGCAACGTGCAACTGCGTAGCCGGGCGCGCCGTGTGGCCGTCAGCGGCGAGGGGGTAGTGGTGCTCATGACTGGGCTCCGCGGGACTGAACAAGACGATCAACGACGCGCAGGAACTCATCAACGTCGATGGGCTTCGTGAGGTAGGCGTCGGCGCCCATGACGCGCAGTCGCTCCACCGACGACGGGGTGGCGTCGGCGCTGACGATAACGATGGGCAGGTCGGCCGTGCGCGCGTCAGCACGCAAGCGCCGTAACACCTCGGCGCCGGGGATGTCCGGCAAGTGCAAGTCGAGCAAGATGACTTCCGGGCG
>APMI01022933.1_pt1 | contig 15074 bp, 18 predicted proteins | sample 667938 | NCBI WGS metagenome assembly APMI01 (sample SAMN01084076, study PRJNA167559) | wastewater metagenome | biome: Wastewater | place: Denmark: Ejby Moelle, Odense | collected 2011-11-28 | reverse complement strand
ATGTACCGCTGGCCCAGCCCGTGCCCAAAGCTTTAAACAAAGCTTCTTTAGCAGCAAAGCGGGCAGCATAATGTTCATACTTGTGGGCTTTGGGTTCGCAGTATTCAATCTCAGCGGCAGCAAATACCAATTCCCGAAAACCCTGTTCTTTCTGAATTTTTTCAGCTACGCGTTCTACTTCAATTACGTCTAACCCAATACCGGTAATCATAAAGCCTCCTTTATCCCGTAAAGGGAAATTTTAAAAAAAACATTTTAAAAAATATTATACATCATTTTTGAAACAGATTGCGGCTTCAAGGCACAGGATCATAGCCGTGCCCACCCCAGGGATGGCAACGCGAAATTCTTTTAAGCGATAACCAGAACCCTTTAAAAACCCCATGCTTTTTAAATGCTGCCACAGCATAATGTGAACAGGTAGGCGTGAACCTGCACTTGGGACCCATCCAGGGAGAAATAGCATACTGGTAAAATTTTATCAGTGCAATAAATGGCCAACTCAATATTTTTAAAAATTGTTTCATATGCCTCACTCCCCGGCCCCCTCTCCGTTGGGTAAGGGGGAAAAAGAAAACTTTGAATTTACTAATTTTTGCAAAGCTATACCAACGTTTTTATAAATACTTTCATACTCCGGCAATTCTTTTCCGGTGTATAAAATAAAAACAGCTATTTCTTTTTCTTGTTGTTCAGAAATTTTTTTTAACTCATGCTGCTGCAACCTGTAGGCTTCACGCAGCAGGCGTTTGATACGGTTTCGGTCAACCGCCTTTTTAAAATGCCTGCCACTTAAGCCCACACCACATTTTACTGAAAATGTGCCCTCTTCAATAATATATAATAGCCGCACCGCTCCCGCACTCACAGATTGCCGGGCCGTAAAAAGCTGCTGTAGCTTTTTATGGCTTTTCAACCGCTCAGTTTTAGAAAAGGTATTTGCAGGGGAAGCCGGCATTGCAAACTTGATTAATTAAATTTAAAATAATACCCTAACAAAAATAGCCCCGAAAAACGGAGCTACTAAATAATTTTCTGTTTTATCTTAATTGAAATAAAAGCTTACTTCAATTTTCTTTCGTCAGAAACAGTTAATTTTTTGCGGCCTTTGGCACGGCGACTTGCCAAAACCTTACGACCATTAGCTGTTTGCATACGCTTACGAAAACCATGTACTGATTTACGGCGACGAGTATGGGGTTGAAATGTACGTTTCATAATTACTTATTTTTCACTTTTTTTGAACAATATGCATGGGAGAACATGCGGCTTTTTCAATTTCCACAACAGAACACCACTTCTGCCGTTTGTGAAAGGACGGCAAAGGTAAGGGAATTTTTTATTTGAAGTTTAAAGTTTTTTGGCAATTAAAATTACGCTGCTAATCCTCCAGCTTTATATGACGGCTTTGCACCGGCTCGCCAAAAAAAAGGGTAGCATGGTTGTCAAAATCTGCTGTATCATCTGTTGTAAAAAAATTCAACCCGGCATTCCTGCTACATAAGGTTTCTATTTCGGGATGGCGGTATAAATAATCTGTAAGACTTATTGCCACAATCTCTCCCTGCGAAAATAATTTTACCTGAACCGGCAGGTATTCTTTTATCTGGTCGTTCATAATCGGATAATGGGTACAGGCCAATAATACCGTATCAATGTCCTTGCCTTTTTGAAACAAATTATGAAGATTCTTTTTAATAAAATAAGCTGAACCGGGATTATTTATTTCATTGTTTTCAATTAAAGGTACCCACATAGGACAGGCTTCCTGGTATACTTTTACTTCAGGAAAAAACCTGGCAATTTCTATAGGATACGTTTGAGAAGCTACCGTACCGCCGGTGGCTAATATACCTACGGATTTTGACTGGGAAAAATCACCAATTGCTTCGGTAGTAGGCCTTATTACACCTAAAACTTTTTTATGCGGAGCTATCTTTGGTAAATCATTTTGCTGAATAGTGCGTAAAGCTTTTGCCGAAGCGGTATTACAGGCTAAAATCACCAGCGAACAGCCTTGTTTAAAAAACCATTCCACGCACTGCAATGTGTATTGATACACCGTTTCAAAAGAGCGCGTTCCATAGGGAGCACGGGCATTATCGCCCAAATATAAATAATCGTATTGCGGCAAATAATTTACCAGTTCTCTTAATACAGTAAGCCCTCCGTAGCCGGAGTCAAATACACCAATAGGAGCCGCTTTTGCCATACTGTAAAAATATAAATAAAAACTGTTCGGGCCTTTTGGAGGCATCCATAACCCCTTAAATATAAAAAGACTGCCCTGATTATGGCAGCCTTCTTCACTATTTTTTAAATGCCTGTATTATTATTATTTGCCGGCAGCTGTTTGTGGCGGCAATTTAATATTCAGCTTGGTAGCTACAGCCTGGGTAATGTTATCGGTTGGCGGATACACAATAAAAGTATCCGGCGTCATTACATAAGCATAACCTTTTTCTTTAGCCACAGCATTTATAGCATCCATTATTTTCTTATTCACGGGAGCCATCATTTCTGCATTTTTGGCCTGGCTGGCCTGACCGGCAATTTGTTGCCAGTTTTGCAAATTATAGCCTAATTCTTCCAGCCTTTTTTCTATAAGCTGTTTAACAGAAGGAGCCGTAGTTTTTTTCAAAATACTATCCTGTTCGTGGTATTCTGCTAATAATTTAGTGTAAGCGCCGCCAATGGAATCGGTTTGCCATTTTTGAAATTTTTCCTGTATACCTTTTGTGTCAGGGTGAGAGTAAATGAGCACATCTCCATCTACAACAGCAATCTTTTGGGCGTTAGCACTCAGGCTTCCCATTACAATAACGCCAAGCGCTACAGCTAAAATTTTTATACTTTTCATTTTTCCTTTTTGAGTTTTTATTGTCAATTTTAATTATAAATTATGAAAAACAGTTACTTTTTTTAAATTATTTAAGTCGTAATTCTCTTAATACATCTTCGCTCTTGTCCAATTTAGGGTCGGCAAAGATAATGGAATTTCCATCGCTTTTATCAATTATCAGGTCGTACCCGTTAGCCGCGGCCAGTTTTCTTACAGCTATTGCCACTTTTTCCTGTACGGGTTTTACCAGCTCCTGTCTTTTCTTAAACAGATCGCCTTCAAAGCCAAAGCGCTTTTTTTGCAAATCCCTCAATTCCTTTTCTTTATTAAATAGCTCATCTTCTTTTTTTCTTTTAAGATCGCTGCTCATCATAGCCTGCTCAGCTTCGTAAGCATCGTACAATTTATCAAGCGCAGCCTGCCTGGTATCAATATCTTTTTGCCAATCGGCGGCAATGGTTTCCACCGATTTTTGAGCCTGCTTATACTCCGGCATCTTATCTAAAATATAACGGCTATCAATAATTGCATAACGCTGTGCAAAAGCGGTTGCCGTAAAAAAAACACCAAGGGCAAGAATTAAAAGCTTTTTCATCCGTTTTAATATTTAATATTTATTGTGAAATTAGCTGATGGATATTTTAAGTGTAAAAATAGCTACCGGAACGCTACCGTATCATTTTTTTTATTATTACAATATGATAGATGATATAAATAGCAAAAAGGTTTACTCAGGTTCAAAACCAAGCATAAATGTAAACTTACCAGCGCCTTTAAGACCCTGACCCGGCACCATTCTATCCAGACCAATACCATAATCAAACCCTAACAAACCAAACATGGGCAGGTAAAAACGCATACCCAGGCCGACACTGCGGCGTAGCTGAAACGGATTATAGTCTTTATAATTATGCCAGCCGTTGGCCGCCTCAAAAAATGCAAGGCCATAAATAGTACTGCCCGGGTTGGTTACCAGCGGGTAGCGCAGTTCGGCCTGGTATTTATTGAAAATGATAAACATATTGGTTACATCAAAATTCGAGTTCTCCGGGTTAACGCTGGGGTTTGAATTGCTGTAAATAGGATAACCCCTGTGTGCTACAATATCAAAGCCGGTTAAGGAATAAGTATTACTCATGCCTGCATCGCCCAACTGAAAGCGTTCAAAAGGAGAATAAGGCATACTGGAACTATACCTGCCGATAAAGCCATATTTAGCTGCCAGCTTTAATACAAACTGCCTGTTTTTATCGGTACCACGGGCGCGGCCCAGCGGCACATACCATTGTGAGCCAAAACGCCATTTATGGTATTCAACAAATTCATATTGACTGTTTCCCGGACTTGTAGCTTTAAATAATGAATAAGGAGGTGTAAACTGAACACTTGCCGAAACATCGCTGCCGCTACGCGGGAAAATAAGATCAGAAACAGAAAAACGCTGCAGCCCAATTTTAAAACTGAGGTTATTTGATTTACCGCTAGTAAATGGCAAACCATATTGCCGGCCCATATTTTTTACATCATAGCGCGTAAGCGATACTGTATAGCCAATAGTAAAGAAGTCGTCCGGCCATTTTAATTGCTTACCAAAGCCAATAGAAATACCGTTAACCGTTAAAGTAGTATCTTTTGAGAAATTGTATTTTTGGTTTTGCGGATTAAAGAAAGTAGGGTTATTATACTTTGTATTATTATAGCCCAGGGTTAAAGAATTTCTTTTTTTGCCACCCAGCCAGGGCTCCGTAAAGGAAAAGTTGTAAGACCTGTACATTCTGCCATTAGATTGCACACGCAGGCTTAGTTTTTGCCCGTCGCCTACCGGCAAAGGATCCCAGGCAGATTTTTTCCAGATATTTTTTATTGAAAAATTATTAAAAGTAACACCCAGTGTACCGGTAAGCCCAATACCACCGCCCCAGCCGGCGGAAAGCTCTAACTGGTCTGATGATTTTTCTTTTAACTTCCAATTGATGTCAACGGTACCGTCGGACTCGTTGGGCACAGGCAGCGGGTTGATGGATTCCTGCTCAAAATAGTTTAATCCATTCAATTCCCGGATGGAGCGCATGAGGTCTGTACGGCTGAATAGCTCACCGGGCAAAGTGCGCAGCTCACGGCGGATAACGTGGTCTTTGGTTCGGTCGTTACCCATAATATTTACATTCTTTATTCTTGCCTGCGGGCCTTCTATAATACGTATTTCGTGATCAATGGTATCGTTGTAAATAGCTGTTTCCACAGGTGTAACCCTAAAGAACAAATAGCCATCATCCTGGTAAAGTGTTTGAACATCGTTACCTTCCTGGCTGGGTTCAATGCCTAACCTTTTATGTAATACACTGGCATCATAAGTATCTCCTTTATTTATATTCAGAATTACATTTAAAAGAGAATCTGAAAATTTTGAATTACCCTTCCAGGTAGTATTTCCAAAATAATATTTATGTCCTTCGGTTACTTTCAGGTCTACATACATCTTCTGGTCTTTAATTACCTGTGTATCCTTCAGTATCTGGGCATCGCGGTAGCCTTTTGAGTTAAAATATTTCAGCACTTTTTCTTTGTCTTCCAAATATTTGGTAGCATTAAATTTTGAAGAAGCAAAGAAATTAGGCCGGAAGTAAGGATTCAATACTTCCAGGGTTTTAGTACCATACAAAAAACCCCAATCCTTCATATATTCATTAAAGGGATAATTTTTTGTGGGCCCGTAAGTACTTGTATAATTTGAGGGGTATAAAGAAACTTTTGCCATTTCCTTTGTGCCTTTCATTTGCTTTTTAAGCTTTGAAGAGCGCACATTTTCGTTTCCGAAAAAGTTGATCCCATCAATTTTTACTTTTTTACCTTTGGCTACTTTAATAATCAGTGAATTGGAATTAGGATATAAGGGATCTTTTTTTTCTTCCAGATTCACATTTACACCATAAAAACCTTTTTCCTGGTAATATTTGCTCACCACTTCAACTACATTCCGCCGCATATTTTCTGACAAAATGGATTGCTTTACAAGGCCCATTTTTTTAATCAGTTCTTCCTGCTCGGTTTTCTTTACCCCTTCAAATTTAAAATCGCCTAAGCGGGGTCTTTCTGTAACAGCAATTTCTATATCCACCCTGTCGCCAACAATTTTAGTAGCAAAAATCTGCACATCGGCAAATAACTTTTGTTTCCATAAATTATTAATGGCGCGGGAAAATATATCAGTACCGGGATAAACAAATTTCTGGCCTTTTTGTAATCCTGAAATGGAAGCTACAATTGTGGTGTCCAGGTAACTTGCGCCTCTTACGCGTATATTGGCAAGAACATATTCTTTTTGAGTTCTGGGGTTTTCCCATTCAAGCAACAGCGGGTCAACCGAGGTTACGGGAATTGTATCTTTTACCTGTGCAAAAACAGTATTTACCGTACTTATAAAGATAAAAAAGATAAAAAACCTTAATAAAAAAAATCGCATATAGGAGGTTAAAGTATGTCGGTAATCAATTATTGTTTTTGCAAAACCACATTGTCAATTTGCATCAGTTTCATTTTATTAAGCCTGTTGCGGCGGCAAATTAACGGTAAAATTTGGAAACTGTATGTTAAAAAGAGTTTCTATTTCTATGATTTTAACTAAAAAATGTGGTATTTCAGTCTTCATGCTGAAGTTGCTGCGAGGTTTTGCCAAACCTGCGCTCCCGGTTTTGATAGTCTGCAATAGCTTCGTACAGGTTTTTTTTCCTGAAATCCGGCCAGCGAACATCAGTAAAATACAGCTCGGCATACGCCAGCTGATATAACAGAAAATTGCTGATGCGAAACTCGCCACCCGTACGGATCATCAGTTCCGGATCGGGAAAATTTGCTGTGCACAAATGCTGTTGAAATATATTTTGATCAATATCGGCCACATTTAAGCGGTTCTCCTTCACGGCGGCGGCAATACTTTTTACCGCGTTCAGCAGTTCCCAGCGGCCACTGTAGCTTAAGGCCATTATTAAATTAAGTCCCGTATTGGCAGCAGTGAGTTCAAAAGCCTCGTTCAGCTCCGCGCGCGCTGTTTGCGGCAGCATATTTATATCGCCAATTACATGCAGCCTTATATTATTTTTGTTCAATACTTCCGCTTCCTTGCGAATGGTGGATACCAGCAGCTCCATGAGGCCGGTCACTTCATATTCCGGTCTGTCCCAGTTTTCTGTACTAAAAGCATAAAGGGTAAGATAGCCAATGCCCAGTTCTGCACAACCTTCTACAACATCGCGCACACTTTCCACGCCCTGGTAATGGCCAAAGAGCCTGTCCTGCCCCTGTTCCTGCGCCCAGCGTCCATTACCATCCATTATAATAGCTATATGATTTGGTAAACGGGATATGTCTATTTGATCGATTCCTTCAGGCATTTAGTTATATAAAAAATGATTGAGTAAGAACAAATGTAAAAAATGATGCTCATACTTTTATAGTTAGTATAAAAATGCCGGAAATATTTCTATAAAATAAAATGCGCCGTTAACCAAAAAAGCACAAACAGGGCGTGGGCCCATCCTCAAAAAAGTTTAATATTGTAGCCCTTATAATCAACGTTCAATTATTTCATTTGAAACAGCAATTCTTCTTACTCATTTTTTTAATTTTTCATTTTTTAAATTTGAAGGCTCAAAATGATGCCCGTCATCCGCCTTTACATTTACCCGAAACTGTTCTATTAAAAAACCGGCAACCATTTGCATTGATTGCCGGTGGCAGTAAAGGCATTGGCTATGCCATAGCAGCAGCCCTGGCAAAAAGAAATTACAATTTGATTTTGATCGCGCGCCACGTATTGCCCCTGCAACAAGCCAAACAAAAATTGGAATCAGCTTACAGTGTTCAGGTGGAAACTGTATCGGCAGACCTGACACATGAAAATGTGGCACCGCAATTAGCGCAATGGTGCTTAGCCAATAATATGCCGGTAAAAATATTATGCAATGTGGCCGGTATGGGCGGCGATGATGATTTTTTAACCTTGCCGGCCGATAGTGTTCGCTATATGATGAAGCTGAATATTGAATCACCGGTAATGATGGTACAGCATTTTTTGCCTTTGTTAGAAAAAAACAAACCGGCGTATATATTGAATGTGGCCAGCATGGCGGCTTTTGGGCCAATTCCCGTTAAAAATGTTTATTCCGCCACAAAATCCGGGCTGCTTTTTTTCAGCTATTCATTAAGGTATCAGTTAAAAGATAAAGGCATTAGTGTAAGTTGCCTGGCGCCGGGCCCAGTATACACAAAACCGGAAATAAAAATAGAAACCCGGAAAAAGCTGGGCCGGTTTGGCGATTGGATGGCGGTACCACCGGCAAAAGTTGGAGAAATAGCCGTTAGCAAAACGCTTAAAAAGAAAATGGTGATTGTACCGGGTGGTTTATCCCGTTTTACATCCAATATTATCCGGGCGCTTCCACGCAGGTGGATCGCAGGAATTTATTATGCATTAGGGAAAGAAAAATAATATGGCTCTACAGTTTGTTCAGCAAGTGTTGGGTCTTGTTCAACAAAGTTGTTTTATCTGCATCCAGGCCGCCGCCGCTGTAAATATTCATTTCAATTTCTGTAAGCAGGTTCAGCACTTCATTTTGTGTTACTTCACTAATATTTTTTTCGCTCATGGTGTTTTTTAAGGCAGTCCGGTTAAACAAGGCGGCTGGCAAGGCAAACTTCTCTGCAAAAAATTGTATAATACCTTGCTTTAGCAAACTGTAAAAACTGTTACCAGGTTGTTGCACAGCATCTGTTGCCGGCTTTAATAAATTATTGATGCTGACAGGAGCTATTACTGCTACATTATTACCCCTTCCCCCTGCCGGGCCAACTATTAGCGGTTTATAACGTTTGTTTTTTGTTCTTCTTATTGCCAATAACAATATCAGCAGCAAGGCAACCACGGCGGCGCCAATTAATAATGCCATACGATTATTTTCATTACGGCTAACGGTTACAGCAGCAGTTGGCGAACCGATTGGTGCCGCTTCGGTAATATAAAAAGTTACAGGCCGGTTAGTAATGGTATTATAACGATTATTTTTTACATCGAAATAAGAAAACTTAACAGGCATAATTGTATAACTGCCGGCAGAGGCCCCGCTAAAGGGTATGGTAAAAGTTTTATAGCCCTGCGCATTATTAGCTTTTGTATAGTTGCCGGTAACTTTGGCAGCTTCAATATGAATTCCTTTTGGCCATTCAACCAAAGGAACATTCACCTGTGAAAAATCGCCAACGCCGGAAATAGTAATGATTAAAGCTCCCGGCTCATTAACAGTAAAATTATTTTTTGACATTTGAATATTCATCCTGAAATCGCCAACCGCACCCTGAAATTGTGCCGGCCTGGGAACATCGGGCAATTCATTTACAGTAATGGTAATGGGCACAGAAGAAATAGTAAGATTATAATTACCATTGCGTAGCGTATAATCCTCGCTAATGCCATCTAAAATAGCATGCTTATTTCCATTGGCATCTACCAGTTTGATGCTGTTGCTCATCACCAAAGGATCTAATTGCAACTTGCCGGTTTCGGTAGGCGTTAACTGAACTTTTCTTATCGTATGCACATCAAATTTTACGCCGTCGATCGTTTCGCGTCCCACAACATCATCACGTGTACTAATCAGATCTTTATAAGTAAAACCATAAAACGAGGGATTTTTTACAATATCCGAAACAGATTCAAGACTTGAATACAGTTTATAAGTTACAATTATCGGCTCACCTACATAACAGGCGGTTTTGTTGGTATACACATTTAAAAAAATATTTCCGCGCAACCTGTTTTCCAGTATCGATACGCCATTGTTTTGCCCTGCTGATGCCTGAGTAAATAAGAATAAAAAGGCACAATAAATAAAACGTTTCATGGGTGATTAAAATAAAATATAAAGTTCCAAAAAAATTACAGATCGCCTAATTGCGGGCGAATAATAATATCTTCAACACAGGCAGCAGTTGAAAGTTGGGTAGCGGCATAAATTAATTGAGCGATATCCTGCGCTTCCATAATCCGGTTGTCGCTATTATCAAAATTACTCCAGGAATCCGTCATTACGGCGCCAGGCAAAACAGCTGTAACCTTTATTCCGCAAGGCTTTAATTCTTCTCTTAAATTTTGATTAAATCCATACAAGGCAAACTTGCTGATGCTGTAAGCGCCGCCATTGGGATAAGCTTTTAAAGAAGCAATAGAACAAATATTAAAAATATGACCGGATTTTTTTTCTTTCATCGCCGGCAATATTGTTCTTGTAACATGGTAAGCGCTGTATAAATTCGTAGCTATTTGGTGTTCGAGCGCGCCGCCGGGTTCATTGCCGATATTGCCGGGTTCAAAAGTTCCGGCGTTATTTATAAGCACATCCGGCGTAGCAAATGCAATACACCATTTTCCAAATTCAATAGCTTTTTCTTGTATTGACAGGTCAAATGCCCGGGCATGAATTGCAGCATTGGGATATTTTGTTTGCAAAGCTTCAACCGCTTTGTAAAGCTTTACATCGTTTTTTGATGTTATATATAAATCATGACCCTGCTTTGCAAATATATCTGCAATAGCAAAGCCAATACCACGCGATGCGCCTGTTATTAATACATTCATAAACACAAATTTAAGATTAATTAAAGAGGAAAGCTTTAGACAGAAAGAGGCGAACCATTAATTTTACATTTTATGAAGTATACACATTTATTTTTTGACCTGGACCACACGCTGTGGGATTTTGATGCTAACGCAAAGCAGACCTTGCTCGATTTGTATGAAACACTTTCTTTAAAAGAAAAAGGGATTGATGATTTTGAAAAATTTTATACAAATTATCTGGTTCACAATACCACATTATGGGCGCGCTATCGCAAAGGCTTTATTAAACAGGCAGAGCTGCGGGTAAAACGTATGCGGCTTGCTTTGCTGGATTTTAAAATTGGTGATGAGCTGCTGGCAGAAACTATGAGTAAGCAGTTTTTAGAGCTCCTTCCCACACGCAATATTTTATTTCCGCATGCTATTGAAATATTAGAATACCTGACCAATAAAAATTACCGTTTGCACTTAATTACCAATGGTTTTGAAGAAGTGCAACACCATAAGATCAACAACTCAAAAATCAATCACTATTTTGATAAAGTAATCACTTCGGAAGGTTCTAACAGTTTAAAACCTGATAAAGCAATTTTCGATTTTGCCCTTGCCACTACAAAAGCTGATATTCGCCAGAGTATAATGCTGGGCGATGACCTGGAAGCTGATATCATTGGAGCCAGTAAGGCCGGGCTTGACCAGGTATACATCAATCATTATAAAAAACCACACGATTTTGTACCTACTTTTATGGTGCATTCCTTACAGGAGCTGGAAGAAATATTTTAAAACACAGCTTTTTATTAAACCTTGCTGATTAAAAATGGTCATACTGTTGTTAAAAATATTTAACAACAAAAGCGAAGGGTTTCTTCAGATAATTCATCTAATCAAAAGTAGCTTTATCTAAAGCACTATTTAATAAAACAATTTGAACTGACCATTTAAAAAAATTTAAAAAAACAAACAATGAAAAAAACAATCTTAATTGCAGCATTAGTATCTGTATTCAGCGCCACATCTCTTTTTGCCCAGGACGCTTCACAAAACGACAGAGCCAAAGCCCGTATGGAACAAATGAATAAATTGTATGATGAACTGGGTCTTAATCAGGATCAAAAAGATAAACTTAAAGTACTGAACGAAGATAACCGCACAAAAATGCAGGCCATCCGTAATGACAATTCGCTGAGCGACGATCAAAAAAGAGCAAAAATGGAAGATCTTAGAAAAGAGCAAAAAACTAAAAGGGATGCTATTTTAACACCTGATCAAATAAAAAAATGGGACGCGAGAAATGAGGAAATGCGCAAAAACAGACCACAAGGTAATCGTGGTAACAGATAATTATTATTATAGCACTTCTCAACTTCAACCCCGTTTTACGGGGTTTTTTGTTACTAAAAATCGCTTTTGCGCCTGTCAAACCTTCCTATCTTTGCGGCTTAATACTGTTGAAAAACAGCAAAATCAAATACATGAAAAAAATAGATCCCCGTTTTGAAAAATTTGCTAAAAAGAAAAGTAATGCCGCTATAAAAGAAGATTTTAAGCAACAAAAAAGAAAATATAAAAAAGAGCGGGCAGCATTTTTTGAGCAAAAGAAAAAAGAAATAACAGAAAAACAGGCTGCGCCCACTACTCCGGTAGTGAAGCGAAAAATTACTCCCGAAGCACAAATGCCATTAAATAAGTACCTGGCACATTGTGGTATAAGTTCCCGCAGGGATGCAGCAACACTTATAAAAGACGGAAAAATAAAAGTAAACAACACTATAGTTACAGAACCGGGCTACAAAGTGCTGCCCACAGATACTGTTATTGCTAACGGTAAAAAAGTTCAAATTTCCAAAAACCTGGTTTATATTTTATTAAACAAACCAAAGGACTATATTACTACTACAGATGATCCGCAAAAACGTAAAACAGTTTTAGATCTTATTAAAAATGCCACCAAGGAAAGAGTCTATCCCGTTGGCCGGCTCGACCGCAATACTTCCGGCGTTTTACTTATCACAAACGACGGTGACCTTGCACAAAAACTGACCCACCCCAGTAATGAAGTAAAAAAAATCTATGCGGCTACATTAAATAAACCACTGGATAAATCAGATTTTGATAAAATTCTGAAAGGTGTTGTATTGGAAGATGGTCCTGCACCGGTAGATGTATTGGCATATGCCGACTCAAAAGACAAAACACAAGTTGGCATTGAAATACACAATGGACGCAACCGCATTGTACGTCGTATTTTTGAATCGCTGGGTTATGAGGTTAAAAACCTTGACAGGGTTATGTTTGGCGGTCTCACCAAAAAAAATATCGAGCGCGGCAAGTATCGTTTTTTAAATGAAAAAGAAATCAGGAACCTGAAATTTTTTGGCAAAGGAAATAAATAAATCCCTTTAGCAAAATCAACTCTTCGATAACCAATAACTCAATAGCTATAATTTGAAAAGTTTAGACGTCGTATTTGAAAACGAATCCCTGATTGCTCTTAATAAGCCAGCCGGCCTGCTTTCCATTCCAGACCGCGAAGGAAAGGAATTGTCTTTAAAAAGCATGTTACAGGAAAGCTGGCCCGATATTTATACGGTGCATCGCTTAGACAGAGAGACAAGCGGCCTTATCATTTTTGCAAAAAATGCAGCTGCACATAAGCACTTCAGCCTGCAATTTGAAAACAGGAAAACCATAAAAATTTATAACGGGTTGGTAATTGGCGCTGTACAAAGTGAGCAGGGTAGTATTGATGCGCCCATTGCAGAAAACATGGTGAGGCGCGGCACCATGATCAGTTGTACAGCTGGATGCAATTTCAAATTCATACCGGCCGCACACACCAAATAAGAATACACGCAAAAGAAATTGGCCACCCTTTGGCTTGCGATACAATTTACGGTGATGGCAAAGCTGTTTTATTGTCATCTTTTAAAAACAAGTTTAAATTATCTAAAGATGTTTTAGAAGAAAAACCTTTGCTTAACCGGCTGGCGCTGCATGCTTCTCAATTAAAAATAACAGATATAGATAATACGCTCCTTGAGCTGGAAGCCCCGCTGCACAAGGATTTGAGGGCAACACTTCAGCAGCTGCAAAAAAGAAAATCATGAATGTATATTTATTTGAATGCATTCTTCTTTCAAAATACTTATGATTATAGCTACATAATACAAAGCGCCGATTATTGAGCCGGCGGCATATTGTATATAGCGGTTACTCTAAATATGGGGTAGAACAAAAGTAAAGCCCATTGCCGAAGGCGGGCTGCAAAAACCAGGCTGTCCTTTTTACCCGGTTACAAAAATATTGCCCTGTAAATAGTAATAAGGCTCATGATAATTACAATGATACCTACAATTACAAACATTTTTTTAGTGGGCAGCTTAGCGGTAAGCATGGCGGAGAAAGGTGCGGTGATTACGCCGCCAATCAGTAAGCCCGCTACAATATTCCAGTGATGTATGCCGATTGTGAAAATAAAAGTAATGGCGCTGGTAACGGTTAAAATAAATTTTGCAACGGTAGAACTGCCTACAACATATCTCGGCGTTCTGCCGTTTTTTATGAAAGTGCCCGTAACCAACGGGCCCCAGCCGCCGCCGCCAAACGAATCGATAAATCCGCCTATAAGCCCTAAAGTTGTAATGTTTGTTTTTTTCTTTATTACCCTGCGCACCTTTTTCTTAAAGGCATTGCGTAATATGGTAATGCCCAGGTACAACGTATAGGCTGCGATAAAAGGCTTGGTAATTTTTGCATAACGTTCGCCCACATAAGTGAGTGCAAGCGCGCCTACGATGGCGCCAAAAATGGCAGGAATGGCAAGCGCCCAGGTAAGTTTTTTATTTACATTGCCCAACTTCCAGTGGCTGATGCTGCCGGCCGCGGTGGTAAAACTTTCAGCAGAGTGAATGCTGGCGCTAACTACGGGCGGCGGAATGTTCATCATTAATAAAGTAGTGGTACACATTACGCCATAGCCCATGCCCATGGAACCCGCAACAATCTCTGCAAGAAAACCTGCCAGCAACATCCAATAAAAAATATGATTGTCTTTCGCCAAAAATTGAAGCACATCGCCCATTACGCCAAATTCGTATAATGCAAATACACTCAGCCCAATCACCAATACAATTCCCAATCCAATTAAATACCAGTTAGAATACCTGGTGGCTTTGCTTACTACTTCTGATGTTTCTACAATTTCAGCAGCTTCGGGCGTTTCCACCGCGTATTCTGCAAGCCTTTCATCAGGGCCTTCTGCAAGCCCTTTAGTTACTTCATTCAGCACTTTTACTTTACGGTCAAAATCGCCGGTAAGTTTATCCCGGATCATGCTCATGTTGTTCAGCACCTCGTCTAATTCTGCGGGAATAATGGCATCAAAAGTTTCGCGCAGCCTTTTTGCTATGGTGGGCGATTTACCATTTGTAGAAATAGCAATTTTTAAATGCCCTTTTTTTACTACAGAGCCTAAATAAAAATCGCAGAGTTCGGGTTTGTCAGCAATGTTGATGAGCTTGTCCTTTAGTTGTGCATCGGCTTTTATTTGTTGTGCAGTTTGCAAATCATTTACAGCAGCAATAATAAGATTGGCATCATCAAAATCTTCAATGCTGT
>APMI01036282.1_pt1 | contig 15078 bp, 33 predicted proteins | sample 667938 | NCBI WGS metagenome assembly APMI01 (sample SAMN01084076, study PRJNA167559) | wastewater metagenome | biome: Wastewater | place: Denmark: Ejby Moelle, Odense | collected 2011-11-28 | reverse complement strand
CACAGGCAGGCGGCGCGTCGGATGCAGCTTCGGCAGCTTGCGAAGATACCAGCCGGTTGCCTTGAACTCGGGATCGCCGAACCAATGCGGCTGCACGATCTGAAGCGGTGGCTCGAAATTGACGATGCGCTCGCGGGCATAGCGGTGCATCACCGGGTTTTCGCAGGCGACGTATTCCGCGTCCGCGTTCCAGCAATCGGAGAACAGCGCAGCGCCTTCGTCCAACTCGGCCCACATCTCATCGAGCGTGCGGCCCGGCGGGGGCACGTGCAGCCAGCGGACGCCGCTATTGCAGAGCCGAGTGCATGGCGGATTGGCGACGATGACCAATTGCCAGCGGCCCGAACGCAACTCGGCGCGGACATCGCCCATGATATGGCGATTGCTGCGGCGACGGGTCGGTTTCAGGTCGCAGGACCAGGCATCGAACCCGCGCTCGATGAAGGCGTCGCGGATCGTGCCGGATTCCTCGCAGCCGATGAGAACCGGGACATGGGATGCGCCGGGCAGCATCACGCCGCGATCTCCCAAAGAAGCTTCGGCTCAATCGGATGTTTGTCGGTGCGCGGCCGGGTCGGGGTCGTCCACGAGCGCCCCGGAACCTCAGCGATCACCTTCCAGCCAGCGGCCTTCAGCGTTGTGCCCGGTTCGGTCTTGAGCGTGTAGGTGCCGAGCCGGCGATACCCGAGCGCGAATGTTGCTCGGGCAACTGCGCCGTAGAGAAACGAGCAGGCGTTGCGGTGGCCGTTCGTGCAGAGCCGCGTCACTTCCAGCGTGCGCCCGTCGTCGCGATGGCGCGCTACTGGACGGCCGACGATCGCCACGCCAACCAGTTGTTCGCCAGCGACCGCGGCGAGGCTGAACTTATGACCGGCCGGCGGGGTATGGTGGCGATGATGCTCGCGCACGAATGCCGCGGCATCGCCAAACGCGATCGGCGCGATCGACAGACGTTCCTTGCGGCCGGGAGCCTCACACCCCCGGCCGGCGCGGGGACCATCCTCGCGCTTCGTTGATGACCTATTTTGGGCGTCTGGCTTCGCCACCGCGCTCTCGTCTTCGACGGAGCCGCTGCGCGTCTCCGCCCTCGGGGCTTTGATCGCTGACGCGTTCGTCATGCCGCAGCCCTTTCCGACCACTGGACCTCGAAGCGCGCGCCGTACTCGGCGATGCACTCCATCAGATCCGACATCTCCGACTTGCTCAGGTGCGAGCTGCGGAACCCGGTCGGGAACGGCTGGCCGTTAAGCCCAAGTTCGAATTGCACGGCATGGCCGCAGGCGTGCATGAACAGCGCCTTCCACACGTCGGGCGTATGCACCCGGCCATCGGGCTTCGCGCGGGACACGTCCGACAGCATTGCCCACATGCGGGCGTTCTGGTCGTTCGTGCGCGTCGCGGCGCGGATGTTCACCACCGCGTCGGCCGGCGCGCGCTCGACCAGCGTCTTAGCGAAATCGCGCTGGCTGCGGCCGCGAAGGATTACAGTCTGTCCGCTGGACATCTCAAACCTCCAGTTTCTGACGGTGGGGCGACTTGCTAACGAACTCGGCCGCGAGCGCCTTCATGTTGATCCCGTGGGCGCGCTCGAATGTCGTCTCGCCCATGGCGTGCTGTTGACGGTGGCAGTCGGCGCAAAGGGATATGCACCAACGGTCACTCGGCTTGATGCCGGTCCCGCCATCCGTACCGGTGCGGACGTGCGCGCACTCGATCGCAGTCTGAGACCCGCAGGCGCAGCAGGCGAAGCCCCTCACCCATGCACGGTGGGCTGGTGACCGCCGGCCGCGCTCGGCCTTGTCGGACTTGCGGGAGATGCGCGACGGCAGCATCAGAATGGCACGTCGTCGTTGAGATCGTCAGCGGACTGGCCGTGACCGCGGCTGTCGCCCTGCTGCTGACGGTCGCCCGAAGGTGTCCAATCTACCTCGTTAACGCGCAGATCGTATTGCGGCTTGCCGTTGTATTCGCCGATCGTCAGTTCGCCCGCGACCGTGACCTTCGTGCCCTTACGGAGGTTATCGCGAATCGTGCGACCACGCTTCCCCCAGACGGAGCAGCGATACCAGACAGATGGCGCGTCCCGGCCGAAGCCCTGACGGACGGCGACCGAGAACGAGCAAACGTCATCGCCGTTCTGCGTGGTGCGCAGTTCCGGATCCTTGCCGACGTTGCCGGTGATGAGCAGGGTCTGCATTATGCAGCCTTTCGATATTTTGAGGTGAGCGCATCGACCTTGGCGTCCACTTCCGTGAGAAAGGCGCGCACAGCCGCTTCGATTTCGCCGATCAGGATCGGGTCTCGCTCAACCCGACGGACATGCAGTTGCATGTCCACCCCAAGCCGGGGGTCGTACGAAACGAAATCGCACCACTTCCGCCCCGTGCATGCCATCTGGAACTGCATCTGCTTTACGTATTTGTCGGCGATCGAGGCCCCGAGCAGCGTGTCGATATGCGTCGCGCTGTTGGGGCACTTGATTTCAACCAGCCCGTCGTGACCGACCAGCCCGTCAGGAGAAGCGCCTGCCCAAGCGATCGTCGGGTGCGGGACAAACCCCTCCTCCATGACCGACAGGCCAACCTCGAACGAATAGCACTCGCGTGCCTCGGTCTCCTTGTCGGTGCCCCACTGCATTGCGGCATTGCTGAAACCAGCCTCGCACATGCCGGTGACGCGCTCGGCGACAAGTTGGGCAAGATAGTTGACGCGGCTCGCGCCCCACCCCGCCTTGGTCTGCGCCATCAGGTCGGCGATGCGGCTCGCGGTTACGCGGCCAGCGCGTGCCTGAAACCATTCGTCAGTCCGCTGTTCCATTATGCTGCCTCGCTCTGGGATTTCTGGGCGAGCTTCTTTTCGAGCATCGCCGCGGCTTTCTCGTAGGCAGCGGCAGGAAGCTCCGGCAGCGCCTCGATCTTGAAGAAGGTGCAGAAGCCCTTGATGTCGGCGCCCGACTGCTCGAACAGCGTCATCAGGATATTGCGCTGATCGTCGCTGATCTTCTCGACCTGTGCGGCGAATTCCTGCGTCAGCTGGGCGACGTATTTGTTGTCGTCGAACTTTCCGAGGAACACATCAGCGTTGAAGCCAAGCTGCGACAGCGCCTTGGTCAAGCCGTCGGTGGTAGCCTTCTTCGGCGCGTCCTGATCAAGGCGCCCCTTGCTGTCGCGCAACTCGGCGCTGCCGTAGAGCGGGCCGAACGTGTTATCGCGTTTGCCGTGCCAGAGCGTGATCGGCACCACGACGAGGGTGTCCAGCATGAACGGCGCGGCGGTTTCGTAACCCCAGCCAATGCCGACCGGGCCGAACGCCTCGGTTGCCCGCATTACCTGATAGTGGGCGCTGATCGCCGTGAAGCCGCCGCGCTGGTTCACCTTTTTGGTGTGCGCCGGGTCCGTCTTCTCGACGGCGCGCCAGATGCGCATGTTGTCCGTCATCTCACCATGCTCCAGTAGAAAAGAGGAAAATCGTGCAGAGGATCACCGCAGGGATCGTGAAGACAGCCCATGCGGGGGCATCGAAGCCGTAGAAGGTGGGGCGATCAGACACGGGGACGGCCCCAGATCGAGGCGATCGTGTCGCCGATCAGATCAGGCCCACCGAACTCGCGATCGAGATCCTGAGCAAAGTCGTAAACGGAGTCGTTCTCCGTCACGTCGTAGATGGCGTGAGCGAGGGATATCCCTGCTTTGGTATGCCAGAAGCTGCCCGTCTCATCGGTCGACGCGGACGCTTCCAGCGCCATCGTTGCGAGCGTGTGGAGCTTTGCCTGCATCGCCTCGCGGGCGGTAAGCTGAATGGGACGGAAGGCGTTCATCACGCGGCCTCCGCTTCGATAGCGGCCGGCAAACGCTCAAGCGCAGCGACCATGCCGTCAGACAATTTCTTCCAAGCGTAGGCGTTGGCGTAGGCGTTGGCGTTGGCGTCGGCGTAGGCGTCGGCGTAGGCGTTGGCGTAGGCGTTGGCGTTGGCGTCGGCGTAGGCGTTGGCGTCTGCGTTGGCGTAGGCGTAGGCGTAGGCGTAGGCGTTGGCGTAGGCGTAGGCGTAGGCGTTTTTCAGCACCGGCCGCCATTCGTCCGCTGCGATCTTCTCTCCGCCTAAAGCCCGCTTGTGCAACTCTTGCAAAGCGGTATGCGGGGTGGTGTCTCGACCGCGTTTTTCAGCCGCATCGATACCGAGAACCGTTACCGTATTGGCGTGCCAATCGTGAACGACCGAAAACGGGACGCTGCCGCCAACCCGAGCCAGTGCAGCGTAGAACCGCTTGCCCCAGTCGAGGGCGTCAGCCTTCTTCTGGCGGTCAAAGAAGGCCGGAACCATCTGAGCCAGCCAGCGCGGCATGATCGCTGCCGGGCAATCCCTCGGGCTCGAAACGTCGTCGCCGAGAACACCAAGTGCGCACGCCAGCTGGCGGCCGTCGCTGTCAGTTTCGTGCCAGCTCGACTGGACCAACCGGCCCTGTTCGTAAAATTCGGTATAGCGCTCGAAAGCTGCTGCGGCGGTGGTGACGCTCATCGGTACCCTCATCGAGTTGATGAGGGGAGGTATATATACGCATACGCATTGCATCAAGCGCTTTTTATGCGTTGGCGTATTTTTTTATTCGCTGCTTTTCGGTTACCGCGAAAGGAGGAAAAAGGGGAATCCGATGGACTGGTATGCGATTGTCCCATCGCTTTTGGTCGGAGGCTTTGTCGGATGGGTTGCTGGCCATGTGGCAGGGCATGGAGAGACCCAACGAAAAATGGAGCAGCAGGAGCGCAAGATGCACGCACTGCTCAAGCACTTCTATTGGGGGCAAGTCGCCCGACTAAACGATAGCGAGCGCATTTTGAGTGCAATCGCCAACCCTGATGAAGCGCAATTCATTTTGAGAGAAATGCGCGATAACCACCGATCTGAGCTTGATGAGCGCGAAGACGATCAAGATGGATTCTTCGCGGAGATGTTTCGCTGAACGTAGCTATCCCCTCTCTGTGTGGGAGAGGTGAAACAAGAAAGGCCACCCGAAGGCGGCCTTTCCGAACACTGCGACCTGGAAGACTTGTTATCGTCAGCTCCAAGCCGGCTACCCGCTAGCAGGTAGTCTCCAAGCCCGATGCCGAGGCAGAGCGGGGACGGGTTTTAGGTACGAATTTCGGAGCCGAATGTCAAGGTCAGCCGAAGCCCAGCCCAATGAGAACGGCCGCCCTCACCGCCTCCAATTGCTCATCGGTTATGCGCCCTGATCTCCACCTTCTAGGACCGCCGTAGCGAAGCCGCGGCTCTTTAAACCGGTCCAGCCGATCCAGCGAAACCACGGAAAACATATCGCATTTCGCCCACATCCGTTCACTATCGAACGGCTCTGGTAGCGCCGTCTCCAGCGTAAGTTCGCAATGGTAACCCTGAAGAACATTCGGTGCGGTTGTGCTCAGAGGAACAACGCCAACCAGCTTGGCGCGCCCGCGCAATCTCGGGGTCACGATAACCACCGGACGCGGCTTGCACATCTCGGGTTCGATTGTGACCATATCATAATTGCAGACGAAAACTTCGCCGGGATTGGGATAATACAGAATGGGCATGACGGGCCATTAAGCCGAAGATATTACGACCGTCTAGCCCACCACGCGCAACCGGCCCATCCTCGCAGGATTCTTCCTGCGCATCTTTCCTACACGTTAATATCTGGAACATACCGTGAATCACCGACTCGGGAGGGGTTCCATGCACGGTATTAGAGATACAGAGAGAATTGAGCGCACAGAGCCGGGGTGCGAGCTGCGATGTCCGCGCTGCTTCGTTGAATGCGCAGTCACGACCGCGGTGCGGGACGCTGCGTGGCGAGAGGTTGAGCGCCTTCGCTGTGAAATTGGGATTCGTCCGTCTCTGGGCCTATCGGACGCCCTAAAGCTTGCCGAAGACCATCTGCGAGACCTTGAGCGAGCCGTCGCGCAATTTCATCTTGCGACAGCTTTTCGTGGCCAACCAGCATGGATCGGAACATCGCCATCAACCGCGGTCCACTAGGCAGCACAACAGGGAGGAATAACAGATCTTCGCCTGCCTTGAATGCCCCCTCACCCGCCGCGTCATTGGCGTCGAGGCCCTGCATATAGGTGGCGATCATCGCATCCGCCGACATGCCTAACCAATCGGCAACGGCGCGAACATTTTCCGCCTTGGGCTCAGAGCCCTTTTCCCATCTAGACACATTCGCTTGGGTGGTGCCGAGCTGCTTGGCAAGCTCGTCCTGTGTGAGTCCGGCAGCCTTCCTCTTAACGCGAATCGCTTTAGCCAGGTCTGTCATATGCGCGGCGTAATTGCTGATCGCTCCGGACCCTAATACGCCGACGTATATTTCGCTTGCCGGCTCAAATCGCATGCGTATATATACACGTTATGGTTACATTGGCTGAACGACGTAAGGCGCTTGGGCTTTCGCAGGCCGTGCTCGCCGATGAGCTTGGTGTAAGCCAAGCCGCCGTCTCTCGTTCGGAACGAGAAGATCGTTCCGATAAACGATATGCACTTGCGCTTGAGGCGCTTGAGCTTCGGCGGCAGCTCGCCGTGCGATCTGCAGCATGAGCCCGATCGACGAAGCCCGCATCCGCGAGATTGTTCGCGAGGAAATGCGTGGTCAGCGCTCCGCGACGGTCGCGGAGGTTGCGGACATCATTTCTTTTGCTCGGGCCAAGGCGGAGCAAATATGGCCTCAATTCTCTCAAGGGCCATCTGGAGAGGGAGATGCGCATGCTGCGTGACTCCCTTGTCGGCGTAGATCGATTCGACTGCGTCACAGAGCAAATCGCGACGAGCAGCGCGCTCCCCCTCTGGGATGAGGCGCATAACCAGCTCACGCAAAACCATGCTGTGGGCGAGTTCGGTTGCGTCTTGCCGCGCGCGCCGGTCGTCGGAGTCGTCCATTCGCCGATCCTGACGCGCTGTGCCTGCTGCGGCAAGCCGATCTGCGGCTGTCCTGATGCTGCATACGTCGGCGTGATGCCGGGACGGCGCGCATGACGCCGGCTCTCTACTGGATCGCCGCCGCGATCGCATGGGCCGCAATCGTTGCGCTGATGCTCATATTCTTCCGTGGGGCGGCCGAGCGCGACTGATGTCATTCGCCCTTTCCCCCTTTGATGATTTCCCAACGGCCGGCGGTTGCGACCCCGCTGGTCGAACTGGCGGCGCCGGTTCCCCCTGTTTCCCGCGCCGCCTTTTTCTCCACGGCGATGCGCAGCGCGTCGAGCGCGCGGGCCAGATCGAAACAGAGCGGTCGTTTTCCCAACATCACAAGGATGCGAGCTAATGCCGCAGCGCAACAATGTCTGTCGTCCTGAACCGATCAGCAAGGACAAGTTTAAGCACAACCTTGCCGCTGCGTGGGGTCGTGTGTGGCCGAAGATCAAGAAGGGCGCGATGGCCGATGCCATGGGCCTGACCGACGTGAAAACGATCGATCGGGCTATCACGGGCGCTAATCTCCCAGAGGCGCACACGATCTTCAATTCGCTGCTGGCCGATGAGACCGCGCTTAACGAGGTGCTGGCATATTATGGCTTGAAGATCGCCCCGATCACTGCGGTCGCTGCGAACGATCTCGATACGATCCACGGCCTTTGCGAGACGGCAAGTGAGCTGTCTGCCGCGGTCGCCGACGGATACCGCGATCACCGCGAAACCCTGCGCGTCGCTGACAAGCTTCGTCCTCACATGCCGGCGATGGAAGCAATCCTTCGCGAAGCCGAGACGATCCGAGGTGCGGCATGATTATCGGCTGGCCTCAGGGAATCCTGCTCGCGATGATGGTGCTTGGCATTGGCATCGCGCTCTCTCGCTTCGGCGAGCAAAAGCGCGATCACTACGACTTCACCGATCTCGTCATAGGTCCGGCGATCTCGCTCGCCCTCCTCTATTGGGGAGGGTTCTTCGGATGACCCTCCTCACGCGCATCCGCAGAGCGCTCGGCATCCAGCGCCGATCCTCCACTCATCTCACCGCAGCCTATGAGAAGCGCCGCACCGCGCAGCTTCGCAAGGCCCGCGAGGCATTCGCACGGGGAGCGCGGGCATGATCTATCCCGGTGCCTCGATCGATCCACGCCCCACCGCAGTCGTTGACCGGGGCGACCGGCGGTGGACATTCCATCAGGTGGTTGGGCCAGCGCGCGACGCCATCCCGACCTATCGCGTCGAGGTGCGGAAGTGACCCCGCGCGTGCGCCTCTATGCTGAGCAGGAAGGCCAGAAACATGGCCTGAGTGCCGCTAACGTACTTGAGCAGTCTCGGGAACGACGCCGCGTTCGAGCGCGCTGGGTAGTCATGCGCCGTCTGCGCACAGACGGATTCTCCACGCCAAAGATCGCCCAATGGCTCGGCATGAACCACTCGACGGTCATCTATGGCCTCCAAAGGGAAAGCGCCATGATCCACTTCACCGTTCCCGGGCTGCCGCGGGGCAAAGGTCGTGCGCGCATCGCCAATGTGCGTGGCAAGGTCAGGGCTTATACCCCCGGCAAGACGGTCGCCTATGAGGGCCTTATCGCCCTCGCCGGCCGTGACGCGATGGCGAACGCGGTTCCCTATGAGGGGCCGGTCGCTATCGAGGCAACCGCCGTTTTTCCGATCCCTGCAAGCTGGTCGAAAGCCCGCAAGGCTGCTGCTCAATGGCACACCAGTAAGCCAGACGCTGACAATATCGCGAAGAGCCTGGGAGATGGCCTGAACGGCGTCGCATGGCGTGACGATAGTCAGGTCGCCTCCATGCGCATCCTCAAGGTCTACGGCGACACGCCGGGGCTGCATGTAACGGTAACTGCGCTGTGAGCGGCTGGGACTTCAAACGCGAAATCCCCTCGGCGGACGGTGCCGGGTCGTTCTGGACTGATGGGCGCCTAGCTGAAAACTTCCTCGCTGGAATCCAGCTTGGTGTGGAAAGTCGAGATGGTTTCGCTCGCCATGAGGGAATGCACGGCACCTGCGAGGGGTTCGTTTATTTTATGGGGATCGGTGATCCCTATGTGACCCACGTCAAAGTCGGATTCACGAATGGAAATCCTAGCGCTCGAATGAAGAGCCTCCAAACCGGTTGCCCTTTCCCCATCCGCTTGCTGGGCTTCGTTCTCGGCAATCGCGGGCAAGAAGCCGAACTTCATCGCGTTCTTGAGGAATATCGGGCGACCGGCGAATGGTTCGTTTTCAGCGAATATGTTGAAGCGGTTGTCCGCAACCAATTGGAAGCGGAGATGTTCGCATGAGCGGATATGCGCGCTTTCACCGCAGCCTAATCGGACACCCCGCGTTCCGAAACGACGCTGAGGCCATGGCTTTCGCCTACATGGTGCTCCGCGCGTCATGGAAGGACACCCGCGTCCGCTACAAAGGCCGCGCGGTCGAACTTCGCCGCGGTCAGCTTTCAATGTCTCAGCGCGACATGGCCGATGCGCTCGACCGCGACAAAGCGTGGGTTGAACGCCTGTGGAAGCGACTGCGCGATGAAGGGATGGTCTCGGTTACGTATGAGGCAGGCGCAGCAGTCATAACTATCTGCAATTACGACAAATTTCAGCACTCATCCGATGAGCGTGAGGCACCGGATGAGGCAGGTCGTGAGGCAGCCGCAAGGCAGACGCAAGGCACAGAACAAGTAAGGGAAGAATATAAGGAAGAAAGTAACCCCCCTACCCCCCGTGCCGGGGGACGCAGAGGGAAAACCCGTATTCCTGAAGATTGGGCTGCGCCTGCTGTGGCTGACCTTCCGCCCAAGGCCCGCGCCTGCGCCGAGCAGTGGACCTCAGCCAGTTACGAAACCCATGCGGAAGCCTTCGTCAGCTACTGGCGTGGGACTGGGAAGATGATGACCGATTGGGGGGCGACATGGGCGAACCGCATCATTGCCCTGCATAGCCAGGTCTTGCGCGATCAGAAGTTTGGAAATGCACCGATCGCCACTCCGGCCATCGCTAAGCCAATGACCACGGACGCCCAGAGCGCCTACCTCGAAAAGCTTCGCGCTGCCCCGCATCTCCGCGGCCTCAACACCATCGACGTACCCCGAACTAGCGAGCGCGGACCCCCGCGACCCTTTGCCCAGCTGGCGGCCGGAATAGCGAGCGGAGCGAGGGTGCAATGACATGCAATGGTTCGACAACCCCGGCCGCCCTCCCCGCTGGAAGCCGGAAACGCTTGTCTCTGTGGAGTGGTCAAACGGCCGTATCTCCCGTCACCCCTACCGCATCGATCAGCTCAGATGGACCAAGACAGGGCATCCGTTCGATATCAATCGTTTTCGAAAGGCATAACCGATGAACAGCTTATCATGGATGATCTATCTCGCCGAAGTCTGCGGGAATATCGGAGCGGTCCTCGCTGTTGGAGGCTTCTTTGGATTGGTATCCGCTGCTGTAAGCGCGGTCTTGGGATATGTGGTTTTCGCCGGGCCTGTGGATTCGTGGTCATGGGAAACCGCCGATCAGCGAGCCGCAAACGCAGCGTCGAAACGTTTGGTGTCGTCACGCTTGCAGCGTGTGGCGATCCCGCTTCTTGTGACATCAGCGGTAGCGATCGGGATTGCATGCATTATCCCCTCCAAGGATTCTGTCTACGCTATCGCGGCTTCTGAGGCCGGCGAGCGCGCGCTGAAATCCGAAACCGGCGACAAGGCCCTCAAAGCCCTCAACGCATGGCTCGATAAGCAGATCACGCCGAGCAAGCCCGAGAGCGATAAGCGTGATCCCCTCGGGCATCCGTTCGATGTTGGACGATTCAGGAGACCGTAGATGAGTGAAAACGTAACACCAATTTGGCATCGCGCGCCGGATTGCCACTACACAATCTTTGTCACCCATCGTTCGGGCGGCGATATCGAGGTGACTGTCGAAGGCATCGGCAACGACCAGCGTAGCCGGGACAGCGCTCGCGCCGCTCTATTGGCGGCGGCAGAGATGCTTGATCGCCCCGCATCCGCCCCATCAGGAGAGCGTGAGTGACCGGGGAGATAAATTGGCTCTCTGCGGGAGCCTGGGGGTTGGTTGGAGGAGCGGTATTCTTCTTCATTCTCCTAATCCGCGATGTGTGTTCGATGATCGCCGATCCAAATTTCCACTTTATGCCTCCAGTGAGGAGAGAGAAGGATAGAAAAATGAGCGCCATCGCTTGCGCATGCGCCAGCGCTGATTGCGCCATTCGCGGTTGCCGCAGACTCCGGGACCTTTGCCAACCAATGCCGCAGTCGCACGGCTGCATCTGTCCGCCAACATCTGAGCGAACCTGTCAATCGCCGCGATGCCCGCGGAAGCCGAGCGGCCCGTTAACTGCAATAGCTTCTGGAGGGCATGAGTGATGGACATCGGGCGCAAGCAATTAGCGCGATTGCGCGCGCTTCAGCGAGTGACGCGACGCAAGCATGGTCTCCCGCTGGCAGGCCAACTGCTGACGGAAATCCAAGCCCTCAGCGCCCGCTCACACCCCATCAGCATAACCAAGGACACCAAGGGATGAAGCGCATCTTGGGATATCGAGAGCATCAGGTGCTGGCGTATGCCCGCGCCACTGTCGCGCGCGATGGCGTGGCCCCCAGCTACGAGATGATCCGCCACGAGATCGGTATAGCGACGCGTGGGGAAGTCAGCCGCATCGTCTCCAAACTTGAGCAGCGCGGACATCTCAAGCGGTGGGGGACTGGCAAAGTGCGTCGGATCCGCCTCGAGCCTTCATGCTAACTATCGACGCGTCAGCGATCGGCTACGTGATCCCCGAAGGAGATTACCCCATGGCCAGCACGATCAACGGTGTTTCGACGAAGCCGATGCCGGGCAGCGTCACCAAGGCGATGAACCGCGGCGTTCCGAAGCGTCAGGCCCTTTCGACCGGCCCCAAGCCGGTCAGCACCGTCAAGGTGAAGTGACATGGCGAAGCTGACGACCAAGGCGCGCAAAGCGATGCCGAAAAAGGATTTCGCCGGCCCGGGAAAATCGTTCCCCGTGAGCGATAAGACCCACGCCCGGATGGCGATCAGCGGCGCCACGCGATCGGAGCGCGCCGGCAACATCTCCCCTTCGACTGCGGCCAAGGTCAAGTCCAAGGCCCGCGCTGTCCTGAAGGGAAAATAGTACGTCAGGGAGGGGTCTTCGAGGTTCGACCATGCCGGCGACCCTAGAAGGGCCATGCAGCGCTCAGACCCTCAGGCGTAAACGTCGGCCCTCCCCGCGCGCTTGGCGGCGCGCGAAACATAGTCCGGCGATGCATGGCAACGGCAAACTAAAGAGGTTTCGATTGGTATGGCACGGCCGAAGGGCAGCCCTAAGCTAGGTGGACGCCAGAAAGGCACCCCGAACAAGGCTACGGCCGATATTCGCGCTCTTGCCATGGTCCATGCCGCGAAAGCCATGACCGAGTTGGCAAGGCTCGCTGTTGAGGCCGAGAGCGAAGCGGCTCGCGTGGCCGCGATCAAGGAACTGTTCGACCGCGGATTCGGCAAGTCCAAGACGATCGTAGCTGGTGATGAGGATTCGCCCATCGCCGTCGTGACCAAGATCATTCTGGAGGCCGGGCGTGGCCACGGCGGTAATTCAACTTCCTCCTAGGCTCGTCCCCGTCTTTGAGGGTGAGGCTGATTACCGCGGCGCATATGGTGGCCGGGGGAGCGCCAAGACCAGATCATTCGCCAAGATGACGGCGGTTCGCGCGTACATGTGGGCTCAGGCTGGCGATGAGGGCGTTGTGCTGTGCGGGCGTCAGTTCATGAACTCGCTGGCCGACAGTTCGCTTGAGGAGATCAAGGCCGCGATCCGCGAAGAGCCGTGGCTGCTTTCTCATTTCGACATTGGCGAGAAATACATCCGCACTCGCGATGGTCGAATCAGCTACGTGTTCGCCGGCCTTGATCGTAGCATCGATAGCATCAAATCGACCGCGCGTATCCGGCTGGCATGGGTCGATGAGGCCGAGCCCGTCACGGAAACCGCGTGGTCTACACTGATCCCGACCTTGCGCGAGGAGGACAGCGAGCTTTGGGTGACGTGGAACCCGAAGAGCAAGCGCAGCGCAACGCATAAGCGCTTTCGGGTCAGCATGCCTGATCGGGCGAAAATCGTTGAGCTCAACTGGCGCGACAACCCGTGGTTCCCGCGCACGCTGGAGCGCAAGCGGTTGGAGGATCTGACCCGGCGCCCCGACAGCTATCAGCATATCTGGGAAGGCGATTTCGAGCAGGTCACGGAGGGCGCTTACTATGCTCAGGCGTTGGCAATGGCGCGCGCGCAAAAACGCATCGGCCCGATCGCCGTCGATCCGCTCATGCAGATATGGGCATTCTGGGATATCGGCACGCGCGATAGCACCGCGATCTGGATCGTCCAGTTCGTCGGGGGCCGTGTCCACCTGCTTGATTATTACGAGGCGTCAGGGCAGCCGCTCGGCGCGCATCTACAATGGTTGCGCGAGAATGGCTATGAAAAGGCGATCTGCGTTCTCCCGCATGACGGGGCGCAAGCGAACCACCTGAGCGCAATGCGGTACGTCGATCACGTTCGGGAAGCCGGCTTTGAGGCTGAGGTGATCAGAAATCAGGGAAAAGGCGCGGCGATGCAGCGGGTGGAAGCACTCCGGCGCCTATTTCCGTCAATCTGGATCGACCCCGAGCATTGCGGGCCAGGTATCGAGGCGCTGTCGGCCTATCATGAGAAAAAGGACGAAAAGCGCGACCTTGGTCTCGGCCCTGAGCACGATTGGTCATCGCATGGCGCCGATGCCGCCGGCCTGGTCGCCATTGCTAAGCCGATCCTGATCGACCGTTTGGGTGGCGCCGATGATCAATATGAGGAAGAGCGCTATGAATCAGCCGGAAACGCAGCGGGGTATTGAGCTATGATCAAGATCATCGCGTCGATCGGTACAAACGAGGTCAAGAACCGTTTCGAGGAATGCGCTCGCGCTGGCGGCTATCACGTCAAGGAGTGGCTGTTGCCGGGCCATAACGGCAAAGGGCTGCGCGTTGCTGCCACGATGCGGATCAAGGGGCGCACGCACGGGCTCGGCTTCAAATGGAACGGCGAGGACATCAATGAACTCGCCCAGCGCTGCATCGCGCTCGACTATGCCATGCAGAAACTGCCAGCGATGGTGGCTCAGGGAAAGGTCGCCCCGTGGGAGGATAACTGATGGAGCGCGTATTCCAGCAAGTGGACAGCGCGAACTTCATCCGCACCGCGCAGGAGGGCTTGCGCTGTCGCGTTGGTGACGAAACCAACAAGCGCGCGCACTGGAAACAATGCCAGGACGTGGCGCGTCGATATCCCGGTGCTCATGTCCTTGGTGATATCGATGTCTGCACAGGTGAGTTTGTCTATCGAGTTGTGATGCCGAATGGATCCTATTCATCAGCGATGAGCGCGGTCGCGCGCAGGCGACGTCGGTGACGAATAATGAGAGCGCCCCTCTTGAAATGCCCGAATGGTATGCAGTTCCCGTGGAGGAACTGCGCCTCCTGCGGATTCAATGGCTCCTGCATTTACAGGGAGAAAACCAATGACGGATCAGGTGCAAGAGTTAGACGTGCTGAAGCGCAAGCTAGCAAAGCGGCGTGGGATGCCAGGTTTTGAGGAAAACGCGCGCGAACTTGAGCGGCGCATCGCAGAACTGGAGGCTGGGAATGGCGCAGATCAAAGCGATTGATCCCGCACCGCGCACTGAGCGCCAGAATGATCTGATCGAGACGGCTGCTGAACTAGCTGGCGATCAGACGGACAAAGCGAAGCTGATCGGTTACACGGTTCTGTGCTTCTACGACGACGGCACGACGCGAGGAGCGACATGGCGCCCCAATCCAGAAGAGCATCGGATGGGGTCGCAAATGTTCGAGGCGTGGGCGCGCGCGTCCCTCAACGCGCATCTGGCTTATGGCAACAGCGTCAACGCCACATACGATGTGCTGAACGGTGCAATCTGAGCGCTTCGTGCTAACTATCGGGCGCTCGATCGTCGGCTAACTCGTCCTCTCGGTAAACCCGAGGAGACGATTGTGGACGATCCCGAAAACCTCACCGACCCGGTCGACGAAGCGCCGGAGCAGCCGGAGCAGCAGGAAAGCGAAGAA
>APMI01000763.1_pt1 | contig 15080 bp, 16 predicted proteins | sample 667938 | NCBI WGS metagenome assembly APMI01 (sample SAMN01084076, study PRJNA167559) | wastewater metagenome | biome: Wastewater | place: Denmark: Ejby Moelle, Odense | collected 2011-11-28 | reverse complement strand
TATACTGCCATCCGAACAGTTGGGTATGCTGTCTTTCAGCCATTTTTTGTTTTCAAAATCATATACTTTTATAAAAGGATACTCTTCGCCATTTTTATCAAATGCAGCAAACAAATATTTTTCATCAGGCGAAACGCCTATAGGATAATCAAGCAGTTGATATCTCATACCAGAATGAATGTTCCAAGTATCAAATATCAAATGCTCGGTTGTATCATTTATTGTTTTATAATAAAGTTTTTGCGATAGCTGCCCTGGCTTAGAAATCATGTATAAATATCCTGATGCTGTTTTAAAAAAAGGCACACGTTTCCAAGTTTTCGCATCTTCAAAATGGCTTATCTGACTGAGAAAGCTATCCACACCATCAAGTTTGTCCATTTCTTTGTCTGCAATTTTTTTTTGTTCTTTGAACCAGTTTACTACTGTGCTGTCTTTTAAATTTTCTAGCCAACGGTAAGGGTCTTTGTAGGTAACACCAAAATAAGTGTCGCTGCTGTCAACAGTTTTGGAAACTGGGTAGTTAATTTGAGACTTAGAAGAAACACAAATCACCAGAAATAATAAGGTTTGTAAAATATTTCGTGTCATACTTTTTAAAATTTTAGAGAGTGTCCAACAACATAGCAGGTAACTCTTAAATATACGCAACTCCTTGTTCAAATTCCTCTTGATTACCAGGAATATTTGACACAAGGAAACTTGCGCAAATGAATGGTGGAATTTATTTTTATTTAAATGATTGCATTAAAGACAATCTATTTATTCCCAAGGTCTCTTTACCAAACTTAGGTGATCAGCAAGGAACTTTCGCTTGCTGTGATAAAAAGCAATACCATTGAATAGCTATCCCTTATTTACGGAATATTCATGTCACTGCCTGCTGAGCAGGAAGTGAAGTTACCTAAAGAATAAAGTCGTGGCCTGTTGTTGAAAGGCAAGCCCCGTTAGACTCAATATTTTTGTTGTGTACAGTGCTACTTCGATTAGCACTGTTTTTTATCACGATTCAATTCTATTTGTTTCTTGAACCATTCATCAATATTTAAGTAAAAGGTTTTATCGCCTTCAACAAGTTTGACCGCATACATTTTTACTAAATTTGCGCTTATCTCAATACTGTCCTGTATCGTCTTTACAGATTTGAAGTGTAAACGATATGGTGTTAAGTCCATAAAGGAAAGAACTTCGTCAAGATAGAATGATTGCAACTGAAATCGTGGATCCTTATATAAATCTATTAAAGTGTATAAACCAGGTCTCATTTTTGAATTTAGGGCTCCAATTAAAGAAAGTTGAATGTTTGGGACACTTTCTCGAAATTCAAAAGAAAAATAAATTTGTACCTGACTAGAGAAAAATTCAGCGTATAAAGCATAATCATGACTTTCAACATTTTGGAGTGTAAACCCATAATCTCTTATTAGAAAATCAAACTGGTTCTTTAATAAAATTGATGCTTCCCTTTTTTTCATTTCAAGCACTTAAAATAAGTCGTACGCTACGCTTGCATTGTACACAACGACCAGATATTGAGGTTGACGGGATATTCATGGCCCGTCAAGCCTGGAACGTTAGGCCAATTTTGAATAAAAAATTGAAGTTAACAATTAGTTGCCGGGTAGAATTCCGTCAAGCCAGAACTGAAGACTGGCGATGCAAACTGCTCATTGCTTCAACGTGAAGCCCCGTTACCCTCAATATTTTTGTTAGCAGCAGTTTAATTGAATACAAACCTCGAATTTACTATTTATTGATTGCTGCTTTTCATTGTAAATGACTTCATGAATTTATCAATTGATTCGTTGTTTTTTTTTGAAATTTCGGAAATCGTTTGAAGTGCGTACATATGGTTATTTGCCAAGTAAATATCCATGGTTATTATATAAGGATATTTGTCATGTTTAATCTTAATTTCTCTTCCAGGAAAATTGTCTTTTGTTATTGCTTTTATTGGAATAATTCTTTTACCAACCTTTCTTGTTGCTCCATTAACTGCTTCCAGCAAAAAAGAATCGATTTGGGCAGCAGTCCGAATGTTTAAAGAATTATCAGGGTATTTAGTTTCTGCGATACCATACAGTAGGTTCTCATCTTTCAACTGATCAGGAACTTGATAAATGTTTCCAATGATTTTTAATTCGCCATATTGGGAGTTGGTTACTTTTATTTCCTCAATTGGTTTGCCGGGGAATGATAAATTGAAAGACTCTTTTTTAAGTAAATACCAATTGTCGTTATTTAAACACGCAATCTGAAATAAACTACTAAGTAGTAGTGTATATTTTATAAAGGTTCTTTTCATGAGAAGAGTCAAGAATTGCTGCCAACGATCAGGGCTTGTCGTCAGGTGTGGGATTATTCCGATAGCTATCAGAATGCCGCTGGTACCGCTGATAATTGATATTGTTTGTTGAAGTTAAGACTTGATGATTAAAGTTGCTGGCCTAGCGGCAATGAAGTTGGGCTTTTGCAGACCGCCGATTGAATTTCCATTCAGCCACACTTGCGGCAAACCCATTTTAGCAGTAGTTTTTTATTTTAGATATGTTTTTAAATTGTCAATAGTCGATTGTAAAATTGACGCCGAACTACTGCCTAGTAACTTTTCGTATTTGACTTCATTGCTATTTACAAGGTCTACAGCTATGCAAAATTTAGGATTAATCTTATACGCCTTAGAATAATTAGCCATTAAATATCTATAAAGCAATTCGGAAAATATTTCCAGTTCTTCTTGTTTGTATCCATTTAATTGAGCGATAAACCAAACTGCACCTACTTCTTGAGTATCCTTGTTGATATAAGAAAACACATGACTTGGAAAAACTTCAATTTCAAGACCTTTTATTTTCAATAAGGATTTTGTGTTTGGTTTAGTTTGAAATTCGACAACTTTTCTCGGCTTTAATTTGGCAAAATCATAGCTCTTATAAATAGATAATATATCGATATTTCGTTGATACATGTCTTTTGTAATTTTAGCAGATGTAGTCCTGAGTATTCGCTGGAAATAATCAATTTTATCTAGTATAATTTGTGTGTTATTATTCTTACATGCATTGGTTATAGCGCTAGTGCAAATAATCCAATAGTCTCCGCCAATACCAGTCTTCTTAGTAGGAGGAGTTTTTAGTTTGTTTGCAAAAGATTGTTTTCTTACTTGAGAATAATTCCTGAACTCGATAAGTTTTTTTGCTGTCAATTTTTGCATAATGGTTGATTAAGGTTTGTAAATAAGGAATAAGAAGTCCTTTGATATAGTAAAGGCCTAGAAAATTACTGCTAAAGGACGTAGCATGGCGATGTGGCGGTATTGTTCCTGACTGAAGTTGGTTTTGTAAAACTGCTCATTTCATTTCCGAAGCCAGACTTTCGGCAAATCTCATGTCAGCAGCTGGCATTTTTCAATTAACTTTTATATCTTCTGTCAAGTCAAGTTTATTTAATAAATAAGTGAGCTTCATATCGGAATAGTTGAAACTCATTCTGTCGCTAGTCAACATAGATAGCAATAAATCGTTGTCAATTTTCGAACTAATTTTTAAAGTATAGTTTCTTCCTGAAGAGCTTTGTTCCAGCAACTCCGAATTTCTTCTATACTCTGATTTATAATTTTCATAGAGTTTTAAAAGATAAGCTTCAATTTGTACGTAAAGCCTTCTTGTTTCTTCATTGATGAATGAGTTAACTATTTTATAAAATTCTTCCTGAACTTCCGTTAAGGTTAAAGATTTTTTTGACAAAATATAATAGAAGTCGGGGTAAATGGCCTTTGCATAGGAAAGAAAAACAAAAACTGTAGGGAGTAAATAGTTATTATAGTTAAGTGTTCGTAAAGCTAATCTTGTATGTGATAAAATTTTCTCTTGTTGGCGCAAAGTGAGATTACTTATTAAGCTCTTGCATGTTGCTATAAAATTATCTCTGTCATGCTGAACCTCAGGGTATCTATTTCTTTCTGTGGCTTTAAAGAAAGTGTCAAACTCAAAATAGTCGTATAAGTAATTAAAGAATTTATCCTTATCAGGCTGCGGTACAGAGTATTCAATATCGATAAATCTTCTTAAATATTCATTTGAGTCAATCTTTTCTGAACCATATACTCCACATATAGCATTACCTAATTGTACCTTGTCTATTGATAATACGAACACTATATTGGGAACTGAAAAAAAGTGTTTAATCTGTTCAAGTAAAAGAACAGCATAATTGGGCCGACACCTATCAAGCTCATCAATAATAAACACTAACGGTTTCCCATTTGATTCATTTGCAACAAATTCAGATAAACTCTTTTTAAAATCAGAAATTGAGTGCTTTCGTTTTGAGTATTCCTTGACATCCTCTTCAAAAATTTCTAAAAAACTTTTGGAAGTGTCTGATATTGCATTAACTAGAGTTTCGGAGTCAACGTACTTATTGATAAAAGCTTTTAAAATCGCTGGTGCAACATTTTTGGATATTAAAGCGGCGTTTTTTACAACGTTATTGAATTTTTCTTTTCCTTTTTGATTTATTACTTGAAGTTCTCCTATAAATGCTGTAAGTGGATTATTTTCAAAATCGTTTTCCCATGCATTAAAGTAAATCGTTGTAAACTCAGAGTTTTTCAGCGATTGTTCCCACATTTTTACAAAAGTAGTTTTGCCAGTTCCCCACTTATTATTTATAGCCAAAACAAAGCCTTCAGGGTAATTTTCGATAATACTAGTTAAATTTTTTGCATATTGCTCTCTGTTAAGTTTGCAATTTAGGAAAGGAGTTTCCGATGGGATTTCTATGTCTGAATGTCTAAATGCCATAATAGTAGGTATTGCTTGCTGCTAACGATCAGGGCCGCCGTAGGTGTGGTATTTTCCGATAGCTTTCGGAACCGCCGCTGGTGCCGAGAATGATTAAAATTGTTTGTTGAAGTTAAGATTTGATGATCAAAGTTTCTTTTCCTGACCGGACTGAAGTTGGGCTTTGTAAAACTGCCGATTGTTCTTCCGTTCAGCCACACTTGCGGCAAACCCCATGTTGTAGGTAGTGCTATTTGAGTTCCGACTTCATTCCCCGTAATAGTTGAATAGACTTTTTTAGTTCTGATAATGTAAATGGCTTATTTGAAGTGTTTTCTGGGTGGTGAATTGAATGCCGAATATAAGTGGGCAAAGAAACATCTTCAGTTTTTTTAGATTTTTCATTAATCCACTTTTTACTTTTCTCAATTGCATTCAGTTTGACTTTATCAACATCTTCAAGATATCCGTATAGTTCATTATGATAATCATTAGTAACGACATCAAATATCTCATAGTTAGCTTCAGCATAAGAAGTATTACTTTTTCTTATTCTTTCAAAGACAGTAGAATTCTTTCTTTTTATCACTTTGTAACACCTATCTATATTTTCTTTATCAATCATATAGTTGGAATGTGTTGCAAAAAAAACAATATTGTTTTTTGAATTTTGAGATATCTTAATTAGTTCAGCTGTTAAATTTAGTTGTGCACTTGGGTGCAAATGTGTTTCTGGTTCATCTAAAAGCAGGATTGAATTTGATAATTCTTCCGTGTAGTTTTCAGCAGATAAAGTTAAAAGAAAGGAAATGAATTGTCTAAATCCATCACTCCTCTGACCGGTAGTTTTGATTTGATATTTCACATCTTTATCTTCAATTAGAAAAGTTAGTTTGTTATTATTTATCTTAAACTTGATCCTAATCGGGTGTTCCGGCCAAACCTGATTAATATGTGTAGTAATTTTATCACTGAGTAAATCTTCAAGATTTTGAATCGAAACTGGGCTGGATAGCTTACTTATCTCATTTTTAATATTTTTTAGCCCCGCAATCTTAAAGCAATTAGCTAATGGTATTGAAACCTTTTTTGGATCAGTTGCAAAAAGTGCTAGATCAATCTCATCAACTATTAAATATTCTGGACTTGATTTCCAAAAAACAACCTTGTGTGAGATATCCCAAAAGTAATCTTTAAACTCAATCTCAAAGAAATTCTCAAGATCAAAGTCTGCCTGTTCAGCTTCACCTTTATTCTTTTTTTGAACAATCTTTTTTCCCTCTTTTTCAACTAAAGTGTAATCTGTAAAGATTTTCTTTTTAAACTCTAGTGATTCAAGTATTGTTTTTTCTTTTGAAACAGCAGCACCATAATAAACGTTTATAATTACTTCTTCAATTTCTACTTCGTTTAAGATATTTTTATCAAAACTGTATTCTTTAGCTAAAATTTCCTTAATGGCTTTCAACTCTTCTCCTCCCAATTTGTAGTATAAAAACAAGTCAACTATTTTTAACTCATTAAAATAATCTGTCGGGTATATAATATCCTTTTCATCAAATAAGGAGATTGCTTTTAAAAATGAACTTTTTCCGGATTCATTTATTCCTAATAAAGTATAGGTATAGCTGTCTGCGACAGGCTCAATCTCAAAAGACAATGAGTCTATACTTTTAAAATTTTCGATTTTAATTTTACTCAATTTCATTTTAAAGAGGTTTAAGGTGCATTGCCTACCACGATCAGGGCTTGCCGTCAGGTGTGGTATTATTTCGATAGCTATCGGAACGCCGCCGACAACCGCTGCTGATTAGGTTGCTTTATTGAAATTAAGATTTGAAGTTAAAAGTTGCCGTCCTGCCCGAACTGAAGTTTGGCTTTATAAAACTACTGCTTATTGTTGCATCTAGCCACACTTCCGGCAAAGTCTATGTTGGTGCAGTTTTATTTGATTAACCCTTCTAATTTCTTTTCTAAGCGAATTAACTCGTCACTTAATTGTAGATGATATTCATCGGGACTATAACCATCGGCATAAATTTTCTTCGTTACTTTATTCATTACGCTCACGGAAACAACGGTTACAGCATATGTTAATCTTTCAAATAGTTGGATGCCCAATTTTAAGGCGTTAATCTCGTAACGTTTAAAATTCAAATCAAGACCTGTCTTTTTTAGCTTGGGATGCCTTAAAAGGAGTAAACCATCTTCCGCATCTTTCAAAAAATTTGAAGCGCCAATAAAAGACGTACCATGGGCAAAAGAATTTCGAATTGGAATTACTTTTTCATAAACATTAGAAATTGTCTTAGTCAACTTGAATACAGTACTTGTAGTTTCAAATTCTTCTGTAATCAATGCCATAAACTTAATTCTAACCTGATCCGCCGTCAATGCCTCTAATAATATTTCATTTTGACGAGCTTGTTCCGGAGTAGGTTTTGGAAAAATGAGAAATAGAATTCCATTTCGCATTAAATGGCAAACATGCTCAAATTTAACCAAGAATTTCCCGTAAAGCAGATACACCTCATCATTTTTATTTTCTTCCATAATACACTTTTCATAAAAATTGCGTGCAGCGACTAGGGCTTGCACAAATATGTGAATAGTATTCCAAGTCCAATTCAGCCCATCCCACGGCTTCGCCTCCCTCAGTCACACTGAAATGCATTACGTATGTATTACCATGGTTCTAAAATAACCATCAGCATACACACGGTATGATGTATTGTGCCTGTTGTTGAATGATCGTTTCCGGGTAGGGGTGGTAGTTCTTAATTGGCGGGATAGTTGCAATTAAGGGTTGGTACCAAGGTATATATATTTTGTGGTTCGGCAAAACGGCGTATTTAATAATCGCCATTTCGTGATGGGTAGTGGTTTTTTTTACTGCTGGTGGGTGGGCTGCTGTTATACTGTTGGGCTTACCGCGATGCAATCGGGCAGGTTCGACAGACACCAGTGATCCTGCGTAACACAGGCGCAAGTTTGTGAACCGGACGGCAAGCATTACCTGCAAATAAAAAGGCATTGCCATAGCAATGCCTTCACCGTCTTGACAGGGCAAATTCTATTTTGACATCAACTTCTCCAATAATGCAATCTTTTCATCCTTCTCCTTCAACAAAGCGTTGTATAGTTTTTCATTCTTGTCCAGCGCCTCCATCAACTTATCAAGTGGATTAAAAGTGGGATTGTTACTTACAATTGCAGAGTTATCATTAAAAGTACTTGATATGACATTGATAGCAGTTTCCTCACTAAAATTCTTAATCGCCTCCGCAGGTACTTTTAATATCCCGGCAATCCTATCCAGCAGATCCCTGTCCAGTGCTTCTTTCTGTTCCAGTGCAGATACGGCCTGCTGGCTGAGGCCAAGGTCAAATGCCAGTGCATCCTGCTTTATGCCGAGTATTTCACGGATGCGTTTTACGTTGCGGCCTTCGTGGATGGCTTTGTTCATGTTATTGTTAGTTGTGTTACAAATATAATCAAAGCGCTGCTTTAGCGGCGGGGTTAAATACTATTCAAAAGGAGTATTTTACCACTGTCTTCCAGTTACAAATACCCGCCCCTGTCAATCAGCAGGGGCAGGTACGGTTGACATGCCTAGGTTGTTACCGTTAGCTGGCCGGTGTACAAGCTGCCGGCAAAATCCCTGCCGTCTTCGCTCATAAAGCCAATATAGGTTTCTACCACTTCACCGGCAAATACCGATACATTGATGGTATCGCTGCCGGCGCTGCGTAAAGCGCTGCCCGTGGTGTACACCCCCAGCTTTAATGCCGGGCAGTAAATGACCAGTATCGCTTTGTCGCCCGCTTTGGCCTTGCCTGTGCCGCTGTTATCCGTCCAGCTATACTTGATATCGCTGGCTGCCACGGCAACGGCGGTGGGGTTGAGTACATTGGGCAGGTCGCCCCGGCTTACCAGCACGCTGGCATAGTCGATGCTGTAGGTTGGGTAAGTGCCGGTAATGGCATTCTTAAGCAGGTAACTGAGGGCATTGTTGGTGCCCGTCATCCCTACCGCATAACTGCGGAAACTGAGCATGAACAACCCGCCAAAAACAGCGGTAAAGCGGGTGGCCACTGCAAATCTGGCCTGCTGCTCCAGCTGTTTTTGTGAAGGGTTAAAACTGCGGCGGGCTGCCTTGCTCCGCATGTACGTGATACCCTTCCAGGTACCACCAATTACGGTACCCACGGTACCGGAGAATCCTCCAAGGATCCCTTTTGAAATGACTCCCATAAATTTTCATTTTAAGGTTAATAAATAGAATATATCTGCCCGTGAGTAACCGCACTGTGATTGAGCAATGCATACCTGCGGGCTGCTCCTTAACAGACAGGCATTGCTTTCACTTTGTTACAACATGTGTAAATACTGGTTACTAAAAGTGAATGAAAGCATACGGGAATCTATAAAAGCATACAAAGCAGTGGGGTGCAGGAAATGGTTAAAGCCGAAGCAGGGCCGGGTATGGCACCTGTCTGCTTCGGGTCATGTTCGGAATTTTCCGAAGCTGACCCGAACAAGACCCGAACGAGACCCGAAGCAGACCCAGGGAAAACAGGGCTTGTCTAAACCTTCTCCATTGAAACATGCGGTTGGGGATCAGCACACTGGTCTACGTATTTTATATAGTCAGCCCTACGTTTAAATACGTAGACAGCTTTTGTTAATAATTACGTCTTTATACGGATAAATAAATCCAGGCTACTCTTTAGATTTGCGGATGCCTGTTGCCGTTACCAGGCAGCCGCAGTAAGCCATACTGCCGGTATCAACCTTTAAACCCAGCGATGATGAACAGCATACCCAACCGCTCCCTCCCCGGGCAGGAACTGCTGCCGGAGCACCGTTTATTTGATGTACCCTACCTGATGGCCATCCTGAAACTGAAAGCCAACGCGGTGTACCGCCTGTGCAGGAAGGGCCTGATCAGCCATTACAAAGTGAATAACCTGATCTATTTCCGGCAGGAAGACATTGATGAGTTTTTACAGCAGTGCAGGGTGAAGCGGAGGTAGTGGTAACGGTAACAGCGATTCCTTACCAAAAGCCGCCGGCGCTGCTCATTAACCGGCAGGAACCATTGCCGGAAATAAATAATTTAAAAATCACCTTCTTTTTTTAAACCCAGTAACGGGTTTACTTCTGACAGCTCCAGCGACTTCACCATATCTTTTGTAGCTGCCTTATACTTTTTGAAATGGGGCGCTTCCCGGTGTGCCAGGTAAGCGCTGCTGTCGGCATACAGTTCCAGTATCGTGAGTTTATAAGGATCCGCCTTATCTGCATACACGGTATAACTCAGTACGCCGGGTTCCAGTTTTATTGCAGCTTCCATTTGCTCCTTTAGTAATTTCCTGTATTCATTTGCCGTTGCAGCATCGATACTGATCCTGGCTATCCGATACACTTTTTGACCCTGTGCCGAAACACTGCAACCGGCAGCAAACATCAGTGCTGCAAGAATTATCTTTTTCATACCTGTTTAATTAATAAAAACTGCTTTTTCACCGGAAACACCTGGTTAGCCGGGTGTGTACTGCAATCACCTGCCCACCATCTTCTGCATCTGTGCAGGATAACGTTCACCCTGAACGGGGATGGCTGAAAACGCTTTGTCGATTTCACTGATCTCAGCCGCAGTGAGTACCAGGTTGGCGCCACCTACATTTTCGATCAACCGATGTTGTTTGGTAGTACCCGGTATGGGAACGATCCAGGGCTTTTGCGCCAGCAGCCATGCCAATGCCAGTTGTGCCGGCGTTGCATTCTTCTGGCTGGCAATGGTATTCATCCAATCAACCAGCTGTTGATTGGCCTTCCTGTTCTCTTCTGAAAAACGCGGCACTACATTCCTGAAATCTGTTTTATCAAACTGCGTGTTGGCATTAATAGCACCGGTTAAAAATCCTTTGCCCAAGGGACTGAAGGGAACAAAGCCGATACCGAGTTCTTCGAGCGTGGGCAATATCTCTTTTTCGGGCTCTCTCCACCACAAAGAGTATTCACTCTGCAATGCCGTTACAGGTTGTACCGCATGCGCTTTACGGATACTCTGCCCCCCGGCCTCACTCATGCCAAAGTGTTTTACTTTTCCTTCGCTGATCAGATCTTTTACCGTGCCGGCCACTTCTTCAATCGGCACGTTCGGGTCAACCCGATGCTGGTACAACAGATCGATCACATCCGTTTGCAACAGGCGTAAAGAATTCTCCACCACGGTTCTTATCCTGTCGGGGTCACTATCTGTTCCTTCGGTGGGCACACCGTTTTTAAATCCAAATTTAGTGGCGATCACCACGTTGTTACGGTAAGGCTTCAACGCTTTTCCCAACAACGCTTCATTGGCGCCCTGTGTGTACGCTTCGGCAGTATCAAAAAATGTTATGCCGAGGTCTACTGCTTTTTCTATCAGGGCAATGGCATCCGCTTCATTGGTAGCAGGACCATAGCCATAGGTCAACCCCATACAACCAAGCCCCAGGGCAGATACTTCCAGGCCGGATTTTCCCAATATTCTTTTTTCCATGTCTTTATTTTTTAATTTATTTAGATGATCTATTAACTGTTATTTTCTACTGCAAATGTCCGAAGTATAATCGAAGGAGGTGGTATACAGATTACTGCATTTTTTACCAATATTACTGCTGGGCATTGCATTCATTCAGCACCAGGCCCGGGAATAACTTTTCCGGCTTAAAAGGAATGCGGCAAGGCCTTTTCAACATAGCTCCGGCAGATCAACCGGAAAAATAGTACATTTGATTTTTACAAGCTTATGGCATCCATCACCATCAAAGAATTTTACCACGATATCCTCGGCGGCAGTTGCCCGGATATCGACTCCTTTTTAAGTGAAAATATTCATAAAGACATTGGCCACTTCAATGTATTCGACATTGCTGAAATATCAAAGCATTGCAAACTGAAACCGGAAATGCCCTATAACAGGAGAACCTATTATAAAGTGAGTTTGATCTCCGGGCAAAACAAAGTGGAATATGCCGATAAAACGATTGAGATCAAAGATCATGCGGTATTGTTTGCTTCCCCAAAGATCCCCTATAACTACTGCCCCTTAAACAGTTCGCAGGCAGGGCATTTTTGTGTTTTTACCAGGGATTTTTTATCCAAATCGAGTACCGGCCTCGATATAGACAAATTACCGGTATTCTCCCCGCAGGGTGATTTTGTGTACCAGATATCAGCAGAACAATACCAGGAACTGAATGCCATTTTCCTTAAAATGCACGCTGAGATTGCATCTGACTATGCATACAAGTACAACCTGCTGCGTAACTATTTAATGGAGCTGATACACTATGGCCAGAAGTTAACGGCATTGTTACCACTGGAGAATACCAAAACCGCCGCCGCAAGAACCACCTCCCTATTCATCGAATTACTGGAAAGACAGTTCCCCATTGAAAATACCAGCCAGGTGTTGCAACTAAAAACACCTGCCGATTATGCCGGTACCTTGGGCGTACATGTTAACCACCTGAACAGGGTATTGAAAGAAACCACCGGCAAAACCACCGGCGGTATCATTGGCAGCAGGATATTCCAGGAGGCCAAAACCTTACTCAGCCAAACCCAGTGGAACATTTCTGAAATTGCTTTTGCGCTGGGTTTTGAAGAAGTAGCCCATTTCTCCAACTTCTTTAAAAAGCACAGCAACCTTTCCCCACAACTGTTCAGGGCATAGCTGTTTGATTTTTACAAATAAGTATTTGATTCTTGCAACAGCCGGTTACCGCATTGTACTCAATTTTGTATTGTAATAAAACAATACAACAATGGCAAACAATGAAGGCAAAATCGCACTGGTAACAGGCGGAAGCCGTGGACTTGGTAAAGACGCGGCTTTACAATTGGCAAAAAAAGGTTTTGGTATCATCATCACCTACCAAACAAAAAAAGAGGCCGCTGATGAAGTAGTAACAGCAATTGAAAGCCTCGGGCAAAAAGCAGCAGCAATACAACTGGATATTGCAACAACAGCAGGTTTCAATGATTTTGTAACTGAAGTGCAGGGCATTTTAAATACGGTGTTCGGCGGCGCAAAATTAGATGCACTGGTTAACAATGCAGGTGTTGGACTCAATGCAAAATTTGAATCAACCACCGAAGCAGAACTGGACGCCATCACCAACGTTCATTTTAAGGGCCCTTATTTTCTTACACAAAAACTATTGCCTTTATTAAATGATGGCAGCAGTATTGTAAACACTTCATCCGGACTGGCAAGATTTTCTTTTCCCGGGTATTCTGCTTATGGAGCAATGAAAGCAGCGATCGATTCACTATCGAGGTACCAGGCGCTGGAACTGGGCAGCAGGAAGATCAGGGTGAACTCTGTGGCACCGGGTGCCATTGCTACCGATTTTGGTGGCGGCGTGGTTCGAGACAATGCTGAATTTAACCAGATGCTGGCTTCTCAAACCGCTCTTGGCAGGGTTGGTTTACCGGATGATATCGGCACCGTGGTAGCTTTTCTTTGTACCGATGATGCCAAGTGGATCAATGCACAGAGAATTGAGGTTTCCGGCGGCTTTATCATCTGATGAGTAAATGATAACTGAAGGCCGATCCAAAAGAGGCTTTATCAAAGCAATCAAATCTGCAACATGGAGTTGAATGAAATGTTCGCAGATTTGATTGCCTGGTTTTATGCCATATCATAAGGGTATAAAAAGTTTCATATTGGCGGCGGTTATCGATTGGAAGAGTTTGTTCGCTTTACCCCAACAATCAACAACCATAGGCAGATCCCAATTTCTCCAAGGCTTGCAGGCAGTTGTATATACGATGCAATTGCCATTTTCGGGTAAAGTGGAAACAAGGAATGTCCCAGAAAGTTTATTAAATAACTAAAGCAACCTGCCATAAGAAGAATGCCTAATATTTTGGGTAAAAATCCAGACTTAAAGACCAGGTAACCAAAAGGGAATAACCAAAGTCCTGAAAATATCGAAATGATGAGGTTGCCGTTATCGTACTGGTCGAGATACCATAAAACCTGGGATTGCAATTGTTCGGTTGAAAATACTTTGAGATAATTCCTGCCACTAATGAGGGATAAAACATTGAACTCATTTTGACTATTTGCAAAAGCGAGCGGCACACTCAAAATGGCAAAAATGACCATCAGTTTAGCGTAAGTTTCATTAAGCGGTTTGAGTAATTTATATAATACCAGGGGCAAGAATAAAAAGAAAGTATAGCAAACCAAATAACCAACAGCACCAAGCCGGAATAAATATTGATTGTCAACAATATTGTTAAATGTTGTGGATGCGCTATCCCAGGCAATCAGTTTGCCAGGGACATACATTAAGCTAAAAATCCCTGATAGCACAACTACCAAATAAAGTAAACCAGCTATTCTTGCTGTTTTTTTGTTTGATGTCATATTTAGTAACCATTTAAATATTATTGAATAACTCCATTGACCTTAGGCCATTTAAAAGCATACCAAACAACAAGCGATGTAAGTATACTTTCTATGATTGCCAACAACACATAGAACGCACGCCATGGCGTGATGGAAGTAAATGCAATCAATAGCATTATGGCAGTAAAAAATAGTGCTGCTGTAATATTGAGCCACCTGTTTATTGCTGGTTTCAAAATGATTGATAAACAAACCATCAAAGCGGGAATTGCCAAAACAAAACTTGCTGCAAATAAATTTGCCGGGCTGTTCAATAAATTTTCTCCCTTTATTAATCCCTCTACCTTTTGGGGAACATACAATTCAAAATAATCCCCATACAAATAGCAGAGCGTTACAGATGTCCAAAGGGCAGCGAGTTTAAATTTAACAGCAACTTCATGATCCTTTAAACTGCCTTTGTTCAATTCTTCCATATTGATTCTAACTCTTTAGTAAGGTTTTGACAATGTATTCTTCAATTTTTTACCTGTCTTCATTCCTCAGGTATCCAGCCATTAAAAAAACACATCAACAAAAAAAAATCGTATCCGGTATTATTGCCCCCAACAGGCATTAGTGTTTGATTTAAAGTTGGCTTAGTGCCTTTACTTTTTTGGAAATTGCATATTAGTGCCTGGTCGTGCAAGAATATACAAATAGCAGCGATATTGGTGGCCATAGTCAATGAACAACAGGTTAACGTAAATAAAAAGCAAAAAAACAGAACTATAGAAGTGCAATGAAGGGAAAACAATTATTGTACAGAAGTATATGGAATTTTAAACACCCTTATTGACCGTTAAGAGTGACTGGTATACCATGGTGGGAGGTATGTAGAC
>APMI01041656.1_pt1 | contig 15092 bp, 13 predicted proteins | sample 667938 | NCBI WGS metagenome assembly APMI01 (sample SAMN01084076, study PRJNA167559) | wastewater metagenome | biome: Wastewater | place: Denmark: Ejby Moelle, Odense | collected 2011-11-28 | reverse complement strand
CAAAACAAAAATCCTTAATTGCTGGGACTTCTTCTATTCTCAATTAAGTTTAAACAACTTCACTAACTTGTTTTTCTATAATTCCAAATTGCAAAACCATTCAATACGATGGCGAATAGAATGAGGTAGCCAAACTCATTTTGTATCTCGGCAAAACCGGCACCTTTCAACACAATCAGCCGAACTACTTTGATAAAGTGGGTAACTGGCGTGAGGTTTGAAATGGTGATGGCCCAATCTGGCATACTTTCAATGTTTGTAAAAAATCCACTCATCAGCATAAAAAGCATCATGAAAAAGTAGGCGATAAACATCGCTTGTAGCTGTGTGTCGGCAAAGGTGGAAATGAGTAGTCCCAAACCGAGCAAGGCGATTAAATAGATAGCGGCAAACAAGTAGAGTACCAGTAAATTACCTTCGGGAAAAATGCCGTAGATTAGATACATTACCAGCAGACCAAGGGTAAACACCAGCATGCCCATCACCCAAAACGGAATGAGTTTACCTAAAATGAATTGCCATTTTTTGATAGGAGTTACATTGATTTGTTCGATAGTTCCTATTTCCTTTTCCTTTACAATATTGAGTGCGGTAATGAAACCACCGATCAAGGTGAGCAACAAAACCAAAATACCTGGCACCATATAATATTTGTATTCTGCCATTGGATTGTACCAATTGGTGCTTTCTACCGTAATTTTTGCTGATGGCGCCACCGCCTGACCATTGGGCAACTTGATGTTTATATCCAGATTCCGATTAAAATCTGCCACAACCTGAACCAGATAGGCACCACCCAGAGCCGCTTTAGTCCCATTGATGGCATCTACCGAAAGATTTACTTTCTGGCTTCCCTCGCGAACGAGGTTCTTTTCAAATCCTGAAGGTATTTCCAATACCAAATCGGCGGTACCTTGTTCGATCATTTGCAGCCCTTCTTTGTAGGAATTTGGGTTGCCCATTATTTTGAAATACCCTGATGCTGCAAGTTGGTTTCCTAATTTTTGAGAGTAGCTGCTGTGGTCCAAATCTACATAAGCCAGGTTGATGTTTTTCACTTCAAAATTGGCCGCCATTGGTAAAATTATGAGCTGCATTATCGGCGCAAAAAACATCATAGACAAGATGGTTTTGTCTCGCAAAATCTGGCGAAACTCTTTCTGGAGTATAAATTGTAATGTTTTCATTTATTCAATAAACAATTCATTAAAGCCTTATTTTAAAATTCTTCAGAGCCACAAACAATAATCCAGTAGCCATTGCGGTCAAAATCAGCGTTTCTTTCCACACATAGCTAAAGCCAAGTCCTTTGAGCATTACCGCTTTTGTGATGGTGAAATAGTATTTAGATGGCACGATGTAAGATAGCCATTGAAGCACTTTGGGCATATTTTCTAAGGGAAACATAAAACCGGTAAGCAACAAGGTAGGCAGCATCATTCCCATCATAGAGATCAGCATTGCTGTTTGTTGTGATTCGGTTACATTAGAAATCAATAAACCTAATGAAAGACAGGTGATGATAAACAAAATGCTCTCTACAAATAGTAGCACCAGGCTTCCCCGAATTTCTATATTTAAAAAGAAAACCGCAAGCAATAGAATGATGATAAAGTTCACCAGTGAAAGCACCAAATAAGGAACTGCTTTTGCAATCAATACCATGATCGGTTTAAATGGAGATACCAAGAGTATTTCCATAGTTCCCAACTCTTTTTCGCGCACCACAGCCACTGATGTAAGTGCGGTGCTAACAATCATAAAGATCAAGGCAATCACACCAGGAATGAAGTTGAGAGAGCCGTTTTGCTCTTCATTGTATAACATTCTCATTTCGGGTACAATCTGGTAAGATAATTTTATGTTTGGGTTTAGCTGCTGCTGATAATTGCTGATGATCGTGTTGAGGTAGTTGGTTAGGGTCGTTGCTGTGTTGGGGTCTGAGGCATCGGCAATTACCTGCACCTTTGCACCGCCTGTTTTATAGAGGTCTGCCCCAAAATTTGCGGGAAACAAAATGGCGCATTTTATTTCGCCAGATTTAAAGCGTTTTTCAATTTCTGCATAGTTCAGTGCAGGGGGCTTCACCTTAAAATAAGAGCTTGAACTGATTTTTGCAATAATCTGTTCCGACTGAACATCTCGTGCATTATCTAGAACCGCAATACCGATATTTTTTACTTCGCTGCTCAGTGCAAAACCGAATAGAATAATTTGCACGATGGGCATCCCAAAGAGTATCAGCAGGGTGCGCTTGTCCCTAAATACATGGTAAAACTCTTTTCGTATAAAAGCAAATAATTGTTTCATATTAATCTGATGTTCGCTTCGCACCGCGTGCCAGTTGATAAAAAACTTCGTCCATAGAAGATGTGCTGAATCTATTTTTCAGGTTTGATGGGGTGTCCAACGCTTCTACACGCCCATCCACCATTACGCTGATTCGGTTGCAATATTCGGCTTCATCCATATAATGTGTAGTTACAAATACCGTGATGCCGTTTTCTGCCGCCTGATAAATCATATCCCAAAACTGTCGTCTGGCAACGGGATCTACGCCTCCTGTGGGTTCATCTAAAAACACAATTTGCGGCCGGTGGAAAATAGCTACGGAAAATGCCAGCTTCTGTTTCCATCCCAAAGGCAGGTCTGCTACTAATTTTTTGGCTTCCTTTTCAAGTCCCAAGGTAGTGATGAGTTCATGGCTGCGGGTTTTTATATCGGGTCTTGGTACGCCATAAACGCCACCATAAAACTCAATGTTTTCTAAAATGGTAAGGTTGTCATACAATGAAAATTTCTGGCTCATATAGCCAATGTTTTTTTTGATGCTTTCCTGCTGTTTGTACACATCAAACCCTGCCACAGTGGCCTGGCCAGATGTAGGGAAGGAGAGGCCACAAAGAATACGCATTGCCGTGGTTTTCCCTGCACCATTTGCCCCTAAAAAACCAAATATTTCGCCTTTTTCTACATCAAAGGAAATATTGTCAACCGCACTGAAATCGCCAAATTGTTTTGTTAAATTTTTGCAGACAATTGCTTTTTTTTCATTTGAAAAGTGGACGTTGGCAGGAGAATGTGTTTGCTTGTTTTCCATTTACTTTGATTTTCAGTTTTCCATTTTCATCGCTGTGTTTTTCACATTTGCTTCGTTCATCAGTCGGATAAAGCTATCCTCAATGGTGGGCGTGATTTTTTTGATCTGTACATTTTTATGACCCTTGTCTTCTAATATGCTTGCTGCACGATCCATTGTTTCTTGCGCATTTTTCTCGGTAGATTTTTCGTTTTTTATTGTGCAATGCAAGTATTCACCAAAAGCGTAGCAACTTTCTATATCTGCCTCATTGCGCAGGTCTTGCAAGAGGTGGTAGATGTTGTCGGATTTGGCGGCGAACAAGGTTGCAGGGTATTCTTTTACAATCTTGTCTGGGGTGTTGATCGTCATGATGCTACCGTTTTGTATCAGTGCAATGCGGTCACAAAGATTGGCTTCATCCATATAGGGTGTAGAAACGATGATGGAGATGCCCTGGTTTTTCAGTTTTCTAAGCATTTCCCAAAATTCTTTTCGCGAAACCACATCTACGCCCGTGGTGGGTTCGTCCAGAAACAGTACTTCGGGTTTGTGGATGAGCGCACAGCACAACGCAAGTTTTTGCTTCATACCTCCTGAAAGTTTCCCTGCACGGCGGTTGTTAAAAGGCTTAATCTGATCATAGATATCTTTGATGAGTTCGTAATTTTCTTCAATGGTAGTACCAAACACCGTGGCAAAGAAGCTCAAATTTTCTTTTACTGTTAAATCCTGATACAGTGAAAATCTACCGGGCATATAGCCCACGCTGTTGCGGATTTCGGTGTATGCGGTTACCACATCAAATCCTGCTACCGTAGCGGTTCCGCTGTCTGCAAGGAGTAGGGTGGTAAGAATGCGGAAAATAGAAGTTTTGCCAGCACCATCAGGGCCAATCAAACCAAATAATTCGCCTTTTTGCACGTCAAAAGAAACATTGTTCACGGCTTTTACTTCGCCTTTGTTATAGGTTTTGACTATATTTTTTACTTGTACTGAAATCATTATTGTTTAATTGACAGTGGAGCATTGATAATGAAAATTTGATAATGAAAATTGTTTTTATTTTTCAACTGAAAAAATCGTTTCTCCATACATCCCGATTTTCAGATAGCCATCATTTTTCACCCGAATTTTAGTGGCATATACCAGATTGGCTCTTTCGCTTTTGGTCTGAATATTTTTTGGTGAAAATTCTGATTTGCTCGAAATCCAAACAATGGTTCCAGAATAATTTTTATAGCCTTCTTTGCCATCATCAATTCTTACGGTTACCTTTTGTCCGGTTTTTATTTGGGGCAGTTGGCTACCGGTGATGTACGCTCTTAAATCAAGGGTTTCGGTATTGGCAATTTTATAGAGAGGTTTCCCTGTTACCTGCATTTCACCTTGCAAAGCATAATTTACCAATACAGTTCCTTTGGTTGGGTTGATGATTTGCCCTTTGTTGATTTGTTCCTGAATTTGTGCTGCTGCTTTTTCCAACGGTGCTTTTTCGCTCAATATGCTCCGGTTTTGGGTGCTGGTGTTGTAGGTGTTTAGCTTGATCTGCTGTTCGGTTACTGCAATTTGTTTTCTCAACTGATCTATAGACGCGTTGATGTCATCTAATTGCTTTCGCGTTGCTGCATCTGCTTTCACAAGATTTTCTGTACGGGTCTTTTCTCGTAGCTGCTGAACCAACTGTGATTTTTGTACCTCAAGCTGACGATAAACCAACTCTATCTGATCGGTGGGTGCCACGGTTTTTTCTCTTAACGCTTCAATGCTTGCCTGGGTTTGTTGTTTCTGAAGTTCTGCTATTTTCACATCTATTTGCCCCACTGTATCGCCAGGTTTTAGCTCGTCGCCTTCTTTCACATTGTAGGAAAGCAATACACCGTTTTGCTGTGCCGATACAATGACTTCATCTGCTTCAAAATTTCCCGAAGCATCAAAATTATTTTTTTGTGTACAGGCCGTGAGAAATAGCGTTGCGAGAGCAATTGAGCCTTGAACCTTGCGCGTTGGCAAGTGAAAATTGACCGCTGTTTTCAGTCTAAAAATTATTGCCGAAAACAATTCGATGATTGTATTTTCCATATTTATTTTGATTGTTTATATATAGTTTTAATTCGCCATTCTCATCGACATTCAGGCGATTTTGCTACGATTTTAAATTCTTCATTGAAATTAATTGCCTGATTTGAATTTTACATTATACTGCGCTTGCAATAGCTGGATCTGATGAAGAATACGGTTTTGCTTTGCAGTATTTTCATTGTTCACTTTCTGAATGTATTCGTGGGTAGTGATCACACCGTTTGCCAATTGCGCTGATGCCGATTGGGTAACCGCTTCCCGCAATTTGATGGTTGTGTTGTCTTGCGCAATCATTTCTGTGTATTTTTTTATGTTTTCATCTTGTTGGGCAATATCTATTTGTATATTTTGCAAAAACGTTTCTTTTTCAGCATCTGCCATCTGGGCATTCAAATCATAAATAGCTTGCTGATTTTTCAGGGTGTACAGACTTCCCAATGACCAGTTTAAACGAACCCCTGTGATGTACCATGCACCAAAATTATTGGAAATAGGGTTGAGGGTCGGTCGGCCGTAAGCCCCTTGAAAAAATGCTTTGAATGTTGGTAGATAGCTCGCCTTCAGTTGTTTGGTCTGGGCATAGTAGATGTTTTTCTGCAAATCATAACGTTTTAGTTCCGGGCGGTTGATGCTTGCTGATGATAGAACCGGTTCGGGTTTTACCAAATCTGATGAAGAGGCAACTTGTTTTCCTATAAAAATGGAGAGCATTTTTAAGTACGCTAAGCGGTTGCTTTGGTAATCAATATTGGCTGATTTTGAGGTTTCAATTTCGGCTTTTATTTCGTTTACATCACTTGCATACGCTGTTCCGTATTGGTAGGCTGCTGCTGTTTTGTCTAATTGGGTTTGCAAATTGGCTATTTTCAGTTGGTTCAATTCTAACTGAGCATCTACCAAAAAAATCGAAAAGTAGAGTGTATTGATGCGGTCGTTTATGGCGTAGAGTTCTACTTCTATATTTTGCTTTTGCAACCCTGCATTGGCTGTTGTGATGTCGTTTTGGTACCGAACACTTCCCCCATCAAACAACAGCTGTTCTATTTCGCCACTAATTTTATATTGCTCTTTGCTGAATGTGGGTGCGGTGAAACCCATTGGAGAGGAAGCGCCACCCAGTAATTCACTATAATCTACAACCTGAGATTGATAGGTAGCTTGGCCCGAAATATTGAACTGCGGCAAGAATTTTTTGTTGGCATTTTTAATGGTGTAGTCCGCCGATTTTGCTACCAAATCCATTTTTTTTACTGTGGGATAATTGTCCTTTGCCAATCGGTAACATTCATTCAGCGTGAGTGTTTGTGCCTTTGCCAGACCCATTGCCAACAAATAACAACCCAACGCTAAAAAAACTTTATTCCTCATTTTATTTATTTTTTATTTTAATCATTTGATTAGTTTTAGGGCAAAAAAATTATTTTGCTTTCATTATTGCTTTAATCCACACCGGAATGTTTTTTTTTCTATCCTGCATCATCAGGTGAAAATCTGGGTCTGTTAGGTCTCCAATTGTTTGCACTATTGGTTTAGCTATAAACGGAAAAATAATGAGTCCGAGCAAATTCATTAAGAAGTGCATTGGGTTGGGTTCTGCTATATCCCCCAGTTCTACCGCTTTCTGGTGTTGTTTAAGAAAAGCAGAATTTCGTATCGTTTGTTGTATGGGTAATTTTTCTGGCAATCCTCCCGAATTGTTATGAAATTCACTCAGCATAAACATCGGAACATTCGGTTCTTTGCTGATAAAATCAATATAGTTGGAGGCAATCAGTTCTACTTTTTCCTCTAAAGTGGTTTTTTCATCATTCAATAGCATGGTCATACTTTTCATAAAGGCAAATACCGTTTCAAACATGATGATTTCAAACAACTTTTGTTTACTTCGGAAATAGTAATTAAGCAAAGCCAGATTAATGCCTGCCTCTTGGGCAATGTCTCTGGTTCTTGTAGCGGCGTACCCTTTTTTGTGAAACACCACACGAGCGGCTTCCTTAATTTTTTCTTCTGTGGAAGGGTCGGTAGGTTTTACTTCTTTTGTCTTTGCCATGTGAAATGTTTTCAGTTACAAAACTATAAACTATTTTTTGATTTGAACAAATTTTTTAATCAAATGATTAATTTACTTTTAATGAATGTTTTGCATAAATAAAACCGCCTATTCATGGGGGTTCAAAATCTTTCATTCCTTGTGGTGAAAAATTGTTGTATCCCCGTGTTGGCAATTGCTAAGGGAGCAGCACGCATAACGTTATTTCTGTTTGCCGAATGTCTTACACACCCAGTGTGCCAAAGTTGTGAAAAGAGGATGTCGTCTTTGTCATAAACAGTTTTGGTTACTTTTTTTCATCCTTCAATTACTGTTTATATCGGCTTCCGAAAACTGGTTTGTTGGTGCTATTTTGTTAGATGAAGCAATTGATTTGATAGTGATTTCAGTACCTGTTCCGTTGCCGACCCAAATTTGGTTCTCAGGACGAACCGGCATGGGAGCTATACTTACAAGGCATTATCGTGGCGCTTTGTGGTTGAGTTCCAATCTTTACTGGGAAATTCTTGGTACGCAAGGTGAGCTCAAAATCACCGGAACAAACGGAAGTCTGCAAACACAAGCCGTTCAAATTTCAAGAGCCGAATCAGGCGATACCGAACTTTCCGATTTGCCTGTTCCCGATGCCTACACTACAATACCAGGACTCAATTCTATCACTCAGCGCACGGCATTGGTCGCAGCTCACGCCCACCTACAATTGGAGCAAGATTTACGAAACGGCACTTGAAAAGCACCGTCGTGGGCTGATGCTGTTCGCAGACATGAAAGCATTGATTTGCCAAAAAATTAGAAAAGGAGAAATCCTATCCAAGAACTCAAATGAAGCGTAGCAATGCAATGAATTAATGAAGCATTTTTACTTTGTGCATAATTGCTTTGTTGCTTACTTTTTTAAACAATATCAGTACGTTTCTTTTTTTTTCTTAAAAAGTAATCCAAAGAATATTCGCCTGCACCCGTCAAAATTAAAAAGATAAGGCAGGCAATGTAAACCAAATTAATTTCATACCCTGGCGGTCCGAATATGGGTCCCTCAACGGTAAGTCCAAGCGTTTTTACAGAGCTAAACCCATAACGAATTTGCACCATAAACATGGCGGCCAACATGGTAGCAATTAGAGGAACAGAAATATACTCAACAAAAAAACCAAGTAAAATTGCAACGCCACCAATTAGTTCTGTTAAAGCTGTTGTCCAAGCAGTGAGATGGGGAAAAGGTACACCAATTTGTATGAGTAATTTTTCAAAGCCATCAGGATTTCCGCTTTTTAATTTTGCCCACCCGTGTATTATAAATCCTATACCCAAAACCAATCGGATACAAAGTTGCGACACATTTTTTCTTTGAATTTCTTTCATATTTGTCGTTCTATTTTTTATTTGACACAACTTGTTCCGCATATTGCGTAGATTAATTGTAGCCTTTCATGTATAATATATTTTTTGCTTTCTTAAATCATGAGGAAATTTGACGTGGGTTGCGACTCCTGTTTCATGAAGGCGTAATAATTCACAAGTCCATTGAGAACATAATCATGTCTTTAATTTGTTCACCGCCTTCATATATTGGATCTTCGTAATTATCAATAAAGAAGTTTTGACGGATACCTGCAACTTCGAAGCCGGATTTTTTGTAAAAATCCATTTCCTTATTACAATGATCACAAGTACCCACAATTACGTTTTTAAAATTTCTTTGTATAGCATTTGAAATAATATAATTAAGTAAAATAGTTCCAATTCCTTTGCCCTGGTGGAATTTTGATACTGCAATATTCTTAATTTCAATGGTCTCGTTTTCTATTACTTTTAAAATAAATGCAGCAATAATTTTAGCGTTAATTTCTGTTACAAATAATTCGCCTTTGTCAAGGTTTTTGTTTATTGCTTCTACTGTGTCATCTGAAAGGAGTAATAAATCATAAGGCACCGGTTCATATTTGTTGGATGGCCTTATAGTCAAATCAGGTTTAAGTATCATTTTTAAAATAGGATAATCATTACCATAACTATCCTTTTTCGTTCTTTCGTGAATTTTAAACCCAAATTTAGAATAGAATTTAACAGCATTCAGATTTTGCTCGTTTACATTAACCTTATCAGCCTTTAATTCATTTATTGCAAAATTCATGAGCTTTGTTCCTAAATTTTGCCCAATAAAATCAGGATCTAAGAATAAAGTTTCTATTACACCATCTTCAACGCCTAAAAATCCAAGCACGGTTTCTTTAGATATTAAACAATAAACTGAATAAGAAGCAAAGTCAATTTGCTGTACCAGTGTTTTCAATCGTTCTACTTCCTCAGAAGTTACAAAATGATGTGTTGCCCTTACAGATTTTTCCCACACAGAAATCATCTGCTCTCTATACTTTTTCTGATATGGCTTTATTTTAGTATTCGCTATTTTATTGTTTTCCATTTTTCATTTCACTTTATTTAAAATTGCTTTTGAAGTAAAAATTTTAATAAATAATAAGTCCGCTGCTTTCGATACTTTTCAGCACAACAATTGACTGATGCAAATTTTAAAAAATAGAACTCTCTACTCTCACCGCTTTATCATTTTGTTATCTACAATCTCTGCTATTACTTTTTCCCTCAAACTTTGGCTAATAGTGATTTTTTCATTTCCAATATTCAATATGTTACCTTCAATGCTCTTTATTTTACCCTTGTTTACAATAAACGATTTATGTACCTTGATGAAAATGCCGGTGGGCAATTGTTCTTCTAAATTTTTGATGGTAACGTACACCATCATTTTTTTGGATGATGTGTACAGCATTACATAGTTCAGCATTGCTTCTGCATATATTAAATCATCATAAAAAATTTTCTCAATCTGGTTATTACATTTTATAAAAAAGTGGTCGTTAGGTTTTTCTGGTTGCGCTTTTGCACTTTTTCGTAACGCATTTATTTCTTTGGCTTTGTTACAGGCTTTGAAAAACCTGTCAAAGGCTATTGGCTTTACTAAATAATCCAGCACATCTAAGCCATAGGCTTCAACGGCATATTCGGTATAAGCAGTTGTCATAATAATGCTGGCCGTGGTTTTTGAATTTTTTAAAAAATCAATCCCATTTATTTTAGGCATATTGATATCTAAAAAGATTAAATCAATGTCCTTTTCATTTATCAGTGTCGCTGGTTTTAAAGGGTTTTCAGCCTGCCCAACTAATTCCAGAAAATCAATATCCTCAATAAATTCCTGCAATATTTTTCTTGCAACAGGTTCATCTTCTATGATGATACATTTTAGTTTCATTATAAATCAATAATTAAATTCGTTTCATAAATATCATTTCCAATATCGGTTGAAAGTTCATGTTTTTGTGGATACAGTAGTATTAGTCTTCGTTTTAAATTGGCTATTCCAATGCCATTGGAATTTATATTAATATTTGCCTGCTGCAATTCTTTTGTATTAATAAATGAGCAATGCAGCCTATTATTTTTTGTACCTATTTTGATGGTGATTTTGTTTTCTTTTCCTGAAAAATTACTTACAAATTTGAAAGCATTCTCAATAAGAACTACTAATAGCAGTGGTGCAATATTTAACTCGGGTGCAATGTTTTGAATTTTAAGCTCTACGATCGAATTTTCGTTTTTACGCAAACGTTGAAAGGTTACATAATTAGTGATGTATTCCAGCTCCTTTTCCAGACTAACATACTCAGCAGTGCAGTCATACAGTTGGTATCGCAATAATTCAGAAAATTGTAACAGTATATTTCTTGCTACCTGATTTCCTTTATCAATATGCCCGTAAATAGTATTCAATGAGTTGAAAAGCGCATGCGGGTTTATCTGAGCTTTTAAAAAATCCAGTTCGCTTTTCACTCTTTCTTTTTCCAACAATTCCACTTCATGCTGTGTCCTTATTTTGTCAACCAACATCTTTCCAATTGTAACGATGAATACCCATAGTGAAATATTGATGATAGAATTAAGGTAAAATGTAGTAAAATCAATTGGTTGGTCGGGATTAAAAAAATGTCTATTCATCTGTACTGCCACCAAGGCTCTTAACCATGCTGAAACAGCAATTATTGTTATTATGGCTGAAACAAAAAGCGTATATTTTCTTTTGAGCAATAAATTTGGGACAATTAAATTATTAATGGCGTAGTAATCCGCTGTAATAAAAATCAAATAGCAAAACTCTACAGTTATTGTTTTGGTAATAGAAAATGAATAACTATGAAAAACAAGCACCCATAATACATATATGGATACCCAAAAAAGCGAGTGATATAATATTGTTTTATATTTCATATTTTGCTTTCCCAAAGATAGGTACGAGAACATTGCTGTCCGATCTTTATTACACCATACAAGTGAAATTCTTGACAAAACATGGGTTAATCAAGTAAAACCGATAGATGCTGTAAATAGTTTTTACAGCTCCATTGTTGTGCAGATGTTTGCATCATCATTTTACAAAAACATACACAATGAAAAAAGCAATTAATTTTTTTTTACATCCCCCTGTTACTGGGCAATCTACTATTTTAATTCTGCGCTTAATGGCAGGAAGTGTCTTCTTTTGGGAAGGCATCTTGAAGCTTGTATATGTAAATCAGGGCGTAGGAAGATTTGCAAAATTGGGATTTCCATTCCCTGAAACTACGGCACATTTTGTTGCAACAGGTGAAATTATCGGCGGCCTATTTCTCATCTTTGGGCTTTTTACAAGAATAACAGCTTTTTATTTTATTGTGCAAATGATCGTTGCTGTACTGAGTACAAAAATTGATTTGTATTTTGGCACAAGCCCTTTACCATTACCTCCTGCTCCACCCAAAATGGGCATTTGGGCAGTATTACACGAAATACGTTCTGACTATGCGCAAATACTTACGTGTCTTTTTTTATTAATTGAAGGCGCAGGAAGAAGGTCGCTTGACTTTGTCGTTTCTACATCAAAAAAAGTGTATAGTTTCAGTGGAAAGTAACTGCCTACCAAAATGTAAAGTCCTGATTTCAAGTTGGGACTTTATTTGCAATTTTAAAATTTTTAGAACATCATAGTGCTCATTATAGTAGCAAAAGAATTAGTCATGTCTCAACAACGGTGGATGTAAAAAATGGTTGATCAATATTATGTCAACCCCACGATGTGGATATCAACGAGGTTCTTTTGAGACCTGCCAAACAACAGTTGTAGTTTTTTGTAACCGAACATGAGGATAGAGCCAATCTTTAAACAATGATTCATTGCTTTTGAAAACCTAAAGTTGATTCATTGGATATTGACGCAGCTTTTACAACAGTTTCTTTTCTTACGGAACTATGCGTTTATTGTACTTGAGCTGCTTTGCTTTTGTACCCGGCAATCCTATACTCGATTTGGTGCCCTCTAACGAAGTTTTAATAATATAATTAATAGGAGATTTTGTTTTTACTCTTTCAAAGAAAACATCAGCCTTTTTGCCCTGATTGTTTTTTCTAATAATAAACACCATTGCCAGTTTGCTCACTAATCGGGTAAAAAAGTGATCTTCAGAAAAATCCTTTTTATTTAGCAATCCTATTTGTAGCTTATGGTATCTCATATATGCCGATCCAAACGCCGCATCATTGTTGCCAACTGTATTTATAGAAAGCCCTTTTAATTTTCCACCCATCACCTTGGCCCCTACTAAGGGTATTAATACCGAATTGAATTGTTGCAGATCCATTGATCCAGTATTTAGGTTCATCCTCATATATCCAGAAGTATCTATGTAAGATTGCGCTACAGAAAGCGTTGTATATAAGCTACCCAATACGTTGGCAGAGGCTTGTATGTATAAGCTATCCTTAGGCTTTAGATTATAGTTTTTAACGTTAGAGAATTGTACATTCAAATTTTCTACCGGCACTATCCCCAGCGAGTCTGTATCAGGATTGATTTCCCAGTAGGTAGCACGCATGTTTTGAATTTGAATACGATCTATATTGATACGATCTTTTAAGTTTCGCAGCATTTCTACAGGGAGTGGCTTATACTTTCGTACACTGTCTGGTTGTGTTTTATCTTTAAATGTAAATAGATCTACATCTTTGATTGCTATATTCCCAAACTTTACAATACTATCCCCATGCTCCGTTGCTATATTTATTGGGCCGACAGAAATTTTACCCGTTTGTATTTTTAGATAATCTTCATTAAAAGCTTTAGCTATTCTATAATCTTTTACAGATTGTTGAGGAACAAGATGTAGAGAATCTAAACGCATCATCTCATTTTTAAAAACAAAACCATACCAGTTTAATGATTTTTTGTCGGTGGTGTATTTTCCGTTAGCGGCATTTATTTGCAGATGAGTGCTATTTGCTAAAATATCGATCGGGTTTTTAAAGGATGTAGCAGTAAGGTTTATATTTTGGATAGTGCCTTTGTCCACTTCCAATATCGAAAGATTTTTTCCCAAACTGTCAAACCTCAATTTGTTTAAAGAAAGTATGTTAAGACTGGTGTGCCAGTCAGGCTTGCCTTGGTTATTGTTCCTTATCGAAAGATCCTTTAACTCAAGATGCAGCTTGTTGTGGTTGGTGGCAATTCGTTTTCCATGAATGCCAATAAACTCCAAATCAGACAGATTCATTTCTATCTGATCGGCCGTTGCAATTCTATCGGCACTGGATGCAAAGTTGAAAAATTTTATATAGCCATCTTGCCTTTCTCCGTCCCAATTGATGTGGCTAACAGAATCGTTTTTGTTTATTAATGTCAATTGAATTTTAGGTCTTTCTATTATGGCCAAAGGCGTAGAAAAAAAAGTAGTGCCTCTGTTGGAACTAATGATTTCAGTAGTGCTTTTATTTTTCAAGCGAGCCATCAATACAGGGTTGGTTATTGCAAGCCGATCCAAGGCAATAGTACCCTTCAGCATCTCGGCAATATTGGGAATAATGGTAAGTTTTGGAATTTTAATAATAACAGAGTCTGTAGTAGTTGTCTTTTCAAAATTAATATTGTGCAAAATACTATTACTTCGATCTGCAATATGTAGCCTTTCAACAAATGCCTTCGATTCATTTCCCGTAAAACACACATCTTGCCCATCAAGGTTAAGCCCTATTATTTCAGGTATGCTATTTGCTTTATTTTGGATCTTTGCAAGCGAGATGGTATTAAAAAATCCAGAAAGCTGGCTTTGTTTTAATCGAAGATCTACCTTAGTATCATTGCCATTAAGATTTACAAAGACTATATGTATTTTTTCTTTAGAATTGTTCTGATCTATTCTTTGCTTTTGAGTTTTTGTTTGATCTATTGATACGGCACCTTGTTTCCATGCAATACCGTCAACGATAATACTTTGTTTTGCACTATCCAAAATAATATTTCCAATTTCTATTTTAGTACCTGTAGCTACTATATTATTGGATCGAATGGATAGCTGAGCCGCCTTCATCCCACTTTTGTTTTTCGAAAGATGCACACTGTCTATCTGTATAGCCCAATCATCCTTTAGAAAAATACCTTTATCAAAGGAAAGCGCGTTTACCGATCGTTGTACACTTTTTATTTGAGTAGCCTTTGTTAAATCGTTGGCTCTTAAATCTAAATTAGTTTTGGATAAATGTACCGTAGCTTTAGTCCCCAACCGTAAGAGTATATTGCCATCGATAACTTTTAGATTTTGAAGGTTCATAATATTGTCAATATTATTTAACACTTCAAAGATGTTTTTAGCTCCTCTGTTTTTTGTAGCATTATTTGTAGTGTAATCCACATTGGGGTTAAAAAAGCTGGCACTTTTTGCAGAAAAAACATTATCATATAAAAGTGCCTCCCAAGACAACCCGCTTACCTGAAAACTTGGCATGGAGAGGCTTTTGCCTATATGCTCTTTGCTATACTCTTTAAAAGAAAATTTA
>APMI01003820.1_pt1 | contig 15092 bp, 6 predicted proteins | sample 667938 | NCBI WGS metagenome assembly APMI01 (sample SAMN01084076, study PRJNA167559) | wastewater metagenome | biome: Wastewater | place: Denmark: Ejby Moelle, Odense | collected 2011-11-28 | reverse complement strand
CGTGGCTGGCTGAAGGTTTCTTTCTTCATCACCTGCCCGGTCATGTTGGTAATCGTCAGTTCGATTTCCTTCACGGCACGCCCGGTGCTCAGGCTCACTTTCGCCATTCCGGTAGTTGGGTTCGGGAAGAGGCTGAACATACGGATGTTGTCGCCGTCTGGGTTTTGAACGCCGGTTGGGCAGGATGGGCAGCGGAATACGACATAGTAATCCTCTGTTTCGCCCGACACATACGTGCCGCAGCCCTGATCAGAAGCCGCATTCGGGCCGGTGTCTTCGTTCAGGATAACACGCATCAGCGTTGCGCCGTTGGGCAACACCTGCTGCGACGGGATGCGCAGTTGCAGGTTGTCGAGGTAGTAGTTGTTGGCGGTGGTATAGGCCGTCAGGACGCGCTCCGACGGGTAGCCGGGTTGCGGGTTCATATCAAAGGCGAGGTTCTGGTTGTAGTCGATGAACACCGTTACCTTGGCATCTTTATGAACGCTGCCGCGCATGATATGGTAGATGTCCATATCGTAGGTAGAATCTGCCCACAGTTCAATCACGCCGCCGGAGGCTGCATAGTTGGTCCATTTGCGCGTTGCCATGGGGTTGAGTAGATGCGGGCCGCCCACCTGGAAGGTAAAGTTGTTGAGCGATACCGAGCCGATGTCGCTGCTGTCCTTATCGCCGTTCGGGCCGCCGGTGGCGTAGCTTGGGCAATAGCACACGGTTGAAGGCAGGATGCCCACCGATACGGTATTGGAATAGCTTGCCACACCGTTGTTACACATCAGGGAGAAGCGGTATTGGGTAGCGCCCAGCACGATAGCGTTGATGGTATCGGTATTCGGAGTGCCTACGTTTTGCCAGCTCAGGCCGTTGTTGGTGCTCTGCTGCCATTGACGGGTTACGCCATATACTTGTTGTTGATAACCGGTATCCCAGAGGGTAACGGGGTAGCCGGGGCAGATCATCGTGTCGGAGATAGAGGCGGTTCCGGTGCCAAGCGTTGCAAATCCACTGCAAGGCGCAAAGCGAAGCTCTACCATGTAATCTTCGGTTTCACCGTTACCGTTGTAGAGGCCGCAAGGATCGGGCGGTGTGGTGCTGCCCGGCTGTTGCAGCGTGATGCGCATTCCGGTAATTCCGGGTGTAGCATTCGACGGAACAGTGAAGCTGCCGAGGATGTTGAAGGCCGGGGCCGTGCTGCCGCTCGTGTTCAGGTTTACGATGCGCTCCGTAGCGTCAAACACGCCGTCGCGGTTGAAGTCAATCCAGGCCACCACTTTTGCCGGGGCGTTGGAGCTGTAGGAAATCTGCTGCACCTCCAGTTTGTAGGTGCTATCGCGATACAACGGCGTAGCGGGCAGGTTCTGGAAGTTGGAGTAGGCATTTACGGCGGTGTTGTTGTTGTTGATGGGCGAGCCAAAGCCATTGGTCATCATGTTGATGCCGGCGTTGTTCTTCAGCGCCACCTTGCCGATGTTCTCTTTATACTGCGCCGTTACAAACGGATACTGCGGGTTGGTAACGCAATAGCAATGGAAGGTGTCGTTCAACTCTACCAGACGGGCAGGAGTATAGACCACCGTGCCACCGGGGCCGCAGGATACGCCGAGGCGGAACCAGGTGTTTTGGTTGATGCTCGTAGTGTAGAAAGGCAGTGTGCCGCCCGGCTGCGCGGTAAAGCTGCCCGGCTGTCCGGAAGCAGAGCTTTCCCACACATAGGTCAGGCCGCCTTGCAGCGAGGTTCCGGTAGTAGAGAGGCGGAAGCTGCGACCGGGGCAAACCTTCTGTACGCTGTCCACGGTTCCGGCAACAGTAGTTCCGGCACAGGGTTCCAGCACTTGTACATAGTCGATGCCGATGTCTTTCTGCGAAGACTGTGATACCGCCTCAAAGCGGATGATGGTGCGGGCCGAGTTGGAAGGCAGTACATAGATGCGCTGTTGCCAGCCGTTGGTGCGGCGGATGCTGTCCAGACGGGTGAAGGTGAAGCCGCCATCGATAGAATAGCGGATGCGCAGCGAATCGGTATTTCCGGCTGTGCGATCCGACATATTTACAAAGAAACGCAGTTCCTTGTCGCCGGTGGTGTTGCTACAATCTACATAGAGGTTGAGCGCACCACGGCTGCCATCCGGCGTAGCGGCGGCGTTGTGGAAACGAGCAGAGAAGCTGTCGATAGCGGCTGCCGGCGTTCCGGGCCACCACTGTCCGGCCATGATATTACTCCAGGCACCGGTAGCGCCCTGATCGTTCCGACGCCAGGAAGTATTGCCGAAGGAAGGAACATTAGACCAGTTGGCCGACGGGATTTCTTTGAGTCCGCAGCGGTCAGTCCAGTTTTCGAAGTTTTGGGTATAGGGCAGCGGCGCGTAGGCAGTTGCCGGTGTTACGCTGACGGTAAAGGCAATGGCATTGCTGGTATCGCTCAGTGTAGAACCGTTGCAGGTTACCCGTGCACGAATCCAGGTTGTTTGCATCAGTTGGCCGGAGTTGAAGCTATATCCGCCACCGTTGGGGCCTGCCGTGCGGGAAGTCCAGGGGCCGCCGGGGCCAACAACAGAGGTCTCCCAGTCGATGCGCAGATCGCCGGCCATAGACGTACCGGTCAGGTTGAGGATAGCCGAATCACCGGGGCAGATTTGCGTAGGCGTAACCGCGCCGATAGTACCTGCTACCGGTTGAGCATTACAGGGGGGCGCAACGAAGATGGAGTCAATGCCGATGTCGCTTCCGGCAGTTGCCGAGGTGTGCCGACCGGCAAACCGGATGATTGTAGCACCACTGTTCGACACGAAGGGCAAACGGCGCAGACGCCAGTCAAAGGCCGAGTCATAGGTGGACAGCGTTGACCATGTAGAGCCGCCATCAATAGACAGACGTACATCGAGGGCATTCGTGGGCGTTCCGGGGCTGATATGGTAGAAATACAGTGCTTTATTAGGGCTGGTGCCGGGGCCGGTATTGCAATTGAGGTACATATCCAGCTTACCCTCGTCTGCGCCGCCGTTGGCGGTTGTTACTGCCGCCTGGCTGCTGTGGAATCGGGCGCTATAAAGGCCGCTGCGTGCCGGTGGGGTATATGCGCCGGAGTTGGGACTCGTCCAGCCTGCCGTAGCGCCTTCATCGTTTCTGCGCCAGGAAGAATTGCCTGTTCTTACCAGTTGCAACCAGTTGTTGCCCGTGGGTACATCGTGGTTACTGCAATTATTCACCCAGTTTTCCAGATTATTGAGGTATGGCAGCGGCGCATACTGCGTAACGTTTACGTTTGCAAATACCCTATTACTATAAGCGGTATCGTTTGGCGTATTACTCGTACAGATGACCCGCAGGCGATAGTAGCGCGGAATAAGGGGGGCCGCAAGTCTGATGCTTGTGGTCGTGCTGCCGGCCGGAAACACGCCGATCTGAAAATTACTATCGGCTGAATACTGCCACTCATATACCAGACCGCTAAAGCTGGGCAGGGGCGCGGTCATGGTGAAGCTATCCGTCGGACACAGGTTAATGGGACCTGCGGGTGAGATAGTAACACTCGGCATACCTGTGCAGGGCGGCAGTTCAATCACGCCAATATCATCAATACTCATGGCGTTGGTATTGGAACTGCTGGTTTGGGCATAGATGCCAAATGAATAGTCGCCGGTTGCCGTTGGCGTATAAGTCGCAATGTATTCCTGATACGTTGAAGTACCGGCGTTGTAGATAGCCGTCAGCGGCGCGATGACTTGCTGTGCCGAGGGGCCGGTGGCCACCGCCGGTTGCAGTGCGGGGAACGAGCCGCCCGACGTGCGATACCAGAAATTGAACCGATAGGTTTTCCCCAGTTGCATATTCATCATGGGCGTAAACATCCATTCATCCTGTGGACCACCCGTTGTACTCTTGAAGGCTGCATACTTAGCGCCGCCCGGCGTGTGGTTGGAGCCTGGGCCGCCGGAAGCATAGGTAAAGGTTCCGATTGCCAGATCCGTTGTGGTGAAGCAGGATGGCACATCGTTGTTGCGGGTGATGCTTTCAAACGTTTCCAGATACGGAACTGTAACGGTATAAGGCGTGATGGTGAAAGGTGCGGTAATGGCGCTCTGAACGCCGGTGTTGGGGTTGGCGCAGGTGATTTCGAGCTGATAAGTATTGACTGCTGTTGTCAGCGGCGCGGTCAGATAGGTTGGCATGGTTGCGGCAATGCCGGCAATCGGACCATTGATATCATACCAGCGATACGTCAGATAGCTTGCCGCAGTGCTGCCTACCGTAGAAAGCTGTACCTGCAAACCGGGGCAGTTCACCGGCGTGTTGGAAACCACCGTTCCGGCAACCGGCATACCCGTACAGGGCGGCAGGGCTTCCACACCGATATCATCAATACTGAAATAGGCATTGGTGGTCGTGGCGATATTACCAAAACCAACAAAGTAGGTGCCGTTCTGTGCTGGTGTGTAGTAATAAACGGCCTGCTGATAGTTGGTATCGGTTGGGTTTGTTACCTGACCCAGCGTAGCCGTTACGCCGGCTACGGTAGGTGTCGTGCCGATGGTGGTACGGGTTGAAACCACGTTGCCGTTGTTGCCGCCCTGGCCGTCGGTTACATACCAGTAGCTGATCTTATACGTCAGACCTGCCTGCATGGCCAGACCGGGCGTAAAGAAATATTCCTCTGCCGTTGTGTTGTATTTAAAAGCACCATATTTATCCCCGCCCGGCGTGTGGTTTTTGCGCGATACCCCCTGCCTGCTCAGATAAGTCAGGTTGATCGTGCCCAGGGCCGTAGCCTTCATACAGGCAGGTAGTTGGTTGTTGGCTGTAATGCTCTCGAAATCTTCAAAGTATGGAAGCGTCGGTGCCAGCGGGTTGATAGTCAGGATTGCAGAAGTGGTGCTGTCGTTGGTCAGCGTACAACGCGCCACCACCCGGTACTCGGTGTTTGAAGTGGGGCGATGACCAAAAGTGCGTATGCTGCCCGGGTTACCGGATGCCCAAAGGCCGCCGGTAGTCGCATCCCTATATTCCCAGCGAAACAAAATGCCGGTGTCGAAAGTAGCGTTAGGCATTGATATCGTGATGCTGTCGCCTACGCAAGGCACCAGAATATTAGAAACAAGAGCGCCGATATTGGGCGGGCCACTGCACGGTACCAGCGGAACGACCTGGAAGGTGTAATCTTCAAACTCGCCGGAGATACCGGTGGAGCAAGGCGAAGCAGGGCCGGTACTCGGCGTATAGCTGTTGCCGATTCGCATCCGGGTGGGGCCGGAGAGTGCTGTTGCAGGAACCGTAAAAGTTCCGCTGTGGCTGGTACTATAATTAGTGGAAGAATACACTTTTTCTCCCGGATCGGTAAGGCTGCCGTTCTGATTCCAATCCACCCAGATAGCAAAACCGAAAGTATTGCTACCAGCACCAAAATCAGCTGTGAAGCTCACCGTTTGCCCTGGGAATTGCGTAACATTTTGCGACAGAAACTGACCATAACCACCAGGTTGATATCCGGTACCAAGATTGGATATATTAGTAATGCCGCCCGTGGTTACAAAATTATTGATATAATAACCGGAAGTGCTGCCCGATGGGATGCAATAGCAACCGGTAGCAGGAGTCTGCGCAACGGATACAGGTGCAGAAGTATCGGTTCCACCGGCGTTACAGGTAATATATACGCGGTATTGCGTCGCAACTGTTTGCGTAGCAATCGTATAGCTGGGGCTGGCAGAGGCAGCGCCCATATTATTCCAGCTTGCACCACCATTGGTAGAAGACTGAAACTGATATGTCAGGCCGGATTGCCCCAGCGGGGATGCCGTTAGAGAAAACGGCAGATTCGGGCAGGCAGAAGAAATACTGCTCGCGATAGTAGCCGAAGGTGTGCCGGTACAAGGCGTAAGCGGAATCACATTAAAGGTATAATCTTCATACTCTGCGTAGGCCGAGGTCGTCTGACATGGATCGTTTGGCGAAGTATTCAGATAATCCGCCGTGATACGCATACGGGTAGTACCCGCAGCGGCCGTGGCAGGCACCGTGAAAGTACCCGTATAGCTGGCATTGTAAGAGCTGCTGGTAAAAACCTTCTCGCCCGGATCGCTAAAGCTGCCGTTCTGGTTCCAGTCCACCCAAATCGTAAAACCATAAGTACTTCCGGAACCGCCAAAAGAGGTGCTAAAGCTTACCGGAAATGTTGGATTCTGGGAAACGACCTGCGACAAGAACTGTCCGTAGCCATTGACAGACTGCCCCGATCCCAGATTGCTGACATTGGTTAGGCCACCCGTCGTGCTGAAGTTGTCTATATAATAAAAGGTGGATGCGCTCGACGGGGTGCAGTAGCATTGATTCGGTGGATTCTGGGCAACGGCTACACCCGCAGAAGTATCGGTTCCGCCGGCGCTACAAGTAATATATACCCGATACTGCGTAGCGACCGTTTGTGTCGTAACCGTACGGCTCGGATTTACAGATGCAGTTCCCAGGTTCGTCCAGCCGCTGCCCGTATTGGCCTGAAACTGATACGTAACACCGGACAATGTGTTTGGCGTTGCGGTTAATGTAAAAGGCACATTCGGGCAGGCGGCCGTGATGCTGCTCGCGATGGCTGCCGAAACCGTCCCAGAGCAAGCCGTGAGTGCTATCACATTGAAAGTATAGTCTTCATATTCTGCATAAGCCGAAGTTGTCTGACAGGGCGCATTCGGTGAGGAGTTCAGATAGTCGGCGGTAATGCGCATACGAGTGGGGCCGGAAAGTGCTGTGGCAGGCACCATAAAAGTGCCGTTATAGGTAGCATTATAGGAAGTGCTACTAAAAACCTTCTCGCCCGGATCGCTAAAATTGCCGTTCTGATTCCAGTCCACCCAGATAGTGAAACCGTAGGTGGAACCAGATCCCCCGAAAGAGGCGTTAAAACCAACCGACTGAAGGGGTGTCTGCGAAACCGTCTGGGCCAAAAACTGTCCATAACCGTTTGACGACTGCCCGGAAGCCAGATTGCTGATATTCAAAATACCACCCGTCGTGCTGAAGTTGTCTATATAATAAGTAGTAGAAGTACTCGATGGGATGCAGTAGCAACTGCTCTGTGCGTTTTGTCCTACCGAAACCGGAGTGGAAGTAGTGCTGCCGCCGCCACTTGTGCAGGTTGCAGTTACCCGATACTGTGTGGCAGCAGTCTGATTGGTAACCGTATAGGTTGCATTCGTTGATGCCGTTCCCAAGTTGCTCCAAGTTACACCTCCATTGGTGGACGATTCAAATTGATAGGTATATCCCGACAACATTCCCGGATTAGCCGTGAGCGTAAAGGGCGTAGCAGGACAGGTAGAGGTAACACTAGCGGAAAGCACCAGTGAGGTAGGAGCGCCGCTACAGGCAAGCAAATTGTTTATAGACACATCATCTAAGAATATGTCTGTCTGGTAAGCAGATTGAGCCTGAAAAATAATATACTGAGAAGCGCCATTAAAAGAGGCAGGAACGTTCACGGTGTACTGCTGCCACAGACTGCTGGGTGCGCCCTCACTCGGGGCAACGCCAAAAAGCCGGGTAGCACCCGTTACACTGGCCGTACTATTAATTAAAACTACTACCGAATCATTTGCTACTTGGGCATTGTTGCGGTAAAGCCAAAAACTAATAACCTTCGTTCCTGACGGTGAGGCAAAGTTCAGCGCCGGCGTAATAAGATTAGAAACGCCTCCGGCAGAAATATCCCAAGCGTTATAAAAGGCCATACCGGCCCCCGTGTGCGGGCCGGCTGCGTTTGTATAAGGTGCATAAGCAGTAGTGACCCCACCAGGATCCCGCGTCCATTCTATTTGCGTCGGAGTATTCGGATTGGTACTCACTCCCGTACCATTTACCGTCCAGCCCGTCGGCGGAAACGTGGCACCGTCGAAAGATTCCGACAGAAGCACTTGTGCGTGAACGCTGTTTCCCAGAAACAACGCAATCAGTAACAGCATCGTTAGCCGAAGTGTGCCTGAATTAAACCAGCAAAAGTTCCTATCAGTTCGGAACAAAGAAGTATAAGTCTTGCTCATAGCAGGTTGTAAATACAAAAGAAGAAAATCCGGAAGCGCAACTGCATATAAATACAGGAAACGCCTTTAGAGCCTTCTAAGGTAGGAATTTTTCTATTCACAATGCAAATAGTTAAATCCCGCCTCTTCAGAAAGACGATTTCCGGAACTTTTTATGCCCGCAGCACCCACGGGGCAATTTCTAAAGACGGCCATTTTCCGGAATAAGGTTGGGTATTTTCCGGAAAATATTTTCCGCCGAAACGCCCCCCCCCGTTCAGCGAAAGCGCCCGCCTTCGTCGTCCTGCTCCTGCGCTTTACCTTTGCTCCCCGTATGCCACTCGACACTTCCATCCGCTCCGTCCTCATCATCGGCTCTGGCCCCATCGTCATCGGCCAGGCCTGCGAATTTGACTACTCCGGCTCGCAGGCTGCCCGCTCCCTGCGCGAAGAAGGCATCAAAACCATCCTTATCAACTCCAACCCGGCAACCATCATGACCGACCCGATCGTTGCCGATAAGGTCTATCTGCAACCGCTCACCCCGGAAAGCATCGAAACCATCCTTCAGGAAAATCAAATAGATGCCGTATTGCCGACCATGGGCGGACAAACGGCGCTTAATCTCTGCAAGGAATGCGACGAAATCGGCCTCTGGGAAGAATACGGCGTACGCCTCATCGGGGTGGATATCAAAGCCATCGACAAGGCCGAAGACCGCGAAAAATTCCGGCAATGGATGATTGAACTCGGCGTGCCGGTTGCCAAAGCCCGCATTGCCAACTCGCTGCTCGAAGGCAAAGAAACGGCGCAGGAAATCGGCATTCCGCTCGTCATCCGCCCGTCTTTCACGCTCGGTGGCACCGGCGGCGGCCTCGTTTTTCATAAAGACGACCTCGACGCGGCGCTCGAGCGCGGCCTCACCGCCTCGCCCATCCACGAAGTGCTGGTAGAGCAGGCCGTGATGGGTTGGAAAGAATTTGAATTAGAACTCCTTCGCGATGCTAAAGACAATGTGGTAATTATCTGCACGGTCGAAAACCTCGACCCAATGGGCGTGCATACCGGCGACTCCATCACCGTGGCCCCCGCCATGACGCTGCCCGACACGGCCTACCAACTGATGCGCAACACGGCGCAAAAAATGATGCGCGACCTCGGCAATTTCGCCGGCGGCTGCAACGTACAATTCGCCTTAAATCCGGAAACGGAGGAAATCATCGCCATCGAAATCAACCCGCGCGTATCGCGTTCCTCGGCGCTCGCCTCCAAAGCCACCGGCTACCCGATTGCCAAAATCGCCGCCAAGCTGGCCGTAGGCTATACGCTCGACGAACTGAAAAACCCGATTCTCCAAAATACCTCTGCGTTTTTTGAACCGGCCCTCGACTATGTCATCGTCAAAATGCCGCGCTGGAATTTTGATAAGTTTAAAGGCGCCGACGACACGCTGGGTTTCCAGATGAAGTCGGTTGGCGAGGTGATGGCCATTGGCCGTACCTTCCCGGAAGCGTTGCAAAAAGCTTGTCAAAGTCTGGAGAACAACGCCACCGGCCTTTCCTTTATCTCGGCCCAGCGCATGAAGCCCGAAGAGCTGCTGGAGGGCCTCAAACGCCCCACCTGGGACCGTATTTTCCGGATTAAAGAAGCACTGGCTGCCGGCATTTCCATCAAAACGCTGCGCGAACTAACGCATATCGACCGTTGGTTTTTGTATCAGATTCAGGACATCGTGAACCTGGAAAAGGAAATTGCCGCCTGCAAATACCTTGAATCCATAAGCAAAGATTTGATGCTTCAGGTTAAGCAAATGGGCTTCTCGGATGAGCAAATTGCCGAAAACCTGCGTGATTGCACGCCCGACGAGGTGTATGATTTCCGGAAAAAGCTGGGCATCACCCGCGTCTTTAAGATGGTGGATACCTGCTCCGCCGAGTTTGAAGCCGTTACGCCGTATTTCTATTCAACGTTTGAGCGGGGGAGCGAAAAACCCGTAGCTTAGGAGCGTTATGATCCGGTTGATTGAGTGCAAAAACTACCGCAGTCTGAAGTACATCAGTCAGCCGCTGGATAATTTTCAGATTCTGGTAGGGCCGAATGCCAGCGGCAAAACAACCTTTCTGGACATCGTCAGCTTTATGGCGGATATTGTTTCCAAGGGGATTGAAGAGGCCGTTGCAAGCCGGGCCGGCAATTTTTCAGACCTGACGTTTGCAGGCCGGGGCGGCGACATAGAATTCGCAGTAGAAGCGGAATTGCCGAGTGGAATTTTAGATAAGACTCTTGAGAGCCAGTTCAATGGCATTCGTTACGCTATTAAAATTGGGATAGAAGCAGAAAAAGAACAGCTTGCTATTTTGCAGGAAAGAGTGCTATTGGTAACGCGGAATTGGAATAAGGTAGCCGAGTTGCAGAAGGCAGCAACGTTTCCGGAAATTGATGATGTACCTGATTCCCTGGTATTTAGAGAAGAGGAGCCAGAGCCTTATCGCATCACAATAGAAAGGACGAGCGAAGCAGGTTATTTCGTACCAGAAATGGCTAACCTTGACGGCGACGGTCTTCGCCTTCAAGTTGAAGGTGCGCGAAGCGTGTTCGATTTTGCTGCCTTGACAGGACTTACTCCCGATACTACTTGGTTCCGGAATTTCCTCACCAACGACATCCAAAAATTCATCCTCGATAGCCTCGAAATCCGAAAACCTTCTCCGCCCGGAAAAGGGAAAATATTCCGGACAGATGGCTCCAACCTGCCGTGGGTAATTGAAGACCTGCGCAAACACCCGGAACGGTTTCAGAACTGGATAAGCCACCTGCAAACCGCGCTTCCGGATATCCTGGACATTGACACCGTAGAGCGCCCCGAAGACCGCCACCGATACCTGCGCATTCACTACGAAAACAACATCACCGTTCCCAGCTGGCTTGTTTCCGACGGTACACTCCGGCTGCTGGCGCTTACGCTTCCGGCTTATTTGCCCGACTTCAAAGGCATGTATCTGATTGAGGAGCCGGAAAATGGCATTCACCCTAAAGCCATTGAGACCGTTTTGCAATCGCTCTCCAGTGTCTATGACGCACAAATGATTCTGGCATCTCACTCGCCGGTCATTCTCAGCCAGATAGAACCGGCAGATGTGCTGTGCTTTGCCAAAACGGAAGAAGGCATCACCGATATTGTGTCCGGCGACCAGCACCCGATGCTGCAAAACTGGCAACAGGGCACCGACCTGGGAACTTTATATGCCGCCGGCGTTTTGGGATGAAAGACCTTATCATTTTGTGTGCCGACAAGGATGCGCAACTCCTGCTTCAAGGTTTGTTGCCACGGCTGCCGCTTGCCAGCGGTCTAAGGGTATTCCACTTTGACATTTTTGCCCATCCCCAACGGGATACAGGTGTATTGAATACCGCCCACGAATTTCTGCGGCCCTTTCCGGACCGCTACTCAAAAGCACTTGTTGTTTGGGACCTAGAAGGATGTGGGCAGGAAACGAAGGGCGCACAGACGCTTGAGGTACAAGTGGAAGAAAATCTTGCCCGTAACGGTTGGGCAAAAGAGCGTGTTTGCGCAATTGCTATTGCTCCGGAACTGGAAAACTGGATTTGGGGGCTGGATGAAACGCATCTCGAAAATGCGTTCGGCTGGAAAAGCGGCGAAAAGTCTATTAACGAATGGGTCCGCCAACAAGGACTTTGGTCAGAAGGTCTTCCTAAGCCATCTGATCCGAAACGCGCTGTGGAAGCGGCGCTGCGTAAAAGCAAAAAGTCTTGGTCTTCTGCTATCCACAAACAGATTGCAGCAAAAGCCAGTTATAGAAGATGTCAGGACAGGGCGTTTCTGAAGATGCTCGAATCGTTGAAGGCCTGGTTTCAACCAAGCGTATAGCATCGTTTTAATTCAGCCCATAGGCAAACACAAACGGCATCCGGCTGTTTTCGCGCAGCGCCTGCCGCACTTTGGCCGGTTTGCGAATCACCTTGTAGCGTTGTAAATCAACGACTTCCATACTATAACCCGGCAGCTTTTTCACCGATACATTTCACCGATACAAAGCGCAAATACCCCAACAGCAGCACCGCCGACACTAAATCGGTCGCCATCACTTCCTGTTGATAGCGCATCCAGGTTTTGTTTTGTTTTCCCCACATAATCGAAAGCTTTTTTGGTTTGGGATTAGCGCATCGAGCGCGGCACATAGGCACGGTTGATATCCGACCCGCACCCGCATTTTTTACTACTGCTACAGCCTTGCAAAAGCCCGGCCATCAGCAATAGCAAAAACGCCGTACGGGCAAAATAGTTGGATGGATTTACACGCATTTTCATAAAGCTACCTTTGTAAAAATACACTTTTTTTGACGCATCCTTCCGAAAAAAAAATTCTCCTTTCGCCGCTCGACTGGGGCCTCGGCCACACCACGCGCTGCATTCCGCTGGCCCGCCACCTGCTGGGCATGGGCGCACGGGTGTTTTTTGCCGGAACGGAAACGCAAATTGCTTTTTTCCGGAAATCTTTTCCCGAAATTTCATTTCTGCCCCTTCGCGGATACAAGGTTCGCTATTCGCAAACACGACGGGGCTTTATGCCGCATTTGCTGCGTCAGCTTCCCGGCATTTTCAAAACCATCCGGCACGAGCATGAATGGCTGCTTCGGGAGGCAGCAAAACACCGCTTCGACGGCATCCTCTCCGACAACCGCTATGGCCTCTGGCACCCGGAAATCCCAAGTGTTTTTCTCACCCACCAACCCGGACTAAAAACCGGCTTCGGCGCAGGGGCAGATGCGCTTTTTGCCCGCCTGCACCGTGGGCTGATGCAGAATTTCCGGGAAATATGGCTCCTAGATATTCCGGAAAAACCGGGCCTCAGCGGCGCCCTCGCCCACCCTTCTTTGCTGCCACCCAATGCCCGTTATATTGGTTTGCTTTCGCAGTTTACAGACTCAAAATGGGCACTGCATTCTGTCGCCCCTCTTCCGCCAGAGGCGGAGGCCGGGGGTGAGGCCAGCGGAAACCCTTTTTCTTCTCCCCAAAATGCCCTCGTTATCCTGCTTTCCGGCCCGGAGCCACAGCGCAGCATTCTTTCCCAAAAACTTTGGGAACAAATAGCCGGTTTTCCGGAAATGCCGGTTGTTTTTATTGAAGGGCGGGCCGATGCGCCGCAAAGAACAGCGATTTCCGGAAATATTCGTTGGCAGGCACAGGCCGATGCCGCTACGCTCCGCCCTTTGTTGCAGGGGGTCCAATACGTGATTTCCCGCAGCGGCTACAGCACGCTGATGGATGCGGCTGTTTTAGGCTTGAGGCTGATTTTGATTCCTACGCCCGGCCAAACCGAGCAGGAATACCTGGGACAGATGCTTCTGCGGGACCAAAAAGCACTGTGTTTCCGGCAGGAGGATTTTTGTTTAAAAAATGCCCTGGAAGCCGCTGAAAAATTCCCGTTTCTGCCTTTGGGATTTCCGGAAAACGCACGGCAGTTTGTGCCGGTATTGGAAGCGTGGTATGGACGGCTGTGATGGAACGCAGATAAAACGGATGATACGGATTTGCACGGATGGAAAAATCCGTATTTATCCGTAAAAATCCGCGTCATCCGCGTTCTATTTTACTGAAAAAACCAGTGGGCTTTTTAAGCGCCTTAAAACTTGGTTTTAAACACATCGTTTACCGCCACTTCCAATCCCGGAAAAACGACGCTTTGCAGCATTTGGTCTTCGGGAACCGGCGGCAGCCCCCGGTATTTGCCTGCTTCCAAAACATAGACAAAGCAAACGCGGTGTTCCGGCGCAATCACCCAGTATTCTTTGACACCGCTCTCCTCGTAAATCTCGTATTTGAGCTTCATCTCCTTGCGGGTGTTGCCGCGCGAAAGAATCTCCACCACCAGTTCCGGCGCACCGATGCCGCCCCGTTCATCCACCTTTTGCGGGTCGCAGATAACGCATAAATCGGGCTGCAGGATGGTGATAATGTCCTTGTCTTTTTTGCTTTTCCGGGGGAAGCGCACGTCAAACGGTGCCACGTACACCTGACAGGATTTTTCTGCGAAAAAATTGAGGAACGGCAGCGAGAGATTGGAGAGAATCTCCTGATGGCTGCGCATCGGCGCGGGACTCATCCGGAAAATCTTCCCCCGTATCAGTTCTATGCGCTCCTCTACCGTCCAGCGCAGGTAATCGGCGTAGGTATAAATTCCGGAATAATTAAAATCCGGTTCGTTGAGCAATGGGGCTTGGGCGGTTTCCATAAACGGCAATTTAAGCTTTTTTGGAATGCAGCTAAAAATAGACCACGGATAGAGTAGATTTTCAGAATTTTCACGGATGGAAAATTTCCGTGCAAATCCCTTCCAATCCTGAAAATCCGTGGTCTATTCTATCAAAACAAACCCTACTTCTTAAAAAGCCGGAAAACATCCATCCCATTCGCATACACCATCAGCGCCAGCAGCAGGATGAGGCCCGCCGTGGTGGCCCAGCCCATCACCTTGTCGGAAACTTTCCGACCTGTTACCATCTCTATCAAAAGAAACAACACATAGCCGCCGTCCAGTCCCGGAATGGGCAGTAGGTTCATAAAGGCCAGGATGATGGAAATCAAGGCCAGGTAGCCCAGGAAGGTTTCCCATTGGAAAGTCTGCGGCGCACTCTTGCCAAACGAAATCAACCCACCGACGCTCTCCGAAACCTTCACCTCTTTGGAGGTAAACAGCAGTTTCAGGTTGCGGCCATAGCCGGTGAAGCTGTCCCACATGGCCGAAAAGCCCTTGCCCACCGCCGCAATCGGGCCATAGTGAATCTGCCGGATGTCGAAAAAGCGTTCGCCCGGCCCATAGGGCTGAAAGCCGAGGATACCATTTTCCGGAACCTGCCCGTTGAGCACCGCATACTGATTGCCGCCGCGCACCACCGTAATGGAGATAGGTTTTCCGGAAAGTTCGCGTTTCAACTTGTCAAATTGGTCGTAGAACGGCGTGGGCCGGCTGTTGGTCATCACGATAGAATCGCCCTCTTCGAGACCCATTTTATCGGCTGCCGAACCCGCAGAAACCAGTTGCACCACCGCCGGTGTGCGGGGTC
>APMI01014486.1_pt1 | contig 15098 bp, 18 predicted proteins | sample 667938 | NCBI WGS metagenome assembly APMI01 (sample SAMN01084076, study PRJNA167559) | wastewater metagenome | biome: Wastewater | place: Denmark: Ejby Moelle, Odense | collected 2011-11-28 | reverse complement strand
GTGGTCGTGGTCATGGCGTGGGCGCTTCGCCGCGGCGGCGGTTCCGCTTGCGGCGATCGGCGCGGCGGCGTAGCCGAGCGACGCGACCTTGCGGGCCAGTTCGGTGAGGTCCGCGCCGGCTTCATGGGTGACGCTCATCGTGCCGGCGGTGACGAACACCTCGACCTGGCTGACGCCGCTGACGCGCCGCGCGGCGGTTTCGACCTTGGCCGCGCAACTGGCGCAGTCCATCCCCTCAACCTTGAACCGGGTCGTTTCCATGCTGATTCCGTCTCGTGGACACTGTTCCAGTGTCGATGTAATTCCTCTAGCGGCTAGAGCTACAAGCGCAAAATGCCCGAACCGGCGTTTTTCCGGCGTCGAGCGGCTGTTGACATTGACGGCGGGGCGGTCGATTGCGTCGGCAACGGAGTGGATCGGTTGGCGGGCAAGGACAGAGCAAAGACGGCCGGCGGCGAGGGGCTGTTCGCGCAGCCCTGGACCTTTATTCGCTCGGTGCCGTCGATGAAGCACCTGCCGCCCGAGGGGCCGGCCGAGATCGCTTTCGCCGGCCGCTCCAATGTCGGCAAATCGTCGCTGATCAACGCGCTGCTGGGCCAGAAGGGGCTGGCGCGCACTTCGAACACGCCGGGCCGCACCCAGGAACTGAACTATTTTGTCCCCGACGGCTATTCCGGCGAAGGCGCCGACCTGCCGCCGGTGGCGGTGGTCGACATGCCGGGCTATGGCTACGCCCAGGCCCCCAAGGAACAGGTCGAGGCCTGGACGAAGCTGGTCTTCGACTATCTGAAAGGCCGGGTGACGCTGAAGCGGGTCTATGTGCTGATCGACGCCCGCCACGGCGTCAAGAAGATCGACGAGGACGTGCTGACGCTGCTCGACAAGGCGGCGGTGTCCTACCAGATCGTGCTGACCAAGACCGACAAGATCAAGCCGCCGGCCGTCGAGCGCCTGATCGCCGAGACGATCGAGAAGACGCGCAGGCGTCCGGCGGCGTTTCCGCAGGTTGTCGCCACCTCGTCGGAACAGGGCGCGGGACTGGAGGAATTGCGCGACGCCATCGCCCTGGCGCTGCGCGGCGGCTGATCAGGCCGCGCCCGCCGGCTTGAAGCTCAACGCCAGCCCGTTCAGGCAGTGGCGCATGCCGGTCGGCGGCGGACCGTCGTCGAAGATATGGCCGAAATGGCCGCCGCAGCGCCGGCAATGGCACTCGGTGCGTGTCATGAACAGCGAATTGTCCTGCCGGGCGCCGATGGCGTTGGGCAGCGATTCCCAAAATGACGGCCAGCCGGTGCCCGATTCATATTTCGCCTCCGACGAATAGACCGGCAGGTCGCAGCCGGCGCAGTGGAACACGCCCTTGCGTTTCTCGTCGTTCAGCGGGCTGGAGCCGGCGCGTTCGGTCGCCTCGTGGCGCAGCACCTGGTAACGGTCCTCGCCGAGCTGCGCCTGCCATTCGGCGTCGGTCTTGACGACTTCGAACACAACGCCGTCGGTCTGCGCGCCCGCGCGCGTTCGCCAGCCCGTCAATCCGAGGCCGAACGCGCCAAGGCCGGCGGCTGCGAAGAGGAAATTGCGTCTCGTCATGGTCCTGTCTCCTTGCGCTTGAGATAGCGAACTGGCTGGGCGCTGCAAAATCAACTTGCATTGAAAAGGCTCGCGGCCGGCCTCGAGGCCGGCCGCCTGCTTGGTAACTTCGCCTTGAAGCGGCCTTTGTTACATTTTCGGCAGCAGGACCCTGTCGATGACGTGGATGACGCCGTTCGACTGGTCGACGTCGGCGATGGTGACGGTGGCGACGCCGCCGTTCTCGTCGGTCAGCGTGATCTTGTCGCCGTCCATTTTTGCCTGCAGCGTGCAGCCGCCGACCGTCTTGACCGGGTGCGCGCCGCCATCATCCTTGATCATCTTGCCGATCGCATCGCTCATCGCGTCCGCCGCGACGACATGGCAGGTCAGGACCCTGGTCAGCATCTCCTTGTTTTCAGGCTTGAGCAGGTTGTCGACCGTGCCGGCCGGAAGGGCGTCGAACGCGGCGTTGACAGGCGCAAAAACCGTGAACGGGCCAGCGCCCTGCAGCGTCTCGACCAGTCCGGCCGCCTTGACCGCCGCCACCAGTGTGGTGTGGTCCTTCGAGTTGACCGCGTTTTCGATGATGTTCTTGTCGGCGTACATCGCCGCGCCTCCGACCATCGGATTCTCGGCATAGGCCGCGCCCGCCAAGGTCAGCACCGCGGTCGTGGCGAGAATGGTGGATTTCAGGAATCGCATAGCTGGTTCTCCTCAATTGATCCCTTGTCTGGGATGACGGAGTTACGTTCGGCGATCCAAGCCGGTTTCAGTCGCAGCGGCTGCTGGCGTTCAATCAATTGTGAGACCGCATGGCGAAACTTTTTCGCGCAATTCGCGTTCCCGCGCGCCAAGGCGCGGCAAGGAAACCGCATGTCCCCCGCGAATGACGAGACAATGCTCCGCGGCGATCGAGGTCAGATGCGACGCAGGTCGCCGGCGGCGACCACTGGTCCCGTAGGCGCCCCGGTGACGGAGCCGCCGCGCGGCTCGAGGCTGATGGCGACGGTCGCACCAGCCGCCAGCATCGGGCGGATGTTTTCTGGCACGGCGAGACGCACGGTCTGGCCGTCTGAAACGACGCCGAGCGATTTTGGCGCGCCGCCGTCGATCACCCAGAGCTCGAAGTCGCGATCTGGCGCGTGGCCGCCGGTCATGCGGGACAGCCCGACCTCGCCGCGCGCCGGATCGTAGATCGCGACGTAGTGGACGTCGCTTTGTTGCGGTGCGATCGAGACGACGAGTTGCGGCCGGGAAGGGGGTGGGGGCGACATTGCTGGCACGGCGACCGCGATGACAGCGGCCGCGACACCGGCAACCGCCAGCCCGCGCCAGAAGGCGATGCTGGACCAGAGGCCGCGGCCGTGGACGGCAGGATTGGCGGTCGACGCAAACAGCCTGCGGTCGATTGCCTGTTTGGCCGCCGCTGGCGGTTCGACAGCCCCGTAGCCCGCCGCCAGCGGCGACAGGCGTTCTTCCCAGGCGTCGACCAGCCGTGCAAAGGCGGCGTCAGTATCGATCCGCCTGGCTGCCGCCGACCTTTCGCCGGCGTCGAGCACGCCGAGGACGTATTCGGCGGCGACCGCGTCGTCGCCTCCAAGTCCTCTGTCGTTGTCGTCGACGGCCGTCATCGTTCCAGACATTCCCGTATCTTGAGCAGACTGCGCCGCAGCCAGGTCCTCATCGTGTTCAGCGGCACCGAATAGCGCTCCGCCAGTTCAGCATAGCTGTCGCCCATGATGTAGGCGTCCCGCACCGCGCCGGCCCGGTCGGTTTCAAGCTCGTCCAGGCAGCCAAGTATACGGTCGCGCTCGCTTCTGGCCGCCGCCAGGGCCTCCGGGTCCGGGGCAGGGTCGGAAATGTCTTTCGCCTCGTCGATGTCCGCCGCCGGTCGCCGCCGCTGGCGGATTCGATCGATCGAATGGTTGCGCGCCACCGCGACGAGCCACGAAATCGGGCTGAGATCGGATACGGCGAAACGGTCTGCCTTCGTCCATATCTTCACATACACGTCCTGCAGCGCCTCTTCCGCCTCGCTATTGTCTCCCAAGACACGCAGACACACGCCGAAGAGTTTCGCGCTGGTCTGGCGGTAAAGTGCGTCGAACGCCGCGCGGTCCTTCAGCGCGACGCGGACGATCAGTCTGGAAATATCCGGGGGCGTCATCGAAAACGCAAATTAGGGCAGCACGCCGCGTTTGCAATGGCGGCGACGCAAATCGTGCAGCTTGCCGCTTTGAACCTGTCGTCAACTTGCGCTAAGACCCCGCGACTTCAAGCCGGGAACGCGCCATGACTGCTTCGATGACCGAAACCCCTGAACAGCAGGCGGCCCTGTTGTCGCGCGCGCTGCCCTATATGCAGCGCTACGAGAACAAGACGGTGGTGGTGAAATATGGCGGCCACGCCATGGGCGATCTCGAACTTGGCAAGGCGTTCGCGCGCGACATCGCGCTGTTGAAACAGTCCGGCGTCAACCCGATCGTCGTGCATGGCGGCGGACCGCAGATCGCCGCGATGCTGGGCCGCATGGGCATCGAATCGAAATTCGAGGGCGGATTGCGCGTCACCGACGCCAAGACGGTCGAGATCGTCGAGATGGTGCTGGCCGGCTCGATCAACAAGGAAATCGTCGCGCTGATCAACGCCGAGGGTGAATGGGCCATCGGCCTGTGCGGCAAGGACGGCAACATGGTGTTCGCCGAAAAGGCGCGCAAGACCATGGTCGATCCCGATTCCAACATCGAGCGGGTGCTTGATCTCGGCTTCGTCGGCGAACCCGTCGAGGTCGACCGCACACTGCTCGACCTGCTGGCGCGCTCCGAGATGATCCCCGTGCTGGCGCCGGTGGCGCCGGGCCGCGACGGCCACACCTACAACATCAACGCCGACACGTTCGCCGGCGCCATCGCCGGCGCGCTCAACGCCACGCGCCTGCTGTTTCTGACCGACGTTCCGGGCGTCATGGACAAGAACAGGAACATCCTGCCGCAACTGACGGTAGCCGAGGCAAAGGCGCTGATCCGCGACGGCACGATTTCCGGCGGCATGATCCCGAAGGTCGAGACCTGCATCGAGGCGATCGAGCGCGGCGTCGAGGGCGTGGTCATCTTGAACGGCAAGACCCCGCACGCGGTGCTGCTCGAACTGTTTACCGAGCACGGCGCCGGCACGCTGATCGTTCGGTAGAGCGCCGCGCGTCCAATCGGACGCGCAAAGGACGCTCCAACACTTTGAATCTGCTGCATCGTGCTTTCGAAAATCGATTCCGATTTTCGGGCCGATGCAGTAGACGGACCGGGGTTGCGGGAAGCCGGGAGCGTCCCGCGCCCGCGTCGCCTAAACCGTCATGCGGTGCGCGAGATGGTCGCCGAGCCGGGCGGCCAGGGCGGTGATGGTCGTGGTCGGGTTGCATTGCCCCGAGGTGGCGAACACCGACGACCCGCCGACATAAAGATTGTCCATGCCGTGCACCTTGCAATTGGCGTCGACGACGCTCCTGGCGACGTCGGTTCCCATGCGCGTGCCGCCCATGTGATGGTGGCCCGCGAGTTCCTGGTCGGTCGGAAAATCCTCGCCGTTGCGCAGCCAGTCGGCGATGCGGACGCGGCCGATGTCCTCGGCGGCGCAGGTCTCGCCGAACAGGCGGATGCCTTCCAGCAAGGTCTTGCGCCCGAATTCGCCCTTGTGCCACGTCAGCTCGATGCGCGGCACGCCTGCATGGTCGCGGGCGGAGGTCGACAGGCTGATGGCGTTCGACGCGACGGGCGGCAGTTCCCAGGCGACATGCAGTTGCGCCGCGCAGCGCATCCGCTGGTCGAGCTGCTTTGCCGTCCACTCTGCCAGCGACGGCGCCGTGCAAGCGAGATCGGCGACGAGCCGCTTGACGCCGTCATAGGGCATGCGGATGAAACGGACGCCAAAATTGCCGATGCCCAGCCGCTCCATCGCTTGCGGCGACGGCGAGAAGAAGGCTTCGTCGGCGACGTCGTATTCGACGTCGGGCTCGTTGGTGATGACGATGTCGCCGCCCTTGAACTGCGGATGTTCCATCCAGTAGCGGCCAAGCGCCTCGGCATGGGGAACCACGCCGCCATTGGAGGTCGCGTTCGACCACAGCAGAAGCCGCGAGTTTTCGAGGCCGCCGGTGCATGGGACATATGTTTCGGCCTCAAGCGTGCCGGCGTCCTTGCCCGCCGACCAGATCCGCGCGCCGGTGACGCGCTTGCCGTCGCCGGTCAGCGCCGTGACATAGGTGTTGAGCACCAGCGCGATGTGGCTGCTGGCGGCGATCTCGTCGTGGAACTTTTCGCCGAAATTGACCGCGCCGCTCTTGATCAGCTGGACCCAGTGGATGTCGTCGGAGATGGGTTTGTCCGGCTTGAACTCGGGCAGGTCGAGAATGTCGCGGACCTTGCCGAAATAGGGTTCGAGGTCGGTGCGGGCGATCGGCCAGCCGGAATCGGGAATCCAGGACTTTGCGACAAAGTCGTGCGCGTCGAGCACGCGGCACCAGCCGGCCCAGTGGTTGGACGAACCGCCCATCATGCGCAGGCGGGTCTGGGTCAGGTCGAAATAGGGATCGCCAATCGACTTGCCGGCATAAAAATCCTGCGACACTTCGGTGTAGTCGGCGGCCCCCGCCTCAAGGATGACCACCGAAATCCCGCGCGCGGCGAGTTCGCGGGCGATTGTCGTGCCCGCGGGTCCGGAACCCATGATGGCGACGCGCGGCTTGAAGTCGGTCGCCTTGAAATCGTCGTAGCTGTTGAAGATCATGCGAGATCGCTCCTCTTCACGATCCAGCCATTGACCTCGACGATGTCCTCGGCCCGGGTCGGCCCGAAACGGCGCACGAACGGAATGGCGAACAGCGCTGCGGCGAGGCCGGCAAACGCCCTCCGGGAGATGTGCTTGGTTTTCCAGCTCATTGACATGCTCCTGCTTTTCGCGCCGACGGCTACAAAAGGTGGCGACTGAAAGGGTTGAAGCGATATCCGTGCCAGTTTCTGGTCTTTGGCCGATTCAAGCTATCCGCCGCGCCATGCAAAGCCGATTATGCTTTACAGTTGGTTAAATTCGCTGCCTGGGCGGGTCGCCGGCCGCTGATCGGCGACGAAACGTCCGCGGCCGGGTGCGTCGGCGGGCGCGCCGGCCGCCGGTGTCGCACAATGGCGGGGGACATGGCCCGGTCCCTTGATGTTGCGCAGGACGAGCTGGGTGTGCAGGTCGCGCACGCCCTTCAGTTTCATCAGCCGGTTCATGACAAATTCGTTGAGATCGTCGACCGACGGAACCATGACGTGAAGCAGGAAGTCGTAGTCGCCGGTCATGGTCCAGCACGACGACACCTCGTCCATCCGGTCGACCGCGGCGATGAACATGTCGGGCGAATCGTCGCTGTGGCTGACAAGGCGGACCTGGACGAACACCTCGACCATCAGGCCGACCTTGCGGCGCGAGATCAGCGCCTGAAAACCCTTGATGATCCCGTTGTCGCGCAAGGCTTCGAAACGGCGCGCGCAAGGGGTGGCGGACAGTCCGACCGCCGCCGCGAGATCGGAGACGGTCATGCGTCCGTCCGCCTGCAATTGTTCGAGCATCGCAACTTCAAATCGATCCAGTTGAGGCGGTTCCACTCGTTTTACTCCTGTTTCGAGTGACATTACCGCATTTGCAGGCTGCTGGCGACAATTGAGGTGGGAAACGCCGGGCGCGATCGCTCATCATCTGTCTTGAGGATGAGGAGGATTTGCCATGACGATCAGTGTCGCCGACTATGCGGTGGAATGCGCCGAGCAGGGTTTGCGCGGCAACTATGCGGTTTGCCGGCCCGATTTCACCGTCGACCAGGCCTATGACTACACCGCCGTCGAACAGGCGGTCTGGCGCGTATTGTGCGACCGGCAGACGAAACTGACGGAAAAGCTTGCCCACAAGACCTATCTCGACGGCGTCAAGGCGCTCGGACTGCTTGACCGGATCCCCGATTTCGACGTGGTCAGCCAGAGGCTGAAAGACCTGACCGGTTGGACGCTGGTGGCGGTGCCTGGCCTGATCCCGGCCGAGCCGTTTTTCGACCACCTCGCCAACCGCCGCTTTCCGGTGACCAACTGGCTGCGCACCGACGATGAACTCGACTACATCGTCGAGCCGGACATGTTCCACGATTTCTTCGGTCACGTGCCGGCGCTGACCCAGCCCGCTTTCGCCGATTTCATGCAGATGTATGGCGCCACCGCCGAAAAGCTGATTGCGGCGGGCGGCGGCGAGATGATCACCCGGCTCTACTGGTACACCGCCGAATACGGGCTGATGCAGGGCGAGGGCGAGCCGCTGAAGGCGTTCGGGGCGGGGCTGATGTCGTCGTTCACCGAACTGCAGTTCGCGGTTTCGGACCCCAAGGCCCATCATGTGCCGTTCGATATCGAGACGGTGATGCGCACCGGCTACGAGATCGACAAGTTCCAGCGCGCCTATTTCGTGCTTCCCTCGTTTGCGGCGCTGAAGGGCGCATTCGAGCAGGCGGACCTGATGGCGATCGTCGAGCGCCACAAGAACGCCGGCCCGCTCGATCCGGCGGCGGTGGGCGTCAGCCGACAAGCAGCAGCATGAGGATGCCGGCGACGATCAGCCCGCAGCCGATGGTCTCGTAGAGGTTGATCTTCTCCTTGAAGTAGAAGACCGACGAGGCGAAGGTGAACAGCATTTCGATCTGCGCCAGCGCCTTGACGATCGCCGCGTGCTGCAGCGTCATCGCCATGAACCAGCCGAACGAGGCCGTGGCGCCGACGAAGCCGACAAACAGGGCGGGCTTCCAGGCGCGGGCGATCCTGGCGAATTCGCCGGGCTCGCGCCATGCGATCCACGACGCCATCACAACCGTCTGGAAGGCAATGACGAAGGCCAGCGTCACCGACGCCTGGACGATGAAGTTGGGGCCGCCCAGCGCCAGCGACGCGGCGCGATAGGCGACGGCGGATATGCCGAACAGCGTCCCCGACGCCAGCCCGATCATCGCGTTGCGCGACGCAAGCGACGTAACCAGGTTGCGCGCGTTCAATTGCGTGTGGGCGACCGAGATCAGCATCACCCCGACGACCGAGACGGCGATGGCGATCATCACGCCCGGCGTCACGATCTCGCCGAGGAAAATGAGGCCGAACAAGGCGGCCTGCGCCGGCTCGGTGCGCGAATAGGCGGTTCCGACCGCGAAATTGCGGAACGAGAACAAATAGACCAGCAGGAAGGTCGCGCCGATCTGGCTGAGGCCGCCGACGATAGCCCAGGCGAAAAATTTCGGCGACAGCGCCGGCAACGGATAGCCGGCCGCCAGGATCAGGACTGTCAGGTAGAGCAGGGCGAAGGGCAGGCCGAAACCGAAGCGCACGAAGGTTGCGCCCGTCGTGCCCATCACGCTCTTGAGATGTTTCTGGCCCGCCGACCGCAGGTTCTGCAGGAAGGCGGCGGTGATCGTGATCGGTATCCAGAGTTCCATCGCGGCCCCGTGAGCGCGCCCGCGAACAGCCGCCGCGCGCTACCGCGCCGCTCTTGGCCCGAACCGCCGGATTGCGCAATGCCTGGGATCAGCGAAGAGCGGCCAATCGGAGCGCAACGCGCCGATTCTCGCGCCGCTTCGTCGAACCTTTCGCGCCAGTCAGGCCGCGATGCGTTCGGCCCCTGCCGGCATGATGATGCGATTGCGGCCGCAATTCTTGGCCTGGTAGAGCAGGTTGTCGGCTTCGCGCATCAGCTCCGAAATGCCGGCGCCGGTGTCGCATACCGCCCCGCCGATGCTGACGGTGAGCACGGCGCGCTGTCCATCGCGGGGTCGAAAATCGACGCCTTCGACTTCCTGGCGCAACCTTTCGCCGATCGCCGCGGCGTCGCCGGTGGACGCGCCGCGCAGGAACACGCCGAACTCTTCGCCGCCGATTCGCCCGATCGTGTCGTGATCGCGCACCGCCTGCCTGATCGCCGACGAAATCAGCAGCAGCGCGTCGTCGCCCGACTGGTGGCCAAAACGGTCGTTGATCGACTTGAAATGGTCAGCGTCGATGATCAGCAGCACGCCCCGGTCGCTGGCCCGCCGGGTCGCGTCAAGGTCGGCAAAGAACGACTCGCGATTGAGGAACCCGGTCATCGCGTCGTGGCTTGCCTTCTCGGCGAGTTTCGCATGCGCCAGGCTGAGCTCGACATGCGCCTGCGACAGGGCGGCGTTGAGCAGCCGTAGTTTCCGGTTCTGCCACATCGTGTATGCCGAGCAGGGAAAGGCGGTCGCCATGCAGCATGCCGTCGGGATCCACAGGGCGGACCATGAAAAGTCGGGTTCCGCCGCCCCCATGATCGCAGCCGATGCGGCGATGCAGGCAAGCGTGATCAGAAACGAGCGGAAGAAGATCTGGACCATGGCCGCACTGTGCGCCACCGCGCCTGAAACTCTCGTTCATCGCTTGCGTAAAATTCGAGGCAATTGACGATTTCCCGTATTGAAACCGGGCCGGGCCGGGCCGATGGTCGACCAATGACGCAGATTCCGCCGCCGCAAAGATTCGCCCACATCACCGACTGGGTGTTCGACCTCGACAACACGCTCTATCCGCACCACTCGAACCTGTTCTCGCAGATCGACGTCAAGATGACGAGCTATGTCCAGAACCTGCTGAAAATGCCGCGCGACGAGGCGCGCAAGCTGCAGAAAGAGCTCTATCTCGAATATGGCACCACGCTGAACGGCCTGATGGAGCGGCACAATATCGACCCCGACGAGTTCCTGCGCATCGTCCACGACATCGACTATTCCTGGGTCAAGCCCAACCCGCGGCTGGGCAAGGCGATCAAGGCGCTGCCGGGGCGCAAGTTCATCTTCACCAATGGCGATCGCGGACATGCCGAACGAACCGCCCGCCAGCTTGGCGTGCTCGACGAGTTCGACGACATTTTTGACATCGTCGCGGCCGGGTTGGTGCCCAAGCCGGCGCGCGCCACCTATGACCGGTTCGTCGACCTGCACGCCATCGCCGGACCCAACGCTGCGATGTTCGAGGATCTGGCCCGCAACCTGGTCGTGCCCAAGGCGCTCGGCATGACCACGGTGCTGATCGTGCCGAACAATTTCGAGCCGACCTTCTCGGAAATCTGGGAACGCGATCCGGCGCTGACCGACGAGGTCGACTTCGTCACCGACGACCTGACCGCGTTTCTGGACGTGATCGTCGGGCAGGCGTCCGACTAAACCGTCGCCGGACGGTTCACGTCCGGCGACGACTGCTCTCGTCAGTGCTTCATCGTCTCCATGCCTTTGGCGTCCCTGACCGGCAGCGCGATGTCGACCTTGCCCGCCTTCTCGAATTCGAGCGTCACCGGCACCGAGCCGCCCGCCGTGAACGGCGACTTCACCTGCATGAACATCAGGTGGTAGCCGCCGGGCTTCAGTTCGACAGTCGCTCCGGCCGGGATTTCAAGCCCGCCCTCGACCGGCCGCATGGTCATGACGTTATCGGTCATCTTCATCTCGTGAACCTCGGCCGTGCCGGCGAGCGGCGATGAGACCGAAATCAGCCTGTCGGCTTGTGCGCCATGGTTGGTCACCGTCAGGTAGGCGCCGCCGGCCGGCTGGCCAGGCAGCATCGCGCGCGCCCAGCCTTCGGCGATGTCAAGGTCGCCGGCTCTGGCGCTCGCGGTCGCGCCCGCCGCCCCCATCATGTGGCCGCCATGCGCGTCGTGTCCCTGGTCCTGCGCAATGGTGACGAAGGGCGCGGGGTGTTTCAACGAGTGAGGGTCCTGCCCTTCGGCGGCGATCTCATTCCATGCCACCTTGCCGTCGGGGCAGGTCTGGGTGACGACAAACGGCAGCCGCGCGCCGGCCTCCGCGCTCAGCGTCCCGTTGACGACGAACTCGTCATACTGGTCGTCGGGCAGCTCGCCGCCGCTCCAGGTGACGACCTTGAGGCCGGACAGCACGTCCTTGCCGTGCAATTTGTAGGTCTTGGCGTAGTCGCCCTTGTCGAGGGTGAGCGTCCAGCCTGGCTTTGGCATCGGCTTGGCCCCGATGAAGCCTTCGGGCAGTTCGACCTTGACGCCTATCGTCGGCTGGCCGTCGCAGCCGTGCGGAACGCGGATCACCGCTTTGTAGCCCCCGTTCGGGGCTTCCGCCTGCTCAAGCGTCGAGTGGGCTTTTGCCGTCAGCGCCGAAGCAAGCGTCAGGCTGACCGCCGCGGCGGTCGGAAGGAGAAATTTGCGCATGGTTTGTCTCTCGAGATTGAATGGAATTTGACGCACGGGGACCCGCGCATCGGCACTTCATTCAGATCGAAAGCGGGGGCGCCCGGATCGAAGGCGGTGGCCTTTGCCCGGCGGGAGGCGGGTTGAGCGTCCGGTCGAGCGGCCAGCGGAAGCCGGCGAGTTCGCCCGGCTTGACCCATGCCGGGCCGGCCGAAACAAGGATCTTGCCGACGGCCGGCATGGAGCACAGGCCGGACAGGCACTTGGCGCAGTTCTGGTGGTTTGCCGGCGCGCCGGTTTGCGACGCATCGTCGGCGGCTATGCTGGTGCAGTCGACGGAGAACGGGTTGGCGCCTTGCGCGGCGGCGGCGATCGGCTGCAGCGCCTGCAACAGCAGGATCAGCGAGGCGAGCAGCACGAAGGCGTGCCGGTCGCGGCGAAGCGCGTCGAACCAGGATGTGCGCTGCGATCTCGTCATCGCCATCTGTTATCGCGACAGGCCGCGGCGCGCCAGTGCGTCAAATATGCATCAGGATATGTCGTAGAAATCGCTGACGATCTTCCAGGCGGTCTCGGCGGTGTCGGCATAGTCGATGATGTTCTGGTCGCCGGGCGAGATCGTCCCCTGCTCGGCCAGGAAGTCGAGGTCGACCGCCTTGTGCCAGAAGTCGGAGCCGAACAGGATCACCGGCACGCGCTCCATGCGGCCGGTCTGGATCAGCGTCAGGGTCTCGAAGAACTCGTCCATGGTGCCGAAGCCGCCCGGGAACACCGCGACCGCCTTGGCGCGCATGATGAAATGCATCTTGCGGATCGCGAAATAGTGGAAATTGAAGCACAGGTCCGGCGTGACGTAGAGATTGGGCGCCTGCTCGTGCGGCAGCACGATGTTGAGGCCGATCGACGGCGCGCCGACATCGGCGGCTCCGCGGTTGCCCGCTTCCATGACGCCCGGCCCGCCGCCGGTGACGACGACGAATTCACGGTGATAGGACGCCGCTGAGTGCTGCGAGCACAATTGCGCGAACTTGCGCGCCTCGTCGTAATATCTGGCGTTGGCCTTGAGGTTGTTTTCCTGCGTCCTGTTCTTGGCCGCCCAGGCCGGACCGCCAGGTTCGGGAATGCGCGCGCCGCCGAACATGACGACGGTCGAGCGGATGCCGCGCTCGGCAAGCGTCAGTTCGGGTTTCATCAGTTCGAGCTGCAGCCTGACCGCGCGGGTCTCGCGACGGGTCAGGAAATCCTCGTCGTTCCAGGCGAGCCGATAGGTCGGCGCGCGCGTCTGCGGCGTGTCGGGCACCGATCTGGCGCGCTCAAGGTCCTCATTGGAATGGGAGAGCGGCGTCCAGCCGGTCTGTTCCATCGGATTCATGTTTTCATCCCCGTCCGCCGCGCGATTGACCCGTTCAGGTGCATGACATAGGTTCCGCGCGCTTTTCAGCCTATCCACCCAGCCGTTAATGGAACGTTTACCATGTCGAAGCACGACCTTCCCGCCCTCGAAAAGTCGATCGAAGCCGCTTTCGAGGCGCGTGACGGCGTCAACGCCTCGACCAAGGGCGAAGCGCGCGATGCGGTCGAAACCACGCTGAACCTGCTCGACAAGGGCGCGATTCGCGTCGCCGAGCGGCAGGCGGACGGCGCGTGGCGCGTCAATCAATGGATGAAGAAGGCGGTGCTGCTGTCCTTCCGCCTCAATGCGATGGAAATCATCAAGGGCGGACCGGGCGACGCCAACTGGTGGGACAAGGTGCCGTCGAAATTCGACGGCTGGGGCGCGGTCGATTTCGAGAAGGCCGGTTTCCGCGCCGTTCCCAGCAGCGTCGTGCGCCGCTCCGCCTATATCGCGCCCGGCGCCATCCTGATGCCGTCCTTCGTCAATCTCGGCGCCTATGTCGGCGAGGGCACGATGGTCGACACATGGGCGACGGTCGGCTCCTGCGCCCAGATCGGCGCGCATGTCCATCTGTCCGGCGGCGTCGGCATCGGCGGTGTGCTGGAGCCGCTGCAGGCCGGCCCGACCATCATCGAGGACAATTGTTTTATCGGCGCGCGTTCCGAAGTCGTCGAGGGCTGCATCGTGCGCGAGGGGTCCGTGCTCGGCATGGGCGTCTTCATCGGCAAGTCGACCAAGATCGTCGACCGCGCCACCGGCGAGGTGATGTATGGCGAAGTGCCGCCCTATTCGGTCGTCGTCGCCGGAACCCTGCCGGGCGCCGATCTGCCCAGCGGCAAGCCCGGCCCGAGCCTCTACTGCGCGGTGATCGTCAAGCGCGTCGACGAGAAGACCCGCTCCAAGACCTCGATCAACGATCTGTTGCGCGACTGACATGGCGCGGCGGGTCTCAGCGCGCGATTTCGTCTGGCTGTTTCTCGGCTTTCGCGGTCGGATCGGCCGCCAGGCCTATTTTCTGGCCGGCCTGCTGCTGCTGGTCGCCCTGATGTTTGCCTTCGACCGTTTCCTGGCGGCGCCGGAAGGATCCAGTGAAAGCGGCTTCTGGGCGTCGACATTCATGATCGCCGCGACGCTGTCGATCATTTCGAACATTGCGCTGGCCGCCAAGCGCCTGCAGGACATCGACCGGCCGCCGCTGCTGGCGGGGCTTTACCTGCTGGGCGGCTTCTTCATGTGGCTGTTCCTGTGCTTCGTGCCCGGGACGCCCGGTCCCAACAAATACGGACCGGGACCGGACCAGCCTGTCTAGCGATGAAACGGTCTAACCTTTCGCCAGCGCGCGCATTGCGCGCCGCGCGAGGGGGATCGCCGTTCCATGGAACGCCCGCGCAAAGAGCCGGCCGCGCGCGGTGAACGGATAGACGGCGCTCTGGACCGGCGTCGTCGCGTCGGCATGGTGCATCTTGTAGGCGTCGGCGGGCGGCAGCAGATCGAATGTCCGTGCGCCGGCGGCCCTGGCGGTCGCAAAGACGTGATGCACCAAAAGATTGCCGACGCCCTTCTGCACCATTGCCGGCTCGGTCGCGAGCACATGCCCGAAGGCGGTCGACTTGCACAGGAAGGAAAGGTCGATCGCGACAGGCTGGCCGTCGATTTCGATCGCGGTCGCCAGCAGCCCCGATCGCGGGTCCGCCGCGGCGAGACGGAAGAATGTTTCGAAACCGCAGCTACGCACGGCAGGCGAGACGATGCCGGCGGCCTTGAGCGCGCGACGCTTGATCTCGATGGCGCGCGCGGCGAGCAGCGACGCCTGCTCGCCGGCGCGATGGCTGGTCATCGCTAGTGCGCCCGTCTCGGCCAGCCGGCGCTGACGCCGGCGGGAATTGGATTGCTCCTTTGCCCGCTATGG
>APMI01007155.1_pt1 | contig 15100 bp, 14 predicted proteins | sample 667938 | NCBI WGS metagenome assembly APMI01 (sample SAMN01084076, study PRJNA167559) | wastewater metagenome | biome: Wastewater | place: Denmark: Ejby Moelle, Odense | collected 2011-11-28 | reverse complement strand
GACAGCTCCAAAAGATATCATCAAATTTTCCAATAAAAGACTGGACGAGTATTATCCGATATCAAGAAGTCATGTGAATAGAACGTAGAAGCATTCAAGAAGAAAAATAACGGATACTGGATAAAAGTGAAAGAGGCATTGAATAAAATGAACTCTAAGACTGTACAGTGTGAATAGAAAATATCTAACATCGGTGTACAGATCAACAAATACGAGATGGAGAGAGAGTAAAATGCAAAAATAACTCGCGAGATGCAGAATGCTGCTCACACTGCTAAAATGCTAGTCGAACTCAAGAAATCAGTTAACAATGTGTATAAGAACTTTGAATAAGTTCTTCGGTTGCAGCAAAACGTCAAAGAAAAGTATGAAAAGATGGGATCAATAGATAAGTGGTACTGTGAGAAGTGCTCTTGCGCTAATCCTGAGAACGCTTCAAATAAAAATACATGGAACTATAGCAAAAATAAAGTAGGAACGAGCAAACAGTAGGACATTGTAATTCTCTAATATTCTGTTTAAGAAGATACACTTAGCAATCATCAAATAGGTAACAGAGACAACTTATACAAGCAGCAATCTAAACCCGTGAATAACAATCAGGGGAATTAAGGATTTCCGTTATCGCCAATAACAGGAAAAGTAATTGAAAGCTCAAGCTATAGTAACGCAGACTTGATGATAGGATCAGATCGATATAAGATAGGTCACCAGACAGCAAACACAAACGCCACAATTAAGAACTCGACATCGGAGTGGGCTGAGCATGATGAGTGTCTAGGTAATGCAGGTTTCCATGATATGGGCCGCAATGACCGATCTTAGAGTTTTCAGTTAACTGCTCACAACAGCAGTAATGCAATGGCCTTTAACTCCAACGCTGGCAGTAGAATGGTGATATCTAACGCTGCTTCTAATTCCATGCTTAATTTTTCCCTTTAGTGTCGTAGAGAAACTATAGACACTGTGAGACCCAGACTTATGGAGATGATCGAAGCTAAAGGTTTACAGAAGCCCATTCGCGTGTTCCTGGACCAGATTAACTATTTAAAGAACGAAGATGGAAACTATTTGTTTGATTTAAAAGGCAATATGTTTAAGCTGACACCAGCTTAGTTCGCATAACTAGAACGAGACAAAGTCGTCACTAACTTTAAAGCTCAGGACCCAAAGAAAAACAAAAGGTGACTGGTTTATATTTTGAGTTGCATTAATATGATTTATATACAAAATGAGCTCAGTACAGATTTTTTTCGATAAGAAATTTGCGAAGGGCAAGAACTTGATAAACGCCACTGAGCACGATAATAGCGCACTCAATGATAGTCAACATGGTGATTCTTTTATTTTTGCGAAGGTTTGACTCTGATATTTTGTTCTAAACCTCGCGCTATTTAGCCTGATTATCTTTTATCTTGTTGTTTAGTCTTGTTACGGACTCTGACACGTTATAGATATACTGTAGATTCTTTTCGCCTTGCAGGTCCGATGGAATCTCGATAGTGCCGATCAGCGCGTCGAAATCTTCATCGGCTGTATATTACACATACATTTTCTCGGTGGTCGAATCGAATTTGTTTCTGTTAGTCCATACCCAGATGCACAACTGGTATATTTTGTCTGGATTATAGGAATTGTACTGTAAGGCAGTTCTAAATTTTTGCGATAGATTGTCTTCTCCTCGAGCAATACATCAAAAAGAGTCTAGTCAGTAGCGACGTCTGTGAGCACAAGTTTGAACTTCTCGTCAGGCTGCTTATTGGGTATAGCCGGGAACTTAGCTTCTAGTTTGATGGGCTGCGTCACCTAGCAATTACATCGTACTCCCCTTGGATGATCATGCATCTTGGTCCGTCGTGCAGGGGAATGCCGATCGAGTGCACGCTCCCCACAGCTGCTAGCAGTATAAATATGATCATTGTAATTATTATTATAATCGCCATTTGTACTTGCATTGATATTGCATTCCATGCCTAATATATCAGCACTTTTGAATAATAACCATTTATTAGGCTAGTATACTATTTCAGATGTACTTTTGTTAAGACTAATTCATAAGCGGACTCTCTTAGAAATATTTAATCATTTGTATAAATAGATTCAATCAGCGTTTTACTTATGACTCTCCGAACTGAGATGTAAAATACTGATAACATTGAGAATAGTCGTATTGTTTTAGAATGGGGAATTTTTACCCTCTGCTTTGTGACAGATTATACAAATATTTTAAGTCTTTTTGGAACGACAAAACAATATTAAGACTAAATGAGTGAAAAATAATTAGAAAGTAGTATAAACTCGATCAAAGTCGTTTAGTGTAAAATATCAGCTAAAAACTGATAGTTCATGGTAGAATTGTTGGCTTTAGTCCTAACTTGATTGCACGTAGTTACACCCTCGCCCTGAACATTTTTTTAATTTTCTCACCCTTCCTGGAGAGATGAGCATCACAGGGACAGTTTAAGCTGGTTTTTACTTGTTCTGTGTTAATTTTCATAGTAAATTGTTTATAAAGAGGGGCTGCATTTAAAATTTGAAAATACCTCAAAGTTCAGTTACTCCTTCAGCTTAGTCGTTTTCGTGCTAAGAACCCAATTTTATAATGTTGATGTATATGGCCAGCAACTCCTACTCCGTTATGCCTGATTGTTCGAAGTCGACAATCTTTAGAACTGATAGAGATCAAAACTCATATAGCAAATAAAGCATATAATAATTTGCGCATGATCATGAATCAGAACGGACATGAGTGCATAAAAATGCAACAATTTAGATGAGGTCTATTTAAATGTAAGGCAAAAATAAAATAAACTGGCACTATGACGTGGGGGTGAGGCAGTTATAAATTCAGTTATAACCTATTATGTGGGCGCATAATATTTAAATAAAGAATATTGGAAAAGAATACTAATTCATGAAGTATTAAAATAAAGTGTCACAGACCCACAACAATAGGAAGGCGGCCCTCATCTTCAAGTTCAGGGCGGTGCAGAGATCAAGGACATGCTCCGATGTGTGCGGGGAGTTCTCTCGGAAAACATGCCATCTCGCGGCTTAGTTTGGCAGCCAACTGGACCTAAAACATTATTAGTGAAGACGACCCCAAAGACAAGGTCCAATCAAATAGACTAATAAAATTTGATTTTTTGTACATATTTTACTCCTTCGGAATTTCTGAGAATTATACCTTTAATATAATAGTAAATTTTAATGAAAATTCTCTAAGCATTCTTATTCTACAAATTCTACATTTTTTTAACCCTAGCCTAACAAAATATACGATTATATCATTTATAACACAAGCAAACATACTAGAGTCACATAATTTAAGCTTTACACAAGTTAAGTATTATTATTTGTGAGTCTTAAGGTTCTAGTTCTTTTAAGCAAATATTTAAATTTAAATAGAACAATATTTAATTTAAAAACAAGTTCGACTTGAAAATAATTGTTTATTTTATATATTAACGAAATACTCAGTTTATTGTGAATAATAATAATTTGTTTCTTAATATGACTCATCACAACCATTACTAATTTATTCAAATTCCCTTAAGGGTTGAAGCCGCTGCGATTAGCTTATTTCGCAACAAGCTCTTAGTTGGAGACTGATTACATTGACTTTTGCTTCTCGATCTGCGAGCTATTCTCTCGCTTAACTTACTATTTTGCTCATCTACTGTTTTCTTTATCAGCTCCTCTTGATTCGAGTGCTGTATTTTGTAGTACTCGATGAGAGCCTTCGCTTGCTCTGGAGCCGATTATCTTATTTTCTATAACTCATGTTGAATGTCTATGCTTCTGGGATTCACCTTCTTTCCTACCAAGCACTGTTCAACATCCTTCCTCGTTAAAAGACGTTTAATTTTGTCTTGATAGAAAGTGATGCGCTTTTTAACAGCCACCGACTGCATTTTCTGACTTATAAAAAAGCTCATGGCTTCCTGAATTATACAATGTATACAGAATAAAGCTCGATGGATCTGGATATCATCTGCTCTGAGATATTTCCGATATCTAACTCAAACTCACAGTTAAATATCTCTTGACAAAGTTCGTTGGGGATCTTCAAGTAAGTCTCCGGATTTTCCATCGCTATAGAATTCTAAATATTAACAGATTCTTAATATATTAGTAATGAGTATGAATAATAAAACAGTGATCAAAGCTTTGAATAATTAGTCTGGATATTTTCTATCTGAGCTAAGCACTCTAAAAAGGAGTCCTTTGATATTCCATATTTTTCATATTGGTAAATATATGAGCTTTACTTTAGCATGCCATACCCGCGCTCAATTATTTGTTCAAGGGGTTGCAAAAATTATTGCCCGTTGTCAAGCAATGTCATACTTTTATTATAGTTGTAAAAATTGTGCCTATCGAACAATGTGAAACAATTTTTAGTGAGACTGGCTGGATGGTCAGGTCCTCGAGCGATAATTATTTCTGCTTTTGATTTGTGTTTTTTTCTATACGCCAAGTCATTTTCCAAACTCTGCCAAGTATCGCTATTGAATGCTTAATAATTTTTCGGCCCATGTGGAGTAGTTTTAATAGAAGTGAGTTTGAATCTAGGGTCTGAAAATAAATTTTCTATCAAATCTTGAGAGTACTTAAACTAATTTTGCTCAATCGAATAAATTTTGCCAGCATTTTTTGAAACCACCGGAAAGAAGATAGAGGCAAGATTTCTACCAATAATTTAATTAATATCATCGAGACCTGCTTTTTGATTGTTCATAATTTTACTACATATTTGGCTTATTTGATCATTTTCAATTAGAAATATACCATCAACTTCAGGATATATAGTACCTAAACTTAGACTTGCATTATATGATTGCAAAATTACTTCACCAGATAAATGAGGCATTACACATGTAACTAATTTTGGAATTTTAGGAAAATTCTAATTTAAAAGTTGAACTATATAGGTCCCCAGTCCTGAACCAGTTCCTCCAGCCATGCTCTGAATTTGCACAAAGCATTGAATATAGTCTTCCTTCTATGCAAATTTTTGGAACAAGTTTTATAAATTTTCCTTGTTTTGAGGGCCGTGAACAAAGCAGCCATAAGCCCAGTTGTTACCACTTCCTTCCTCCTGAACGAGGCTAAGTTTCTTATCATATCCCCACCTTTACTTCATTTTTAGATTTTTCTGAACTACTTTTGGCTCCATGTCGATGGAGAATGCCTTCGCTTTAATATTTTTTGAATCTTCAAGGTAAAAGAAGGATTATAGTAAGCTTTCATGCCCATCTGATGCTCTAACTCCTTATTCAAACATAATTTCATAGAATTTGCGACCTACCTGATTTCCGCACTGGCCAAGCTGGATAAAAGGAACAGACATATATTGAATTATAAATCCATGATTAACAATATAAAAGAGTTTCGCCAATAAACTTATTCAACATTGAGAGAAACTGAACACCATCAAGTAAAACGACGAAAAAAAAAAGCGTACAAAAGATAACAAAAATTTTAAAAATATCTGAAATTTGATAAATATTCAGTGTGAGAGAATACAAAAAATATTATCAGCATGCATCAATCAAAGTTTAGATACGCTGTTAGGAAAAACTTTTTCGCATTCTTCTGAATTGGTGGGCTTAAAAATGGGAATAGCAGGCAGTTGCTTCTGTTAAATACATAAAGTAGTCTTAATATCTTGAAGGGCCAGTCTGTACTTTTTATTATCACATAATAGTGTAATATAGCTTTTCTTCATTTTCCACTCAACGATCTATCAAATTGGAAAATTATAATCAATTTGGTCCGACCTAATCATAAAAATCCACAGTTTACTTAAACTGCCGGTAAAGACGCATTAATACTAAAACGTGAACAAATGCATTATTAAAATTAGTATTATTGAGTAATCTTAAGTTTTCTTTAATATTCTTCATTTGACTGAAATTTAAATATTTTATGACTTATAAAATGCGAGAATATAAACAATTTATAAAAAATCAGCAGTATCATTATTTGACTGCTTCAAGAATAGTCCAGCAAATTCCTGAGTTGATTGGCTTTCTTAGCAGTCGTGGCATATACCCTGCGAAAAAGCCTCTCCACCCTTGCTTTCTTAAGATGCTCTGTGCTGATTAAAGGATGGTTGCCTTGCTTTTTTCTAGGCTAACCCTGCTTCTGAGCACTTCGAAAGGCTGGCTCATAGTTATAGCAAATCCTCCAGCCAAAAAGGCAGGATAAAATGCTGTGTCTATTCCATATCGCGCCTGGAACACATCGTCCTTGAGGAATCGATAAATGTTGTAATGAACTAGAGAAAATACGCTTTCTCTAATGATAGTAGCGTTTAGTCCTTTGAATATCTGCTAACGAGGGCTTTTCAAAATTTATTGAATTTCCTGACCAATTGTTCTGTTTGACACCACTTCCATCCTTGTTTTAAGCAGGGTGAGAGGCGACTCAAAGAACATGGCAACCATTTTGCCCACGAAAGCTGAGACGGAGTACTTGTAGTATTTGTTGATGTTGGAAATAGTGTCTAGCTCTTTGTTCAGGTAGCTGATCATGCTGGTGTATATGGTGAAACCGTATCCTTGGCGGACTACAGCTAAAGTGCCCCCTCGCATGTACTGTTTCCACCCTTTGGAGATTATTTTAGCATGGAGCTCGCGGACGTAGAGCGATGGCGAATTGATCATGTTTGTCTTGAGCACCTCGAATGGTTGGGTCAGCAGCGAGGCAATAGACCCTGCGCATACTGACCGCTGGGCCTTTGAGAAGAAATTGTTTTCGGTTCGAAGGCTGTGGTTCATTTTTGAGATTTAGTTGAATATAAATATACAAACTGAATTAGAAAACGATAGTAAATTTCCAACCCTTTCTGATGTCGGCTGAGCCCATGCTACAAATTTTATGAAAATTATATACTTATGGGTAATTCTTTAATTTTCGATCGTCAACTCCCTTATTAATAGTTTAATTTTCAAAATATTCTACGAGATTACAACTTTGTATGTTTGGCGAAAACCTTTATTTAATCTGATATCGTACCAAATAGCAACCATAGCAATCAGTATCATAAAATTAGTTAAATTCAATATAATTCTTAGATAACTATAGCACAACTCTTTTATTTTAAATTTGATGCTGTAAAATTAATATAAAAGTTATTTTGATTAACTTCTTTCAAATTAATATATTATTATACATTTTTAGTCGGTTTCAATATGGAAGACTGTTAAGAAATCAAGCATTGATTTAGATATCAAGTCTGCACAGTGGACAGGTGCCCGATACTCTGATCCATTATTCAAGACATGCTTTGTGGAAGTGATGCATTTAATTACAGGGCAAGATAGTCAAAATATCATTTTATTTGTACTCATCCATGCAGATATGACAAGAGTGCTCCCCCTTGAGTTTGAGAGGGTTAAACTTTTTGCCCTACAGCATTGCTGATATCTTTGATTTCTTTCGGTACTTCTTAATGGCCTGGATTAGTAGATACATAAGGATGAAGGGTAGCACGATAACTAGTCCGACTATACCGAGGTATATCTCTAGGTACTGATAAGTGCCTAAGAAGAAGACCACTATAATAAAGTAGTCGCACACGTTCGGTGTACTGTTGTTAATGAATATAATGTAGCCCCACACGTGCAGACCCGTATAAAGTAGAAAGAGTGTTCGACTGACTATCATGATCCTCCAATCTTCTTTCAGCACGTCATACTTGATTTCCAAAGAGAGAACTTTTACTTCCTTGTCGACGATTTCTGTGGTGGCTGGGTTTCTGAAGTTAATGATATTATCATGCACGTTAGACTGACGTGCAGAGAGAGAAACTTGCTCGACCATAAAAAATGCTGCATGACTGACCTGATTGGCAATACGCAGAAATATGTCCTTGCGCTTAGTGTATCGATATACTTGCCAGTAGTAGAGAGCGTGCATGAGAGACATTGGGATAATCAGTATCATCCAAATTTTCTAAATGTACTTTTCCTATTCAGCAATGGCCAGGAAAATTGGTGCGAATACTACCTTGAGGATGCTGTAAATACCGCTCATGATGACACAGATTTCGAAGTGGTTGTAGGCCTTGGAGAATAGCTTATCAGTCAGAAGAATCTCAGACTCCTCTACTATGTCAGGCAACAGCGGAATGTCCATATGCAGGTTTTCGAGCTGGGCCATGCAGATTCGGTAAATGTTATTAATTATAGGTAGGCAATGTGAAAAATTAAATAATGAAGAAAAAGCACTCAAGCAAAATACTGAATGATAGTCCCCAAGCATTGGCAAAATATCACTACAGAGGAGAGCAGTCTTGAAAAATGTCTCAGTTTTTCATTTACACTCTTAAAGCAAATGTAGTGCATGAAGGCAATGGTCATGAGCGCCACCCATGCCGTAATTGCTTAATAGATGCCTGCTTGGAGTAGATTGCACGCGAATAAACCTGAATCGATTTGGAATTACTAATTAATCCGAAGAGAAAGACTATGAGGCGGGCGTGACGTACCCTTTGTTTGATTTACTCATCATCGGCTTTGCGTGCAACCCACTGTGCAGAAAAGTTAAGCTAATTTAGCAAACAGTTACCAGATTAGCAAGTAGTACACTGACTAGTACACTCTGACGGATACCCACCCAATAAGAAACCATAAATTAGGCACCCGAACTGAAGGTCTAATTATTAATATCCAAATTAATAAATTGAGTATGTTGTTCATTACTATTCATCATAAGTAGAACTTAAGTAAGCTCTTGAAGATGGTGACTAACTCTCTATCAGCTTGATCTCCCTCAAATTACTTGATTTTAATAGCGAATGGATAGTTATGTCCGATTGATACAGTGTTGTCATCGATGAGTATCATTTCTCCTTTGCTTTTAGCCACTTTTTTTAAGTGCTTTAGATCTTTGTAGAAAGTTCCATTAGCCTTCTTGCAGCAGTCTCTGTAAAATCTTCGTTTAATTTTATTGTCCTTGTCGATTTAGTCAATCACGGCATCGGCATAAGATTTGTTGCCTGCAGTGTAAATATAAACCTCGAATATTGAAGAAACTGCTGATAGAAACTCTGCTAAGAGGGGTCTCAATTCGACAAACATGTGAGTGTTATCATACTGAATATCGTATCTGTTACCTTTACGGATTTGAAGTTATTGTGGGATGGCTTTTTTTACCGTCTTGTGTATACCAAAGTTTCGTCCATGTCAAGCACTAAAATCTTTTTGGTCTTCTGTGCGTTAACTTTAACATTTTAGGGAACCAAAAAGAATTCCTACTCCACAACTGATTTGTAGAGGAAGCCTTTGATCTAAATAATGCTATTTTGTACTGAGGAGAGCACAACGAGGTGGAACAGAAAGTTTTTTTGTAGTTAGTTGAGCATCTTTTAGGAAAACAGGTGGTCTCTGACCTTTGTGGCTGTCTGCTTCAAATAGTGCATAGAAATATTATGCCAGGAGATTATATACGTGTTTCATAGGCTTATTACATTAACATATATTAACAGTTTAGTCGAGTCTTATCATTGGAATTTATTGCCAGCTTGTTTTGATTTACGAAACAAATAAAATAGAATTTTATTATTTCCATTTCTTCTCTAAAGTAACCATGCGAAAGAATCCTTCAAAATCGTTCACAGAGAAGCAGCCTTTACCTTCAATGCTGCCGCCCTTACAAAAGCGTAACACTCTGAACGAAGAAACATCAGCGAAAGTGGGCAGCTCGACTAGCAGACCCCCTGCGTTCGTCATTAGAAGTAACGTGTTGCATTTAATATAGAGAAAGGAGCTTCATTTTTGGAGAGTAGCACAACTCGCAAGCAGCACGATTAATATGTGAACCAATAAAACAAACATAAAAAATAAGGAGGTTTTGCTAATTCGTAGGCTGAGTTTCATGGTTTCAAAAAGTAAAAATGTAACAAATAAGTGTTCAAAAACAGGGATGTCAACCAGGACGTCTCCATCTGCCAGCTTGAGGTAGACAACTTCATGGAGCCAATAAATCGAGTCTAAAGTAAAAATAAGTGTGATCTGACTAAAGAATAGAAAATATTGGAAAGTATGAGCACTGCTAAATCTTTAATAAAAAAGAGTAGCAAAAAGAGAAAAGTACAATAGTGTAAAACTCGCAAGATCAATTGGGGTTCCAAAAACTAGGCATTTGATCTGGCAATCAGCGCAATAAAGCTGAATTAAGATGAGGAGTGTCATGCTCCTCTTTAGAGTTTAAAATAGTTATACATTCAAATGCTATGAGAGTATTATGATATTACTATAAGTCAAAAGTGATTGGTAAAACAAATTTATATTAATGATAAAATTTCTATCATTTGGTCAGTTGCTGGTGAATTTAATTTTGTCTTAGTAAAAAAGGCATAGCTCAAATGGAAACTATTTGATAACTCGCATTCTTGGCATCCATTCCTACTTATTATTGCCTGCTCTTTTTACGCTAAATTCAAACTAGTTATGAAAAGGATTCTTTATTGAGGATTAGAAGTTTAAATTTTTGTCGTTATTGTGGTATCGTAGTCCTAGGATTTCAGCTTGCAAGATTAGACGAGGATTCTATGTTTTTGTACATTTTTCGTTTGAATTTATTTTTTATTTTGATAAGTCTGAGAAACATTTTGATGTCTCCTGTACTTTATTTTCTATTGGTAGCATATTAATATAGCTTTTGCTTACTTATTTTTTTGTAGTTTACGCTTCAAGAACTTTCTATATTAATTGCGACTATTGCGGCTGTTAATATTTTTTATTTTTACCCTTCATCTGCCTCAAAATTGAATGAGATTAAATTTTTGTTCTATTTTCGATTTTCCTACATTCTTGGCGTGCCTTAACTTGGCTTGGGCTCGGCTCTTATTCCGTGTTAATCCAAAAAGGTATAATTTTATGCGGATATTTTCCCTTCATAGACTAGTCGTACTGCTGGTGAAACTCTTTCAGAATCTCAGCTGAGCCATCTAGATGGGCAATTGGTTCCCAAGTTGACTAACTGATGTCGAAGTCTTTCCACTTGACCAGATAGTAGATCCTCTCTGAGTGGATGTGGAAGTACTTTCTTTGCGATTGTAGTCATAGTCGAGTATCTTTTCAACGTAGTACTCCTGCTTCTGCATGCGTGATAATATAATGACAACAAGTCCGCCCCGCCAAAATCAATTACTCACAATTGTATGCAAATCATAATAAATATCGTTATAAATATTATTGTGTAGATCTGTAAAAACAACTAGTTTTGTACAAATTAATAAATATCTATCACAACTCAAAATAGAATATGCCTGCTAATAATGGACTATTTTACAATATTTTAGACTATGATAGATAACAATTCATATTTGCAGTTTGTTTCTAAGTAAATATGCCAGTTTGTTTGTCGGTTATCGCCTCTGCTTGTATGATTTATTTTGGAATTATTTGAACTTCTGTACTAGACTAGTTACGAATAATATATAAGCTATATATCAGCATATAGGTTAACTTCGCTTTCAAATCGTCTACTTACACAATATATTCTTTTCGCTTCTGTGCGCAACTCCAAATACGATAAAATGGGGAGTGAAACAGCCACACAAAAAATATTTTATTCCTGCCCTTTATTGAGCACTTGAGCAGTCCCGACAGTCTCAAAGCTTGAGTGATGAAGCCTGACATCTGAGACTAGCTGGTCGTGCGGTTGTGTGCAGTTGCAATAGAATTTAATATTTTTATTAAAATAGTCAACAGTGGCTTAAAGCTGAAACTCTAACAACTATTGTTGTAGATTTGTTTGTAACCGTCTGAATTATCCTCTGCTAACTTTCGATCAGCGCCCGCTATTATTTTAAACCATGGCGATGAAGGCCCATACAAGTTGTGATTTCGAGCTCCAAAAGCCCTTTCGAGGGCAAAATATGCATAGTTAAGAGTGCGGAGGACGAAACAAGCAGAAATACAGAGAGTGCATGAATTTAATTTGAATAATTATATCCTAGTCTGCTTTCATTTCTTTTATTTCGCACCAGAAAAAGACATTGACTAGCTCAGGAATTAAAGTTGCATACTGAATCTTTAGACTATGTCACAAACGCCTATTTTTTTAATTTATTGCTTTTGTTGGCACTATAATAATTAAACAAGGGCCCAAGTCGATGGTAAATATTTTTTTATTCAGTACTACTACTCTCTTTTCAATCCTGTAGACATGCAGAGCATGGTATGGGCATTCGTGCAGCCCGTGCCCCAAACTGTCGGAGCAGAAATTGATCTTCAAAATACTTACTGCTCCTCATTCAGTTCTTTTAGTGGGTCCACCAGTCAAGACGGCAAAGATCTGTTTTCGCCAAGGTACTTTTCACATCAAACTCAGTCCTAAAATGGCAGAGCTGCAAACAAACATCGAGTGTCCTTCCAGGATTAAGGCAAAATCGGATAAGAAAATAATCGGCAAATAAAAATGCGATGAGTAGGAATTCAAGCCAAACGTTCCAGAGTTGAAGAAGAGTCGCAAGACACCTCAAAATGCTAACAGAAATGTTGTTCCTAACATTATGCATCAAGTCATCTCTTTCTTACAAAAACGAAATAAATCAGAAAAACTCGTGGAGAAATTTATTAAAAATTTGGGAGTTGAGAACATCTGTTCAGTCAAGCGTTTCTACTACTACCAGTTGCTGATTAAAGAGAAACTGAACCACTACATTAACGCAGAGTCTTTGGTGATCCTTAAGGAGTTACAGGAGCCCTTCTGTGAGGTTTATCTTGAATAAGAGCAAAGGCACTACAATAAAATCAGCCGCTTGCTCATTCAATATTTCCTTACGAAGGACTTCGATACAATAATCTTGACTTCTAAGCGCGTCAACTCCGACAAGAAACTCGATCACCTGAAGATGAAGCGAAAAATTCTCGAGCAGGTCAGCGAGATGTTCGCGTAATGACCTGACTCACTTACATTACACAATACATACATTATACCGTACATGATTACAGTATTCTTTTATTTAAATCAAACATTTCTATAGCTTCTGCTTAACTGAAATTCTCCATGCTTCTGGTTATAAAATTATTAATTTGATTTCAGATCAAAATTGATTTTGTGATACAAACTATCAAATTTGTTGAGCCTGATCATAAATCCTATGAATTCACCTTATAAAATAGGCAAGAGTATTATATGTGCGGCGTATATCATAAGAAATCATTAGTTTATGTTATATCCAACAGTACATAAAGGATATAGTTATTATTTTATATGGGAGCCTCAGCAGGTGGTGCTCTAAACACCGCAGGATTCAGTCACGCAGTTAAGAACAATCTTTTGCCTTCACACCAGCATATCACTCATGCCGGCACATACAATGAACACTTCTTCTAAGTTGGTTACAAAGCCAAAGAGCTTCTTGAGTTGCACCACAGTGTCGGAGTAAGCAACTGTCATCTCTTTGGGTTGCCTTAAAGGAACTTTTTCTTGAGCTTGTTCTTGAAAAGTGTCAAAGATGGGTTACCTAGAACACGGAACATTAATGCTTGCATTGCTCTTGATATTTCAGGATCCATGGGATGCCAGATTTCTCCAAATAGCAAAAGTTTACAGACGCGACTGCAGTTAGCAAGAGATGCTATTTTTATGTTCTTTGAGAAGCTGAAAGATAATGATGTTTTTTCATTAGTAGTATTCCATCAGACAGCCCGGACAGTCATTGAGAGCAACTTCGTGTCCAAGATGAACAAAGATTAAATCAGGCAGGCCATATATCAGAATTTCGAGTCAGGAGGAACAACTATTCGCAATGGTTTTAACGAAGCCATAAAACAAATTAATAAATTTAGAAGCGATGTGCCTGGCTATGAAAATAGAATTATAATGCTGACTGATGTGTGCGATAATTCAGTGGCAAATTAACATTTGCTTATCTAGGATATATCGAGTTCACACTTAATTGGCACGACTATTATTGGAGTTTCAAGTGATTTCCAGTCTTCAACTTGTGAGAAACTGAAATAGGTCAAGAACTTCAATTACTTCTGTGCAGTCGAAGAAAAAGACTTGCAGACCTATCTCAGTGATAGATTCGATTACACCTTCTTCCCCTGCGCTCAAGATATCACGTTGACACTATAGTCAGACAAAATTACGGGGATCAAGGTGTTCGGTTCTGCTGACGAAGATAGAACATATGCCAAATAAGGCAATAGTTTTATCATTAGCAAATTTTCATCTGTATTTCCATCATAGATCCACGATAGCAGGGACAAACCGGGCGAAATTGAAAGCTTGGGTGGCTTGATCTTAGTAAAATTTGACCCAGCAAATCCATAAACTCTGCCTGAGATCGATCTCAAAGTTACTTTATAATATCATGATCTAGAAGGTCACAAATTCAAAAAATAATATGTAATCCAATAGAAAGTATCAGCCGAAGAGTTCTACTCGGACTCTGCTGTCCAAAAAGGTGTCTCCTTGTTCTACTATGCTGAGACTATGAGGAATCTCCTCAAATAAATGAATTAGAAGTATGTCGCATCAAACAAGCCAGAGTACTTAGAGAATCTAAAAAGACTCGGTGAGTACTGTCCTGAACCGAAAAAAGAAGAGCTTGAGCAAGTGATCAAGATTGTGTAGACAAAATGATAAATTCATTAACTTAAACAATTTAAATAGTATGAAACAATAAAAAATATTCAAGGCTTGACAACTATAATCTTCTTCTTGAAGATTTTAATAGGCCCGAAAAAGCCAATGAGCAGCCCGATGACAATGGCGATGATCAGTTTGAGAATAAATTTGCTAGATTTTCCCTTCTTAGAGCTGATGGAGCTGGCAGGCATCATGCGCATTTCTTGAACTTGGGACTCGAGCTGTTTCTGCATAATAGTAATATGTTACGATACGCTGCTGTTTGGACTCCACCATGGTTGTGAGGTTAAGGTTGCTGACTAGTCCGTCGATAATGATGCGGAACATAGTGCTCTTGATGCTTTTACTGTCTTCCCAGCTGCGACCGTACAGGATCTGGATCTTCTCGCTCTCATAATTGGGGACAATCTAACTATATGCTCACAGCGCGTACTTCCTTGTGGATTATTATCTATACTATTATTGATTCTCCTGGTTGAAT
>APMI01051248.1_pt1 | contig 15103 bp, 10 predicted proteins | sample 667938 | NCBI WGS metagenome assembly APMI01 (sample SAMN01084076, study PRJNA167559) | wastewater metagenome | biome: Wastewater | place: Denmark: Ejby Moelle, Odense | collected 2011-11-28 | reverse complement strand
ATGCCTGCCAATACAACGCCGCTTCCGGCATGGTGGCCCGCCACGCTCCCGGGATGGAGATTGCCTTCCATGTTTCCATCGGCACAAACCGGCGGACTCAAAAGAAGTTTTCGTTCCCTCGCTGCATTGCCAAGCCCCAACGAGATCAGGCAATGCCTCGCCATGCCCGACTATCCTGCTTTCCAGGCAGCGCTCGAAGCAGGTGAAGGTCTCGTGATGCCGCATACCATCATGCACAATGCCATGCATCCCTGGGTGGGCAATGCAGTGGGCCACATGACGGATGCCAAAGTATCTTCCTTTGATCCGCTCTTTTACCTGCTTCATTGCAATGTAGACAGGCTTTGGGCCATGTGGCAAACAGACGGACACATGAGTGAGTTCCCTACTTCCGGCGGAGATCCCCAGCATCACCGCAACGACATCATGTATCCCTGGATTGGCAGCACACCCGGCTATGGTACAACTTCCACCGTGGCACCAACCATACCAATGCCCGACTTCAGTGGCCTTGGTATTAAACGAAATGTTGATACGCTTGAGTTCAGGGCGCTGGGATACACCTATGATACCATCCCTATCATTGCATTGGCGCTGGACAGAACCGGCAGCATGATGGGCCTCACTCCTGATCCTGATACAGGAGCAGGTGATGTAACCAAATGGGAAGCTGCTACCCGGGGCATTTCCGCTTTTTTACAGGATTGCGAAGGCATCAAAACCAGCGGCCTCATTTACGTGGTGGCCGGTGTAAAAACATTCCGGAGCCTTCCGGCAAATGATTTTGTAAATGTATTTGGAGCGCCGGGTTATGGCTTGATAAAAACAGGAAGCCCTGCCTTCAGCAAAGCCATCTTTGATGCCAATGCAGCCGGCATGTCGCCCCTTGGTGGTACGCCGCTGGCTGATGCGTTGAGCAATGTGCAAACAACATTGGTAGCTGCACCGTTTGGCGGACTGCCTGCAGGTGAACGCCGTTACATGGCTTTTTTAACAGACGGCATTCTTACCACCGGTTCGCCCATGAGCAGTATTCCCAATGGCAGTTTTACCAACACCGGTATTTTCGCTATGGGCTTTGGAACAGGCGCCGATGTTGATTATCCAACACTAACATCCCTGGTTGCAAAGGGTGCAACCCTCTCTACGCCGCAAATTTTTCACGGGGAGAATGCAGGAACGATCGATAAATTCTACTCCAATGCACTGGCAGGTGCCATCGGCTTTACAACCCTGCTGGACCCATTGATCGAATTGTTTGAGGGTGAACATGTACACCTTGATTTTTTTGCTACTTCTGCGGATGATTCTTTTTTGATAACCGTGCAGGGAATGGATTTTAAAGACCAGAACTGGTACTTTATGCTCCATGGCCCGAATGGGGAAATGCTCTATGGAGATGGCGGTGCACATTCACACGACATGATGGGCTGCAATCATTGTTGTCCTTCGCCCGATGTTACGGCCAAGAGGGCCAATGGACGTCTTACCCTCGTGATACAGAGAGGCACTACCGGCAACGACTGCTGGGTAGGAAAATGGGAACTGATGATCGCTTACAAAACACGTTCGGTTGATAAGATGATGATGCCCGACCTGGGTGAACTGATGTTCCCGGTAGCAGCCGGCCCGGTAAGAGGACTTCGGTATTCCCGCCTGCTTATTTCTTCAAAGAGCAGGATCGCTACCCGTAACGTGTATACGCCGGTGCAGCATGGGTTAGATGGAAGGGCGGTAAGCACCAACAGCAGTGACAACCCCGCCTGCAATGTGCTTGTAAATATTTATGGAAAAACAAATCTCAAACTAAACCTGCAATCTGCCAGTCCCTTTGTACAGGCAGGAGAAGAGTTGAAATGGAATGTAGATGCAGACATCAGTCTTGGCAGCATCCAGTATCACCGGACACTGGTTCGTTTTACCACACCAGCCTTCGACATCAGTCAAATATTGCCGGCAGAAAGGGTGCGGCAGATAATAAAAAAACTGGAAGCCTCAAAAAGGTATAGCAGGAACCTGGACGTAGCGCTGTTGCTGGCCCAGTTTGAGAAACAGCATTGTGATACGATCTGGATAAAGGATCAGGAAGGGAATATTGTAAAACATGAGGGCGGGCCGCTGCACCTGCATGAACATGATACCAACATCCCGGGGCTTTACCATTTTGGAGTGTACCTGGAAGGCGTTTATTATCCGTCAGTAACGGCTGCGCCTACCCCACATCATGATCACATGGCAGCGATGACCCACCCGGAACCGGCAGCAGATGCTACTGTTATTACTGCTGCAGGAGAATTGTTTACAAGAATACTCAACATCACGCTGGCGGTGGTATGATAATTGGCTACAGCCTCTTTAATTTCCAATGCGGTTAACGCCTGGAGAATAAGAGGCTGTATTTTTTTTTTGACCTTTACTATCGTTTACCTAAAGCCATGTAAAAGGATCACCGGAAGCAATATGCGAAACGCTGATGCCGGGAATTTTTGGTTGTAACCATTCTGCGAAATATTCCATACCGGGTTCTTCACTTACGGAGTGACCCAATACTACGAGGGCAGTACCGGTTCCCATCCTTGCCGCATCCCGGAAGTATTCAGCCGTTTCCCATTCAACCAGTTCGCCAATGATCAACACATCGGGCTTGTCCTTTTCAACGGCGTCAATATGCGCCTGCACACCGCATGCGCCGGGGTACAATGCGATGCTGCTGCAGGTTTTGCTGGTATTGCCCATGATCCTTAAATGGCTGATGCGAAGGTTTGATTTTAACTGACGAACCAATTGATCCAACCGCAAGGTGGGAATATGCAGCAATGGTTGACCAGGTTTATCATATTGCAGCCAGTTCATCTTTTTCATGAATCCGTGGCTGATCATATCCGGTTGCGTGTCATGGCAATAGTCATGAAAGCGCCATATTACTACCTGGTGTTCCTTTAGCAGTGCCTGCTTTTTTTTCATCAGTTCATTCACTTCCAGCTTTTCTGTTCGGTCGAGCCCTTTAAAAAATGTGGGTTCATGCACGATAATGAAATTAGCTTTTAGCGCTACGGCTTTTTCGATCACTTCCACAGTGGCAAACATAGTGGTCACAATGCCGGTAACCACCTGGCTGGTATCGCCAAACTTTACAGTATCGATGGTATCAGCTATTGGTGGAACATTTACATCTTTTAAAATAAGATCAATAATGTCCTGCACCCTGTAGGTAGGTGGGTGGTCAAACATTCCGCCGGCAAATGCCGCAGCGGGTATACCGCTCAAAGCTGTGCCAGCCGTCAGCAGCAGGCCATTGCCAATAAAACTCCTCCGGCCATGGTGATATTTTTTTTCATTGTTCTGACTCGATTCCATACAATATTTTTAATGAGTGAAAGTACAGAAATGAAAAACAATCGGCCAGTTCCGGGCTGTTTTTATTCCTGCAGATAAAAAGTGAACGACCGGCATCTATGGCTCACAACATACATTGCTTATATTAGAGCATGAAAAAAATAAACCTTTTTGTTACTGCCGCTATCCTGCTTTGCAACTGGCAGGTATCTGCGCAGGTTAACAATGCGGCCACTGCAGGAAAACTCTTTATCATTGGTGGCGGCGACAGGCCCCTGGAGTTGATGCAATCACTGGCAAAAACGGCAGACCTGCGACCCGGTGATTTTGCCGTAGTGCTGCCGATGGCCAGTGCGACACCCGATACTTCCTTTTACTATTTTAAAGAAGACTGGAAAATGGTGAGTGATAAAATGATCTGCAATTTTAATTTTACGCAGGACAAAACCACTGACCACAACTGGCTTGACTCATTAAAAAAAGCCAGGCTGATCTTTATTACCGGTGGCGACCAGGACAGGTTTATGAAGGCGGTTGTTAATACTCCCGTAACTGCTGCTATTGAACAGGCATATAAAAACGGGGCTACCATTGCAGGTACCAGTGCAGGCGCCGCAGTGATGAGTAAATACATGATCACGGGAAATCAATTGACTGATACCGTTTACCGTGCTACTTTTAGAAAATTGGCTGCAGACAATATTGAATTTAAAACAGGATTGGGCTTGCTCAGCAGGGCGATCATCGATCAGCATTTTATTGTACGCAGCCGTTACAACCGCTTGCTGAGTGCATTGGCGCAATACCCGTTGCTAACCTGTATTGGTATTGATGAAGAAACAGCCATCATTGTAAAAGGAAATAAAATTACCGTCGCAGGCGGTGGCCAGGTAGTGGTAATGAGCCATCCGCAGCAATTAAATATTACGGGCAAAAAGCTCGTGAAGTTTAAAGACATCAGGTTCAGCATCTATACGGAGAATGATGTTTTCTCCCTGCCTTTTTGATGCAGCTTTATGGAAGTATTTTCCTGATTGTGGAATAAAAACGACCCTGGCTGTGGTTAGGCCGGGCGTTTAAAACGTAAATAGGGATGGCATTCTGTTTGTGATGATAAAATCAGTCATTCATCAACAACAAAATCTTTATGCAAACACAAAGCAATTTCAGCTACCCAGGTTTCTCCGTAAAAAGTGCAGCAAAAAATAAACCCAGGCTTGTAAAAAAGAGCTCCAAAAGAAGGAACCTGATCAATTATCTTGATTCGGTTTATTTAGCTGCCACTCCGGACCGCTCAACAGTCAATTGCTAAAGTGTAATTGCTCCTGTTGAATCATTCAGCAAAAAATGATTAATGATTAATGAATGTAAAGCAGTCCTCCTGCTGTGCGGCCTCCAATGCCATTGCTGATAGCAGGGAATATACTTTCCTGTTTCATCATTCATTCAACTTACACGTCAACAGGAAATTTTAATACCACAAGCGTACCTGCAGCTTTTCCATCTTCAGCTATTTTATCAATGATGTCCACGCTGAATTTCTTTTTATTGATGGTACTTACCAGCGCCAGGCGCTTTTCAATCAACTCCATCCCCTGCGAAACATGGGCTTTACCAGTTTGCTTTTTTAATTCCTGCGATGCCTGCCTGCCGATGCCGTTATCGTTGATATTGCAGATGAGGTAATCTCCTTTCTTTTCAAAATGAATCAACAGTTTACCATCTTTTTCGAGGTAACACAATCCATGTACAATGGCATTTTCAGCAAAAGGCTGGATCACCATGGGTAATATCTTTGTGTTGAACAAATTGATACCAGGTGCACAGATGATCTCATAGGTGAATTTATTTTCAAAACGCATTTGTTCTAATGTGAGGTAGCTATTCAGGTAGTCGATCTCCTGCTGCAGGTCAATACTGTGAAGCTGGTTATTCTCCAGCGTTTTCCGCATCAGGGAGGCAAATTCTGACAGGTATTTATTGGCTGCCACCACATCATTGTGAACAATGTAATATTGAATTGAATTTAAACAGTTGAATATAAAATGAGGATTCATTTGTGAGCGATACTGCTGCTGCTCCAGCTCCATCCGCTCCAGTTTGGTGGTTAAGCGATGTTGTCTTGTATAAAAGAATGACAGGAGGGCAACCAGTGCCGCTGCAAACAACGCACCGGCGATCAGCCAGTTTTTCCGGGTCATTTTTCTTTCATTGGCAAGCTTTACTTCCAGTTCCTTTTTTTCGTATTGATACTGCAATTTTTTTGTGACCGTTGCCTTCCTGCTTGTTTGATTATCGAGGCTGTCTCTCATCTGGATCTCCAGGCCGTACATAGTAAAAGCTTCCCTGTAATTTGCTTTCTTTACATATATATCCTTCAATATACCTGCAGCGTTTCTTATATCTTTCGGCATGCCCGTTTCCTTACCGAACTGCAGGGAACGCAGCGCATATTTTTCTGCTGAATCCGTCTTCCCTTTTTTAAGCAACACAGTAGCTATATTGGAAAGCGTATAGGAGAGCACTTCTTTTATCTGAAATGCTTCAGCAGTTTTCAGCGCCCTGTTCAAATACGGCAATGCTTTTTCATCTTCGCCCCAGGTAACATACTCATGCCCGATAGCAGCCAGTTCGTAGGTGCTGCTGAATTTATCATCCAGTTCTTCGTACAGTGACAGGCTCCTGTTGTAGTATTCCAGCGCTTTGTCCTTGTCTTTCCTGCCGGTGTAGATGGTGCCGATATTTCCATACGACATGGCCATTCCATTTTTATGACCTGCAGCCTCAAACATCTTCAGGCTCCTGGAATAATAATCCATACCTGCTTTATCATCCTGCTGGTTAAGGAAAACATAGGCAATATTGTTCAATGAGAAAGCAATGCCAACAGTATCCCTTATTTCCTCCTGCAGTTTAAGGTTCCTGTAAAAATATTCAAGGGCGGTAGCAACATCACCCTGGTTATCGTAAATAAAAGCGATATTGTTCAGTTCGTAAGCCGCTGTTTTTTTATCATCGATCTGCTCAAATATATTAAGCGACTCTTTGTAGTTGGCCAATGCCTTTGCCTGGTCGCCGTGTTTGGAATAGTAATACCCGATGTTGTTGATAGCTCCGCCAAGGTTTGACTGGTAAAAAAAAGCAGGCTCCGCATGGGCTGCTATCCCTTTTTCACAAAGGGTTTTACATTGGATAGCATATTTCAGGATATCACTTTTATCGCAGGCTTCTGCCAGTTCCGTCAATGTTTTGATACGGGCGGTATCATGCGTTGCAAGTTTCAGCGCCTGCAATAACGAGTCTTCACTCTGTGCGTATAAACCCGTTGTTCCTGCAACAAAGCACAACAAGAGGCATATACAGCGTTTCAATTTTTTTATAGAATGATCCATGCTGGTATTATTTTGCTAACTAACTGGCCGATGTATAATATTAACTGTAGCAGGCCCGCTTTACAAAATTGTTTTATAACTGAAGCTGCCTGTTTGACAAGCGTAAAATCAAACGCCTTGGCAACTGCCTTCTGCAATGCTTCCTTTACCGGTATGGAGATATTAACAGCCATTTGATAGATGCGAGAGTACCGGGGTGCCATGCCTTTTAGTGCGTTACCGTTAAATTAAATGAAGGTATCACGGTAAGGGTTGCTGACGGGTTTACCGTAAGCGAATAAATGGTAACGTTAGAACCAACGATGACCGTACCACTGTTGATCACCACGTTTGAATGTACCCCCGGCACTTGCTGGCAGCTCCAGTTGGCAGCATTGTCCCAGTTACTGTCACCCGCTGTTCCCGTCCAGTAATTTACAGGGCAGGAACTGTATGGCTGCACCATCACATTGTATTCTTCGGTTTCGCCATTGGCATAGTTGAGACAGGCATTTCCCGGGAAAAAATGAGGATTGAAAACAGTATCAGATGTAGTACGTATACGCATATTGGTTAGTCCCTCCAGCGCATTGGTTGGTACACTTATATTTGCTGAATAAGTGGTGCCACAGTCTCCCCTTCCAACCAGTGTAAATTCTGATCTCTCATACAGGCCATCCTGGTCAAAATCGATCCAGACGCCAATACTCTCCTGCCTGTTACTATTGCAGCCCACCTGTACGCTCAGCGGCACATAGCTGTTCGCCGCAATGCTGGTTTTTTGCAGCCCCTTTGTAAAATCGCCAAAGCCATTGGCAGAACAGCTGGTAGTAGTATCAATGCTGCCAAAGACCACCCTGTTGATGACATCGCCTGTATTACAGCTTGTAGTATGGGTGGGGATGCAGTGTTTTGGGCCGGCAAGATTGATAATATAATCTTCCGTTTCGCCATAGTAAGTGCCGGTATTGCATGCATCCCAGTTGTTTAGATTTGCACTTGATTTAAACCGCACTCTCATCCTTGTTAAACCTCCCTGTGCCACCTGTGGAATATTGATGTTGTTGGTAAGTATAAGACTGCTCCCCGAGCCGATAAAAGTATGCTCATTTGTTTCAAACTCTCCGTTCATATTGTAATCGATCCATACGTTTACGTAGCTTCCTATCCCGCCGGCCGGTACAGTAACGGAAATGGGTACACTCGTACCGGACTGTATCGTTGGCGGCGCCACAATTCCCGAATAATCTGTATAGCCCCCGAATCCACAAAGCGATAAATTGTCGATGGTGCCAAACACGACTCTCCTGATGTAGTCGGAACCACTGCAATTGGTTATTGGAAGTTTACAATAACACTGCAGCATCGGTTTCATATCTACCTTTACTGGTGTTGTATGAATGTACTGGCCGGCACAACCGATCCTTACCCTGTAAAAACGGGCGCTGTTCTGGTACACTACACAGGTGGCATTTTTAAAACCCATGATATCCTGCCATACAATACTATCTGCCGACGATTGCCATTGATAGGAAAAAGTAGTGGCTGCATCATTCACGCCTGAAGTACTCAGCAAAATTGAATCGGATGCACATACAGCAGGCTGGCTGGCAACAGTGATATCATTCTCTGGCGCTGCAGTACAGGCAGCCGCATCTGCAATGTTGATGAGATAATCCTCTATCTCCATACCTGTCCATGCAAAACCTTCGCAGGCATCGGCACCGCCTGTAGCAGGCACGTACCGTACCCTCATCCGTGTAAAACCCGGTTTCGCAGTAGCAGGTACCGTGATAGTACCTATAACGGTAGGGTCAGGACCGATACCTGCAAGGAAATACCGACCCTCATTAAATGTGCCGCTATGGTCAAAATCTATCCATACAGAAACATACTGGTTACTGCTGTTGGTGCCAGCGAGGGTGATACTGATAAACTTGCTGCTGCCGGTGTAGAACAAGGGTGCTTCCACGCTGTCGGAATAATTAACATAACTGCCGGGAGTACAGCCGGAATTATGATCAAGCGAACCCAGTTGTACCCTGCTGATATAACCTCCAAAACAACTTACACTACTGAGCAGCGGTATGCAAACACATTCCCCATAAGGTTTTACATCAATGAATTTTGCTGCTGTAATATCCGAGCCGGAACCGCAATAGATAATGCGCCTGTACCATGCGGCAGTATATTGAGAAATAGTAATAGAATCGTCTGAACTGGATCCAATATTAGTCCAGTTACTGTTGTCTGGTGAGGACTGCCATTGATAAGATGATTGTTGTGAAGTATTATTGCCACCACTCGCCCCTGCTACGGTTAATACAGTATTAACGCCCATGCATACACTATCCGGAGCTGTAACAGTGCCGGCGGCGGGTGGTTCTATACAGGCAGGTAATGCACCTCCCAGCGTAAAACGAACAACCGGTCTTGTATTGGTAATGTCACCCGTACTGTCTCCGGCAGGATACATGATAAAATTTGTGTTGACGGCAGATGCCCATCCATATATTTTCCTGGCAACAGTTGTTCTTTCCCATAACAGCAGGTTGGTGGTGGCGTTTCCGGCTACAGCACTGATATCCCAGTCAACCATCACTTCGAGATTGCCGCCGGTGTAAACGAATGGAGCGTTCAACGGTAGGTTTAAAAAACCGGGTGCAGCGGGAATAGCAGTTTCATTATTGGAATATACCAGGGTAGCTCCATTGATCAGCCTGCTGAAATATTCGAAACTGGCACTGTAAAGCTGCGTGGTTGAATTCTTAAGATAGATCTTCAGTTTGCCACCACCGCTCAGGGTAGTTGCACCGTTGTTCACTTTATTGAAAGCGATACTGCTGATAAGACTGCCGGCAGGAATGGCATTCAGCTCAGCGGCGGTATATAAATATGCATACTGACTAAAATCCATATTGCTGGATGCACCAGGCCTGTAAATCGGGCCGCTTGCATAACTCTCTGCCAGTGGGGCGCCTGCTCTTATGGTAACAGTTGATTGGGAAAAAAGATTGGTACTGATCAATATCAACACAGAAAAAAAACATAAAGACTTACTCATCGGTGTTAGTTTAAAATGGTTGCAATAATAAGTGATTTTCTTCTGCAGGCAATAAGATGACTGCGCTGATAACTTAAACCCAAGAGGTGTAGCTTTGGTATGGGCATAGCCAGCCGCCAATATCGACGCAATACAAAAAACATGTCAGCATAAAAGTAGTTCGGTGAACTTTTTTTCTAAAGATCATTTGACAGGCGAGGCATCCGGGTTGATAACTGATTGCAGGGTTACCGGCATTGTAAGATGGTAAGGGAATGATCTGTACCCGTTACTGAGCGCAGGTATAACCTTCTTTACGTAATTGATAAGCGTTACGGCTTCGCTATTTTGTCTGCAGGAAAAGTTATATGAAGACACCCGTTCAAAACAACGGATAAAAGAATTAGATAACAGCTTTTGAAAATACTCACACAGGTAACACTTAAAAAGTTATTGGATGGTTAGCGAACCTGCGATTACCAAACTTTTACCGGAAGCTACCGTAATAGAAGAACCCGGCTGTGCATGTACTGCGATATCAAGAATACAGTTACCGTTGATCACTACGGTATAACCGGAAGGTAATGTGGACGGTGGTACCAGGCCCCCTGCCCAGTTAGCAGGGTTGCTCCAGTTTCCATTACCGGTAAACGAAAAGCTTGTAACAATAGCAGGAGCTACCAGTTTGAGTGGCTCTGTACTGGGAGAAATAACTGTACTGCTTCCACCAAAGTAAAGTGCATCATTATAAAATGTAAGGGTTTGGTCGGTTGCATTGATCCCTATCAAAGCAGTGGTATTGGTTGCAGTGGCATAGCCAATGGTTGAAGCTACACCGTCGCTTTGCCAGAGATATTGATTGCTGTTAGAGATTATATAAATACGGTTATTCCACACGGCTCCGAACCGGGCCATTTCCGGTGCCATGGCAACCAGTTGTGTGCCGGCAGTGGTTCCATCACTCTTCCACATTTCCCTGTTATAAGAGTTCAATATATACAAAAGACCATTGTATATCACCATCTCATAAGGCACGCCCGGATCTGGGCCGGGCCGCATATCTTTTACCAGTTGAGTACCTCCTGCGGTACCATCTGTCATGAACAATTCCTGGCCATGCGTATCATCTGCCGCGGAAAAATAAATTTTGCTGTTGTATGTGGTTAGTGCCATCGGGCTCCCGCTGTACAAAATACCTCCGACATCTGCACGCATATTGATTACCATCTGTGTTCCTGCTTCAGTGCCATCGGTTACCCAAAGTTCACTGCCATGAATATCATCAAAGCCACTGAAATACATTTTATTATTCAACACTGCATAATTACTGCCCAATACTCCGGGGCTAAAACCTCCGGCTTTTACCAAAATTGTTCCGGCTGCGGTGCCATCGCTTTTCCACAAACCGTAACCATATAGCGGGGCTCCGTCTCCAATAAAATATATCTCGTTGTTCAGCACAGCAAAGTTGTTGAAGCCATTGAATACATTGATACCACGATTTTGAATAATAAAAGTGCCGGCCGGGGTTCCATCAGATACATACAATCTTCTTTCGCCATCTAGCCCATTGCCCATAAAAAACAACTTGCCATTGGCCACCGTAAATGCGGAAGGATAAGAACCTGTAACGCCCGGGTACAGGTCTTTAAACAATAGGGTACCGGCAACTGTGCCATCACTTACCCAAAGTTCCTGCCCGTTCACACCATCACTGCAGGTAAAAAACAATTTGTTGTTATATGCTATCATGCTGTAGACGGTTCCGTTCTGTATTGCCGGAGGGCCTACCAGCAATTGGGTAGTCGCTGCAGTACCTTCCGTAACATACAGGTTGAATTGATTGGCATCATCTTTTGCAACAAAAAATAATTTATTGGCAGCAGCCGTAAAATTATAAGGATTGGAACTACCAAACCCTGTGCTGATCTCCTTTACCAATTCAAGTGTTTGTGAATGCGTGTTGATAAAAAAACCAAGTAAGAGTATTGTTGATGAGATATGTTTTTTCATGCTGCGGGGATTGTTTACTAAAGTTATAGTAGTTAAGAATCAATATTAAATAACTGCATCTTTAGTTATCCTCATTTTGAAATTTGCTGCCTCTTCAATATCAACATGGACTCAAATCATATAATAAAGACCTGTATTCTTATAACAACTCCTGCAATCACATTGATTGTATATCTACATCCATGCTTGTTATGATCAAACAAAAAATTGTTCTGCCACGATCTTACCATCTTTAACTGTGTAAACGCATAGTTCGGCCATCTTTGATCGCCCTTTTCCTTTCATTGTAATGTCCATCTCCATTACCAGGGCGAATGAATTGCCTGCAAACAAAGGTTCTGATACTTCAGTACTATGCAGTTCCTCTACGGTCGACATCCATTTGCCGATCTTTTCACGCACTTCTTTTTTTTCCGGCAGTTTCTTTTTCATAACCGCCCATTGCTTCGGGTTCAATGCTGACAACATCATCCCCATACAATTCATCCTGGGCTTTTTCAAATTCAGCATTGCGGCAATAGTTTGCTAATTTCTGGGCAATTTCTTTTGTTTCCATATCTGTTATTTTGATCATTAAAAGAAAGAAAGCAACAAAGGCTATGCAAATTTTTGCTGCCTTGATTTCGTGGAGCAAGCAAAAGAAATTGAGGAATAGTGCTGATTTTTGTACACAACGGTAAGCCGCTTTGCAGTTTTAATTATGCAGTAGCATTACCATTCCGTAAAGTTCATTTCTAAAGAGAAGTCAGTGTATATTCGATGATAATATGCCTTATCATGAGCGCAGAAGCTGGTGAAGGCAAGGCTGCCCCTATCACATCCACATCGATGGAGTAAAAATTTTCAGAGTTGTCGATTGTTGCATTGTTGATAATTGTGTTGTCTGCCACTGCTCCACCATCTACAGTAACGGCAGAACACATTATATCATCAGAAGTATTACGGCGAAGGTTTATCCGTAAACTGGAAGTACTGGATTGATCAAAATAATGTGTACTCATTTTGGTAACAACCGCACCGTGCGGCAGGTGAATAACCGCATTAAATCCTTTGGGGTCACCGGATTCAATATAAGCTCCCCAACCGATAGTGCTGCTCGTTTCCCGCCGGCCGATGTTAACAGTATTATTGCGACCTACAAAATCCCAATAACCTACCGAATAGTAATAAGTTTTTGGGGTATTAAACCGGTAGGCGGTCGCATTAATATCACCTGCCACATCAAGTTTATGGACGGGAGATATTATGCCAATTCCAACATTCCCATTAGGCAAAAATGCTGTATTAAACGCAAGTGCCGGTGCAATGGTAACCGGCAGGGCGGAAACGGCAGACGAACCCAACTGAATACTGTTACCGGGGTACCAAAGATAGCCGCGGTACCCATCATTTACATCATAAAGACTAAGATAAGGATGATTACCCTCTATCCGAAGTACGTGACTTATATTACTGTTAATGTGCAGCGGGGCCAATGGCTTTTTTGTGCCGATTCCTATACTTCCGCTGCGAAGCATGGTAAACAGAGAATCATTAATAAAAGGTGTGTAATCTGAATTGGTAGAAAAATACAATCCGCTTTCCTGCCTTGCCGATATTAAAAAGTCGGTACCAGTTCCACCAACCCTGTTACTCATAATAAGAAGGCTGGTATCATTAAAGTTAGCAGAACTAACTTTCAAAACAGTACGGCCAGAATCTTTCACTTCAAGTTTCGCCGAAGGAAAGTTGGTACCCACACCTACATTTTGAGCAACTGCAAAACAGGTGCTGGCTAAAATGGCAGGCAACATAATTAAATATTTCATGACACTTATTTGAACACGAAAAAAAACACACTATTAAAAATACTTTAATTTGTACAATTATAAAAATTGGCAGGCAGGTTTTTTTAACGCTTTTACTGTACTTCGGTTCAAAAATAAATGACAGATATCCTTACTGATACTGATGTAAACAAATTGTTTTAAAAGGAGAAAATGTGACTTTCATCCCGGTTGTCGTCATAAATGCAGGGGTTAGGCAGGTTCCATTTTTTGAGCTTACTTCAACAAATTCAGTTTATAACTGATGCCGAATGATCCAATAGAAAATGTGGTATTCTTACTTAAATTGTTAGACAAGTTTGTCGGCAAAGCATACTCCGCTTCAAGCCGGTGCCTGCCCATTCTGATGCCGGCACCAGCACTGAGATTTATCCATCCTGCACTCAAATAGATATAAGAATCGCTGAAATTTTCAGCAAAAGATACCGGGTTTCCGTTCTGTACTCCCGTAGTTGTGCCAGCATAATCTATCATTACCCCCGCTTCCTTTAGCGGAAGATTATATAGTAGGCCTGCCTTTACATAAAAAGTGGTTTTAGAGAGAGGGTTAAGTACGTACATCGCAGCAATCGCTGGTCTAAGGTAAGACCCTTTAATCGTAAATTCTTCATGATAATTGGTATTATAATGCCAGTTAGTACTCACAAAAGTGCTGGCTGTATCAGTTTTTGAAGAAACGCTTTTAAAACTGCTGTACCCAAGGGAAAAGGTAACTCCCAAACGGTTAAACCGCGACGGAAATAGATATGTAAAAGCTAAGCCGATTGACGGAGCGACTGCCGATTTAAGCCGTAACATTTTATCCTTCACATCCTGTACCTGGGATGGGAACAGGTACAATAAGCCACCGGCAAAAACTTCAAGAGAAACAGCTTCCCTGCCACCCGCTTTTTTCGCCGTTGTTTTACCAATGCCATTCAGCAGGTTGATCATTTCTGTTAAACGACCGCTCTCATAAGTAAGATCATTTGCTTTGCTTACAGCCCAACCCGGCAATCCCTGTTGGTTAACCAACAAGATCAGCAGGTTCTTATATTGTTCATCCTCTACAAATTGTGTTTCGGTTTGCTTCCTTCTGTAGACCAATTCCTGTATCTCACCGCCTGGCTGTTGCATAAAAAAATAGAGTCTTTTGGTATTGAGTTCATACAAACTATAAGGACCATCCACCAGTTTTTTTAAAAACACCGTTGTTTCTACAACCTGGTCAGAATATTTGTTAGGCAAAAAACCATCGATTGGGTTGGTATGTATACTCACTGTTTTCTTTACGAAATCACCGGTTCCGGAAATGCCAAATGCTGTCATATCAGTAAAACCCATCTCCTTCTTACCACTTCCCTCCACGATAGTAATTTTTTCCGGGTTGTGATTCCAGTCTTTAAAATAGATCTTACACTTTACCGTGTCGGCAGATAAATTCACATAGTAGCCGTCCAGCAAAGAAGATTGTCCGTAAATTTTTGCGGATAAAAAAATAAGCGTTGCAAGCGATAGTTTTTTCATGTTGGTTT
>APMI01036974.1_pt1 | contig 15109 bp, 6 predicted proteins | sample 667938 | NCBI WGS metagenome assembly APMI01 (sample SAMN01084076, study PRJNA167559) | wastewater metagenome | biome: Wastewater | place: Denmark: Ejby Moelle, Odense | collected 2011-11-28 | reverse complement strand
GCTGACGCCACGGGCTTACCGGCAGTGGCGAGACACCGGGCTCGGCGGGAGGCTGCCTGATGGCGGGCATGACCCGTCGTGGCGTGGCCGGAACGACGGCCGGAACCTGGCCTTCGCCAACCTGTTGTGGACCAGTGGCCTGCGGCTGCGTGAGGCCGGCAGCCTCCTCGTGCTCGAGCTGCCGGACGTGGACCGCCAGGCCCAGTACCTGCGCTCTAGGGTTGCTGATGCGGTCGCCAAGGGCCGTGGCCGAGACTTCTGGATGGCCGCGACCACCAGGCACGAGGTGGACGGATACATCGTCTCCACGCGTGCCGCGGCGATCGGCAAGGCTCGCTCTAAAGGTCGCTACGAGAACGTGCCGAACCGCCTGGTCATCGTGGGGCGGGACCGCGCGAACCTTCGCGTGCGTGATACCCAGGACAGGGTCTCTACGGTGAACCTGAACCGTCTCGGGTGGCGTGACCGGCTCACCCTGTTCATCGAGACTGAAGCGGGGCTAGAACCGGCCATGCTGTTCCTCGCGGGATCAGGGATGCCGATCTCGTACGAGACGTGGGAGACCATCTTCACCACGGCGAACGTACGATGCGCCCAGCTCGGCGTCCGGGTCTCCTGCTACCCGCACATGCTGCGGCACTCGTTCGCGCTTCGCATGCTGCTCACCCTCATGCATGCTTTCGACCAGCGGATGGGGCTGACCCCAGAGGAGCGTAAGGACTACCGGCTCCTGTTCGGTGACCCGTGGACGCTGGTCCAGACGTTGCTCGGTCACACGAACCCGCAGACGACCCGTGACATCTACCTTGAGCCGGTCTCCGGGTTGCAGGTTGACATTTTCCTCAACCCGGGCGAGTCGGACGATGAGAACCGCTTCACCGAGGTCGTCGCCAGACAGCTCGCCGCGACCGGCCTCGTCAACGACGGGAGCCGGAGCACATGAGCCGCGTGAGCATGCCCGGCCCGGGCTACCGTCGCCCAGACCGGGTAGACGAATCGGGTCTGGTCGTGTCCGTCACCGGACCCGACGGGCAGGAACTGGGTCCGTTCGACTTCACCGAGGCACCCGCACACGGACAGGTCCGTGCCCAGCTGGTCAGCGCGTTCGTCGCTGCGACAGGGCCAGGGGGGCGATGGAAGTCTCGTGCGTCCATGGACACCGCACACCGGACCGTGACCGCGTTCCTGCGCAGCCTCGACCCGCTCGGGATCGCTGTCTCGTCGTTGGCCGAGTTCGGCCCAGAGGCATGGTGGACATGGCGAAAGGACTGGGAGTCCAGGAACCGGTGGCCCGGTCGGGTCAACATGATGCGGGTGCTGCTCAAGGACGTCCCCGACCTGAACCAGTTGACCAGGAGGGCGTTGGCGCACCGCACGCACAAGCCGCGTCGCCGTCTCTACGGGTCCTACTCTGTGGCCGAGTTCAACGCGCTGCGGCGGCGTGCCGCTGAGCTCGTCCGCGCGACGGATGCCCGCATCACGACGAACGTCACCGCGCTCGAGCAGTACCGTCAGGGCACCCAGGAGGACGATGCCCCGACGGTGCTCGTTGGCGGACGTCACGTGACGCGCGGAGAACTGTTGGACGGGCTCCAACGAGACGGCCGGCTGGTCCTCGGCACCGGAGCGCGCGCCTTGATCACGGACGTGGCTGACCTGCTCGCCACAGGCGACCTGCACCCGACCTACGCGCTCTACCCGACCAGGCTCGAGGTGCTTTCGCTGATGGTGCTCCTCGTGTGCGACCGGGGCTACAACACCGCCACGATGATGTCACTGGCCGTCCCCGAGGAGGCGTCCGCCACCGCGGGCCACGACGGTACGGACGAGGACCCGGTTCTCGTCGCGCACCTGGACAAGCCGAGGCGTGGCCAGCGCCGCTTCTTCACGCACACCTTCACCGGGCAACATGCCCGCGTCTTGCGCAGCGCCACGTCGATCACCGCCCCGGCCCGGGACTGTATGGCAGGGCTGGGGCACCCGACGGATCAGCTCCTCATCGCCGGCACCAGTAGCGGCGTGACCGAGCACCCGACGCGGATCTTCGTGACCTCTGCCTTCACGAACGGTGGTGCAGCTCGACGATGGGACGAACTCGCCGGTGTGCGCGGAGACGACGGGGAGGTGCTGCATGTGCACCTCGACCGGTTGCGGCTCTCCGAACAGGTCATCAACCGCAAGAGCAGCCAGAACAGCCCGTCCGTCAGTGAGGACGTCTACCGCCGACCAGACCCGCTCACAGCCGACATGCACCGGGACGTCATCCTTGACGGTCAGGCTGCCGCGGTGGATCACGCCCGGGAGACGGTGCGGATGCGCTACGCCGACGCGCAGGATCTCGGGCTGTCCGAGGCAACGGCCGCCGCTGTCGAACAGAGCCGCCTCGACACGGCCACCGGAGCCTGCCTGGACTTCACCCACAGCCCATTCACCCCGCACGGACAAGCCTGTTCAGCGTCCTTCCTGAACTGCATGGCCTGCCCGAACGCCGTGGCCACCCCGGCACACTTGCCCAGACTGCTCATCCTCGCCGAGGCTCTCGACAACATCGCCTCGATCAACCTTGCCCGGTTCGACCGGATCTACCGCGAACACCGTCAACGACTGGAGCACCTTCTCCAGATGAACACCACCGAAGCTGACCGGGTCGTCGCGCACGCCGCAGCCACCGACAACGATCGTGCACTCATCGAACGCCTCCTGCGACGGGACCTCGACGCATGAACGCCGCCACAACACCGAACGCCGCCTCCCAGTGGAGCTCCTGGGAGCAACCCAGCCCTCCCGTATCGCTGCCCGGTGCTGAAACGGCGATCGTTCCCGACGGCAGCGTCGTGTTTAACGACCACGCCTGGGACTTGACTCCCCTGAGCAAGCGGCCAACGACCCGCTGGATCAACCTGAACTTCGAGCACACCCCAGAGCGGGTCCGGGACGACATCAAGCACTTCATCCACCTGGTCCTGACCGTGGACACGCCCATGGAGCAGCTCGACCGTCCAGCGATGACGCGGCGGCGACTCACGCCCGCAACTGTCAAGACCATCTACGAGGACCTGAAGCCGTTCTTCACGTGGCTCGCCGACCGCGACGTCCCGCACCTGGCCAACCTGACCGACGAGGACCTGGACGATTACGCGCTGCAGGTCGCTGCCGCGCCGGTGGGGCAGAACTCCAAGGCTCGACGCTTGTTCGCGCTCACAAGGTTGTGGCTCATGGCCCCGTACATGCGCGCCCATGCCCGCCTGCGTCAGCCGTCCTGGGAGCGGGACGGGATGGACCGGATCATCGGGAAGAGTGAGTGGACGGCCGAGAACAAGTCATCCCCGATCCATCCCGCAACCATGTCCGCCCTGCTCGTCTGGTGCCTTCGCATCATCGACGAAGCCCCGCACGTCCTGCCCGCGCTCCGCGTCAACCCCGCCGGCTCGTCAGCGACCAACTTCGCGAAGGTCATGTCGCCAGCGCCGGAACTGGTTCCGTGGACCGGACCGCTCACGCCGAAACAGGTCGACTCACGACGCCGTGCCGTGACCGTCGCCTGCATGGTCACGATCGCCTACCTGACCGGGATGCGCGCCGACGAGGTGCTCGGTATGCGGCGCGGCAGTTGCACCGCGATCCTCTCCGGTAGTGAACCCACCGGCGGGTACGAGATCCACAGCCGCACATACAAGTCGGCAGTGGAGGGAGGGCGCAGCATCCCAGAGGGTGTGGACCGTGACCATCCCTGGACAGCGATCAAGCCCGTGGCAGACGCCGTCACGGTCATGGAACAGCTCCACGACAACGACCTGCTGTTCAGCCTCAGCCTGTTTAAGGCAAGACTCACCACGCCTCGACTAGATCCTGGACCGCCCCCATCGGCCCGGGTCATGGACGGGATCGACCACCTGCTCGCCTGGTGCAACCAACGCGCCGCCGACCTTGGCAAACCGAGCGAGGCCATCCCGGATGACCCGGACGGGCACATCAACCTGCGCCGGCTACGCCGCACCCTCGCCTGGTTCATCTACCGCAGGCCGGGCGGTCGTGTCGCCCTCGGAGTCCAGTACGGGCACCTCCACGCCGCAACCACCGACGGGTACGGCGGTCGTGTCTCCGCCGGTCTGCGTGCGCTGTTCCCCATGGAGGAAGCGTTCGCCATCAGCGACACCCTGCACAGTGCAGCCGAGCACCTCACAGCCAACCCCGACGTCAGCGGCCCCGCAGCCGAACGCTACCGGGCAGCGATCACCGAGTGCGCCAACAAGTACCAAGGTGCCACCCTCACCCGCAAGCAAGCCGCCGCGCTCATGTCCAACCCGGACCTTCGCGTCTACGACAGCCCCGGACAGACCCTGGCGTGCTGCTTCGACCCTCGAAAAGCACTGTGCCGCAAGGACTCACCCCGTGAAGACCCAGCCACGACACCCGACCTGACTGCATGTGACTCGCGGTGCGCGAACATCGCCCGGACCGACGAGCACATCGCCGCCATCCAGACCGAGGTCGACTCCCTGCGCGAGGAGCACGACTCAGCCCTGACACCCGAGCCGTTACGTCATCGGCTCGAGGCCCAACTCGCACGCAGAGAATCAGGCCCAACTCGCACGCAGAGAATCGATTATCCGCGCGCACCACGAGACCGGTGAGGACGAGCGATGACCGAGCATGAGGACGAGCGGCAGACCATCAGAGACGCCATGACCAGGCTACTTGCCGGCGAACCGATCCGCTCCGACGGCAAGCTCACCATCAAGACACTCGCTGAAGAAGCGGGCGTCGGACGGTGGATTCTCACGCACCGGCATAAGGACCTGCAGGCCGAGTTCCGCGACCGGGTCGCCGCACACGGGGCCGATCCTGAACCGGTCAGGCTCTTGAAGGAACAACTGGCGTCAGCGGCTCAGGAGAACAAGGACCTGCGTGTCCGGCTCCGGGAAGCGCAGGCGACGATCAGCATGCTTGAACGTCAGATCGTGGTCGAAACGCTTGAGGGTCGCTCAACGTCGATCGATCCCATCGGCCATCCGACCAGGCTCCGGCCCGTGACAGACCTGAGTCGCCCACCAGCCACCAACATGGACGAGTAGTCGCCCCAAGCGTGTAGGGCTCTTGCGCAGCCCCGAGGGCCGCCTGTGTCGGTGTCGGCCGATACGTTGATCGAACGCTCCGCCGACAGACCAGGCTCACGTCTCTCACGTGGGCATCCATAGGGTGGTGCATCACGCGACAAGGGCCCAGCCAAGGAGGCTTGCAGGTGAATGACCACGCTGCTGACGTGACACTGCCCGAAGGTCTCCGAGTTGGTGCCCGTGTGCAGGGCTTGGCGGGCCCGGAACCGGTCACGATTCGGTCGGTGGACCGTCTGGGTGACGGAGCATGGGAGGTCCTCTACCGCGACGACGAGGGCCATGTCGCGGAGAAGCTGGTCTACAGCGAGGACCTGGCGAAGATCCGGCCTGTGAAAGCCGGATCCATCTTCTCCTTCGACGCGGACGGCGCGTCGTTCCGGCTCGCAGCAGAAGCCCGGAGGATGCGCCTGGCGCACCTGTTCGACCCGCAAGCGGCCCTGGGCACCTCGGACGTCGACCCGCTGCCGCACCAGCTGAAGGCCGTCTACGAGGAGATGCTCTCCCCGGAGCGGATGCCCCTGCGCTACGTCTTGGCGGACGACCCCGGAGCGGGCAAGACGATCATGGCCGGGCTGCTGATCAAGGAGCTCATCCTTCGCGGAGCGGCTTCGAACGTGCTCGTCGTGGCCCCTGGCTCTCTGGTCGACCAGTGGCAGGACGAACTCGCGGAGAAGTTCGGGCTGGATGCGCGGATCCTTTCGCGCGAGCACATCGACGGCGACCGCAACCCGTTCGAGCGTGACGGCCTGTGGATCGCCCGTCTGGACGTGCTGGCCCGGAACTCGCAGAACATCCAGGACAAGGCGTGCGCGGTCGACTGGGACCTGGTGATCGTGGACGAGGCCCACAAGATGTCCGCCAACGTGTGGGCCGGCGAGGTCAACAAGACGAAGCGGTACCAGCTCGGGGAACGCCTGGGCCGGCACACCCGAAACCTTCTGCTTATGACTGCGACCCCGCACTCGGGCAAGGAGGAACAGTTCCAGCTGTTCATGGCGCTCCTAGACTCCGACCGGTTCGAACGAGTCGGGCGCGACGGAACACGACGGGTCGACGTGTCGGACCTGATGCGGCGCATGGTCAAGGAGAAGCTCCTCACGTTCGACGGGACGAAGCTCTTCCCGGAGCGCATCTCCTACACGGTCCAGTACGACCTGACCGGGGCGGAGAAGGACCTGTACGCCGACGTCACCGACTACGTCCGCAACCAGATGAACCTGGCTGACGCCGTCCAAGACGGGGGGAAGCGCCGGGCGGTCGGATTCGCCCTCACCACGCTGCAGCGACGGTTGGCGTCATCGCCGACTGCGATCCACCGTTCCCTCGAGCGACGGCTGAACCGGCTCCGCACTGAGCTCTCGGAAGCCCGTATGGGCTTGCACGGGGTCGGCACAGCCCAGATCGAGGCTCCGTCGTACCTGGACGACGAGCACGACGTGGATGACTACACCGACGCTGAACGAGAAGCGGTCGAGGACGAGGCCGTGTCCGCCGCAACGGCGGCCCGGACCGTGGAGGAGTTGCAGGTCGAGGTCGGGATCCTGGAAGACCTGGTGGAGCAGGCCGCGCGGGTGAAGGCGTCCCCGTCCTACGCGAAGTGGGACAAGCTGCGTGAGGTGCTCGACTCTGACGACGAACTCCTGCGGGACAAGTCTGGGCAACGGCGCAAGGTCATCATCTTCACCGAGCACAAGGACACCCTGAACGACCTGACAGATCGGCTCCGTGCGCACCTTGGCCGTGACGACGGCGTGGTCACGATCCACGGTGGTGTCCGACGTGAGGACCGGAAGAAGGCGCAGGAGGCGTTCAAGCAGGACGACCAGTGCGTCTTCCTCGTCGCGACCGACGCCGCCGGGGAAGGTGTCAACCTGCAGAACGCGCACCTGCTGATCAACTTCGACCTGCCGTGGAACCCCAACCGGATCGAACAGCGGTTCGGACGGATCCACCGCATCGGACAGACAAACGTGTGCCACATGTGGTCCCTGCTCGCTAAAGACACCCGCGAAGGCGACGTCTACACGCGACTGCTCGACAAGATCGAGCAGCAGCGTGTCGCGCTCGGCACCGACCAGGTGTTCGACGTGCTCGGGCAGGTCTTCGACGGCAACAAGCTGCGCGACCTCATGATTGACGCAATCAAATACGGCGACGACCCCGCACGGCAGGAAGATCTGTTCCGGATCGTCGACGCCAACGCCGGCGACGGTATCAAGGAGCTCCTGGACTCCCAGCAACTCGTGCCCACCAGCATGGACACCGAGGCGGTCGACGCTATCCGGCTGGAGATGGAACGCGCCGAAGCAGCCCGGCTGCAACCACACCACGTGGAGGCGTACTTCCTCGACGCATTCACGAACCTGAACGGGACGGCACGCCCACGCGAGCAGGGCAGGTACGAACTCAGGAACGTGCCAGCACGGATCCGTGAGCGTGACCGGATCATCGGTCGTGGAACCCCGATCGTGCAGCAGTACCACCGGATCACGTTCAACCCGGCCACCAAGCGCATCCACGGGTTTGACGGCGACGCAACCCTGATGCACCCAGGCCACCCCCTGATGCGCGCCATGACCAGCCTCATCACGGACGACCACGGCGAAAGCCTCCGCAAGGGCACCATCCTCTACGACCAGTCCGACGCGTCCACGACCCCGTACCTGGTGTGCATGCTCGAACACGACATGGTCGACGGACGCACCGGCAAAGACGGACAACCCCTCGTGATCTCCAGCCGGGTGCAGTACCTGCGGCTCGACACCGACGGGGCCATCTCCGCGATCGACCAGACACCGATCCCCAACCTGGAACCACTACCCGAAGACGTCGCTGCACACACCGAGAAGGTGACCAGCGAGTCCGCCTTCAACGCTGCCGGCATCGAACAGACACTGAACAAGTACGCAGCCGCGACCGTCGCCCGAAACCACGCCAACGACGTCACAGCGGGCACCCAGGCCCGGGTGGAAAAGACCCGCCGCCTCGTCCGCGAACGACTCACCGCATCCATCCGCTACTGGGACGGTCGCGCCGCTGAGCTCCACGACCAGGAGAAGGCAGGGAAGAATACCCGCCTTCCCGCCAAGGAAGCCCAGAACCGGGCCGACGATCTCACCCGCCGACTCGAGCGACGCATGCACGAGCTCGACCAGGAAGAAGCGGTCTCCGCACGAGCCCCCCGCATCACAGGTGCACTCATCGTCATCCCCCAAGGCTGGGTCACCGCGCTCAGTGACCCCGAGGGTGCAGCCCGTTACGCCAAGGAGACCGAACGTGTCGAGCGCGCCGCTGTTGACGCCGTCCTCGCGATCGAGGCCGCACAGGGCCACACGCCACGGGAGATGGTCAGGAACAACCCTGGCTATGACATCGAGTCCGACACCCCCGCCGGGCTCGACTTCATCGAGGTCAAGGGACGGATCGAAGGGGCTGAGGACTTCATCGTCACCAGGCAGGAGATCGTCCACCTTCTCAACAAGGGCGAACGAGCTGTGCTCGCCCTCGCGGAGGTCGCTGCGGACGGGTCAACCCGTGTCCGGTACGTGCGCGACCCTATGACCACCCCGCCAGACCCGCGAACCCGTCACACGGTCTTCAGGTGGGCCGACTTCTGGAACGACGGACAGGACATGCACCCGTGACCGAACAACCGCGCAAACTCATCGAGGTGGCTTTACCCCTCGATGAGATCAACGCAGCTTGCAAGGCTGACAAGGACCGGAAGACGGGGACGATCCGGAACCTTCACAAGTGGTTCGCGCCGATGCCGCTTCCGGCATGGAGGGCCCTGCTGTTCGCGGCGCTTGTGGATGACCCGGACGACGAGGAGAAACGTTCAGCTCTGCTGGAGCTAATCCGACGGCTGATGAAGAACGGTGCCAACCCTCCCGACGAAGCTGACCTGCGCGAGGCTCAGCGGATCCTCGAGCAGCAGTTCCCTGAGGGCCAGCCGGTGGTCTTCGACCCATTCTGCGGGGGTGGGTCCACCCTGGTCGAAGCGCAAAGGTTCGGACTGACCACACGCGGGTCCGACCTCAACCCGGTGCCGGTCCTCATCGCGCGCACCCTTACAGAGACGCTGCCGAAGGTGTGGGGTCAGAAACCCCTCAGTCGTGCCACTGGCGGCGGCGGCCTGTTTGAGCAGCCGGTGCGCGACAAGTATCTCGGCTACGACGGTCTCGTTCAGGACGTCGAGCACTACGCCAGCCTGGTCCAGCAGCGCGCCAAGGAGAAGTTGGGGCGGTTCTATGCGGTAGACGGCAACGAGGAGGTCATGTCATGGCTCTGGGCTCGCACCGCGGACTGCCCGAACCCCGCTTGCCGGGTGGAGACGATCCTGACCACGTCGTGGTGGCTCTCGAAGAAGGCCGTGGACAAGGCGTGGCTCAGTCCACGAGCCGTGCACCGTCGCATTGAACTGGATGTGCTTACAGGCCAACGGTCAGGTGCTGCGCCAGAGCCACCGAAAGTGGGTCACGGCGCGACTTTCGCGTGCCTTGCCTGCGGCGGGCTCATCAAGGACGTTGATCTTCATAAGCAGGTGGAGCAGCAGGGCGCCCTCGGCCTGCGACTGACGGCGGTGGCTGTCAAGGTCGCAGGCAGGAAGACGTTCCGAGCTCCGACAGAGGCGGAACTGGACGTCTTGAAACGTATCCCTCGTGACCCGTCGGTCGCTGATGTTCCGCTGGCGGACGATCCTCGGTCGATTTGGTGTGTGCCTTACGGTGTGCGAACCCAAGCAGACCTCTACACCGCCCGGCAGCTTCTCGCCCTGACGACCTTCGCCGACCTGGTCTCTGAGGTCATGGATGAGGTGCGCTCGGATGGAGGCTCTGAAGACTGGGCTAGGGCCGTAGCGACCTTGCTCGGCATCGGTGTTGGCAAGCTTGCACACTACGGCTCCACCCAGACTCGGATGTCTATCGCGGCGACAACGACACGAACCCAGGCAGCGTTCGGGCGTAATGACATTCCCATGACGTGGGACTTCTCGGAGGTCAACCCGTTTGGGGGGCGGTCGGGTGGCTGGCTCCAGTACTTGGACACTTCCCTTAAGGCTCTTGCCCATGCCCCCCATGGCGACGGTACGGCTGGCCTCGCAGACGCCCGTGAGGCGAAGGCTGGCGGACCTGCGCTGGTAGCAACCGACCCGCCCTACTTCGATGCAATCAGTTACGCAGACTTGTCCGACTACTTCTACGTGTGGCATCGCCGTGCCCTCCGGTCCGTACACCCAGACCTGTACCGGACCATCGCTGCGCCACGTGCTGGTGAACTGACGGCCGTTCCATCCCACCACGGCGGGAAGGACGCGGCGAAGCACTACTTCATCGAGGGCTTCACCGAGACCTTCCAATCATTGGCTGGGGAGTTGGGCCATAACCTGCCGATGCTCGTGGTGTACGCCTCCAAGGAGCAGAAGTCCGGCAAGGACGAGGAGACACGCTGGTCGTCAATCCTGACTGCGATGCTGGCCGCCGACCTGGAGATCACCGGCGCATGGCCGATCCACGGGACCGGAGGCACACGCATGGTCAGTCAGGGGACGAACGCAGTCGCCACGTACGTCGCAATGGTCGCCAGGCCGCGGAGCAAGGACGCAACGACGAGCTCACTCGGAGAGTTCAACCGCGTCCTCAGGCGAGAACTCCCGACAGCGGTGCACGCACTCCAGGAAGCCTCGATCCTGCCCGTGGACATGGCCCAAGCGGTCATGGGGCCAGGCATGTCGATCTTCTCCAGGTACGTCGCTGTCATCGACCAGGAGGGCAAACCCCTGGGTGTCCACGACGCGCTCCGCTTGATCAACAGCGTCTACGCCGAGGTGCAGGAGGAGCAGGAAGGCTACCTGGACGCAGATTCACAGTTCGCGGTTGCATGGTGGCACAAGCACGGATGGGCCACTGGCACCTTCGGTGAGGCCGACGCCCTGGCGCGGCCCAAGGGCATCAGCGTCGACGACGTCGCCCGCGCTGGCGTCATCAGCCAGCAGCCGAACAAGGTCACCGCGGTGGGAATCACTGGCCTGGACCGCGACTGGGATCCAACATCGGACATCCGCGCGACCTCCTGGGAGGCAGTTCACCACCTGGTGGACCGCCTCATCGACGGCGGCGGCCAGACAGAGGCGGCGCGGTTGCTGGCCAAGGTAGACGAGGTGGGTCTGGCCGATTCTGCACGCATGCTCACCTACCGACTCGCAGCGATCGCTGCGAGCACCCAACGCACGAAGGACGAGGAGCGTTACAACGCGCTCATTGAAGTGTGGCCACGGCTTGTTGCCAATGCCCCGACGGAAGGACTGTTCTGATGGCTGCGTCGAACCGGGACCGTGTCGAGTCCGTCCTGGTCAAGGTGAACCAGGTGCTGAGCGCAGAACTGGTCCCCGTGCTGGTGAGCACGTACGGGGAGGACTGGTGGCCCTTCCTTGCTGCTCGCGCCGAAGGCAACGAACCCCAGCAGGGAGATGCCAGCAGGAGGATCACGCTCGGACTGGCCAAAGATGCACAGTCCTGGACTGTGGAAGATGCGGGGCCCCGGTTGTGGGCGCTCATGGAAGCGTGGGACGAGGTCGCGGCAAAGGTGAGCGTCGCCGATCGGCGCTCGGTCGAGACTGTCTTCTTCGCTGCGGCCGACCTCGCCACCGGTGAACGCTTCACCTCTGATCGGTGCGAACGGATCCTCGTCGAGGCCGAAGAACTCGTCCGCGCACTGGGAGACCCTGCTGCGGCCGACTCGATCGAGGACGCACGGCGAGACTTCCGCCGGGTCAGGTTCGAGGAGGATCAGCGCCGGCTCCAGCGTGAGACCCAGAAGACGTTGGACGTGCAGATCGACTCCGGTGCGCTCCCTTCGTGGCGTTCCGTCGTCGAACCGCATGACGACGTCGCAAGGGGCACGTTCCAGCTGGCACAGTTCGCCGCCGACCTGCGCCTCGTCCACCAGGGCAAGGCTGGGTCAGAGTACGCAGACCCTGTCGAGTTCTTCTCCCGCACGTACCTGACGCGTGGCTTGAGCGACCTGCTGCGCACCACGGTGCGGCGCATGGCTGGCTCTGGAGGTGACCCGGTTGTCGACCTGATGACCACGTTCGGTGGCGGGAAGACCCACTCGCTGCTCGCGGTGTACCACGCCTGTTCTGGAAAGTCCGCAGACGAGCTTGACGGGATGCGCGAGCTCTGCGACGAAGCCGATGTGTCCGGGCTGCCCGACCACGTGAACCGCGTCGTCATCGTCGGGAACGACCTGTCCGTGCGGGGGTCGGTCAAGGACGACGGGACGCGTGTGAACACCATGTGGGGTGAGATCGCGTGGCAGCTCGGCGGTGCGGACGGCTATGAGCTGGTGCGTGAGGACGACGAGGGGGGCTCCCCTCCGACAACGACGCTTCTGGACGAGCTGCTGAACAAGTACTCCCCGTGCGTCATCTTGATCGACGAGTGGGTCGCGTACCTGCGTCAGCTCTGGTCGGCGGAGTCGGTGTACCCGGCTGGGACGTTCGACGCGCACCAGACGTTCGTGCAGTCGCTGACGGAGGCGACGAAGAACGCACCGCAGGCGCTGCTGGTGGTGTCTCTGCCCGCGTCGGACTCGGTGCGGGACATGGGGGCGTTGACTGTCGAGAACGCGCACGAGATCGGCGGGACCGCGGGTTTGGAGGCGTTGCGTGGTCTCCGCTCCGTGATCCACCGGGTGGAGACGCCGTGGCAGCCTGCGACGACGTCTGAGTCGTACGAGATCGTGCGGCGGCGCCTGTTCAAGCCGTTCGGTCGGGAACAGCTGGCGGCTCGGGATCTGGTGGTGTCCCGGTTCAAGGAGCACTACACGAAGCACATGGCGGACGTGCCGACGGACGTGCGTGAGTTCGGGTACGAGCGCAGCCTGCGTGATGCGTACCCGATCCACCCTGAGCTGTTCGAGCGGTTGTATGAGGACTGGTCCACGCTCGAGCGGTTCCAGCGGACCCGTGGGGTGCTGCGCCTCATGGCGACTGTGGTCCATTCTCTGTGGTCGCGCGGTGACGCCGGAGCAGTGATCCTGCCTGCGAATGTCCCGTTGGAGGACAAGAAGGTCGTCGAAGAACTCGGTTCGCACCTGGATGATAGGTGGGGGCCGGTCATCGACACTGACCTGGCCGGGCCGACGTCCACCGCGGCTGGGGTCGACCGGGACATCCCGCTGCTCGGTCGCACGATGGCGGGCCAGCGTGCCGCGCGGGCGCTCTTCCTCGGTTCGGCTCCGACGGCGAACCGCCGCGACAGCGAAGGCAAGGAGGTCGTCAATCGCGGGATCGAGCAGAAGCGTGTCGTCCTCGGTGCGACCTACCCGGGCGACAACCCGGCCCATGTCGCGGACGCGCTGCGTCAGATCGCTGAGCGCGGCTCGTACGTGAACCGTGACGGTGACCGGTACTCCCTGTCCCTGTCGCAGAACCTCGCCCAGCTCGCACGGTCCAGGGCCGACTCCTACCACGACGACGAGATCCTGGAGACCCTGACCTCCGTCATGCGAGAAGAGAAGGACAAGGGCGTCTTCGCCCGTGTCCACCGGATGCCCGCCACGTCCGCTGACGTGGAAGACACGCCCACCGCAGGTCTGGTCGTGTTCGGACCGGATCGTCCGTTCCGGAAGGCGGGGTCGGGTAAGCCGCTGTCACCGGCCGAGGCCACGATTCACGACTTCCTCCAGCGTCGCGGTACTGCGGCCCGGATCCACAAGAACGCGCTCGTGTTCGCGGCACCGGACGCGGACCGGTGCGACACGCTCCTGCGGGCGGTGCGGTCGTGGAAAGCGTGGAAGTCCGTCGTCGATGGAGCGGACGATCTGAACCTGGCCCCGAACGCGGTCGCGAACGCCCGCAGCCGTGAGGATCAGGCGAGGCAGACCATGCGTGGCGCGATCAAGGAGGCGTACCGGTGGGTACTCAACCCCGCCCAGGACGCCGGCGCCCCGGAGATGGTCGTGGACGCCATCTTCATGAACGGTGACGGGACCATCGCTGAGCGGGTGACCCGCAAGGCAAACGACTCCGAGCTCATCTACTCCACCTACCCCGTGTCCTTCCTGCGCCGCTGGATCGACCAGCTCAACCTGTGGACCGAGGACACCCCGCACGTCGAGCTCGGCAAGGTCACGGGGTACTTCGCGGACTACGTCTACATGCCCCGCCTTGTGGGGCCTGAGGTCCTCGTGGAAACGGTCCGCCAACGGCCCGACTCCACCCTCGCCGTCACCGAGGGAGGGCTCGCCTACGCCGACTACGTCGACGAGGCAGGCAAATACCAGGGCCTGTCCTTCGACCGGACGCACCACGTCCAACCGAGCGGCCTGCTGGTCGACCCCGTCACCGCACGGCGGCAGGTCGAGCGGGATCAAACGCCGGATCCAGGCCCCTCGCGCGACGAGGACGAACCCACGACCACAGACGACCCGGTCGTGCTAGTGGATCCCGACCAGCCAGGACCACCGAGTCGGACGGGAGACGACGAGGACGACCCTGGCACGCGCCCGTCGCGCATGTACGCGGCCAAGGCTGTGGACCCTGTCCGGTTCATCCGTGACAGCCGAGCGATCTCCGAGGAGATCGTCAGCCACTTCACCGACGTCGGCGCGAACATCACTCTCCACATCGAGGTGTCCAGCGACGAGCTCGACAAGCTGGACGACGACGTCATCGCGGCCCTCCGCACGAACCTCGAGCAGATGGGCTTCACGGACACCGAGATTCGCTAGGCGCGTTTGGTCGGTGCGTGCCCAACAGCCGGCCAGAGATGCATTGTGCCGGGTCTGATGGATCGTTCTAGCGATGAGACCCAGTTCTAGCCTGGGTGCTCGATTCGGGTCGTTCTAGAACGTGGAGCCGGCAACACCCCCCAGGGCAGAGCTCCCGAGGAGTCACTGCTGTCCAGGTGCAACACGCTTGAACACTCGGGGGAACCGCCCTACAACACAGGGGGAGACTTCCGGTACAACGACAAGTGGGACAAGGA
>APMI01023829.1_pt1 | contig 15113 bp, 13 predicted proteins | sample 667938 | NCBI WGS metagenome assembly APMI01 (sample SAMN01084076, study PRJNA167559) | wastewater metagenome | biome: Wastewater | place: Denmark: Ejby Moelle, Odense | collected 2011-11-28 | reverse complement strand
CGGCAGAGGTATCGGTATGGGTATAAGGGATATGTCTACCGTTATTCCTATAAAGGCAATTCCTGATTTGGTCAAATTTATTTATCGGGCTGTTTGATCAAAATTTATTCGTTTTGGTTTTGTGTCGATATAATTCAGCTCTGGTGCTTTAGAGATTTATGATCTCCCGGCTGGACGTTTTTTGATGGCCGTCCGGGGTTGTGCAGTTCTCAAGACGAGAGGAATGTGATGTTCAAGGCAGTCAATGGCCGTAAGATTCGGGTTGGTATTGTGGGTTGTGGCCGAATTTCAAAGAATCATTTTGGTTCGATTGAAGCTCATTCCGAGAATATGGAAGTGGGGGCTGTCTGCGATATCGATCCTGTAAGACTCGCTGAGCACGAACGGAAATATGGGGTTAAAGGCTACGCCCGCCTAGAAGACATGCTGAGTAATGAGAGCATCGATCTTGTTGCTCTATGCACGCCCAGTGGCCTGCATCCCGATCAAACTGTTCTTGCTGCTCGCTTTGGGGTGAACGTCGTTACCGAAAAGCCCATGGCTACCCGCTGGCAAGATGGCGTGCGCATGGTAAAGGCTTGCGATGATGCTCGGGTTCGCCTGTTTGTCGTCAAGCAGAACCGCCGCAATACAACGCTGCAGATGTTGAAAAGGGCCTTTGACGAGAAGCGTTTCGGCAAGGTTTATATGGTTAACATCAACGTCTTCTGGACCCGGCCGCAAGAGTATTACGACGCTGCCAAATGGCGCGGCACTTGGGAACTTGACGGTGGCGCTTTTATGAACCAGGCCAGCCATTACGTTGATCTGGTTGACTGGCTTGTGGGTCCGGTTGAAAGCGTTCATGCCATGACTGCAACGCTCCAGCGGAATATCGAGGTGGAAGACTCTGGAGTACTCAACATTCGGTGGCGAAGTGGGGCTCTTGGCTCCATGTGCGTAACCATGCTGACTTACCCGAAAAACCTTGAAGGCTCGATCACCATCCTTGGCGAAAAGGGAACGGTTCGTATCGGCGGCGTGGCTGTCAACGATATCCAGATCTGGGATTTCCAGGATAGTCGCGATTACGACGAAGACGTGCAGAAGGCAAACTACGAAACGACTTCCGTTTACGGTTTTGGACATCCGCTTTATTACGCCAATATCGTTGATGTGCTTCGGGGCACGGCTGAGCCCGACGTGGATGGGCGAGAAGGATTGAAATCCCTTGAGGTATTGATTGCAGCCTATCTGTCGGCCCGTGACGGCCGCCAGATTTCGCTTCCGCTCGAGTACTAAGCGAGAAGCTTGTGGATATCGGGATCGCCGGTGGCGGCATCAACGGCTTGTGTTGTGCCTGGGTGTTGCAGCAACAGGGGCACGAGGTAGCGCTCTACGAGCGCGATCAAATTGCGGCCGCAACCAGTTCTGCTTCGTCCAAGCTGCTGCACGGCGGGCTCCGTTATCTGGAAAACCGCGAATTCCGGCTCGTGCGGGAGGCCTTGCGCGAGCGGGATGAGTGGCTCAAGCGCGTTCCGCAATTAACCAATCCGCTCCGGCTGGTGCTGCCCGTGTATTCAGACGGCCGCCGGCCGCGCTGGATGATGGGGGTTGGGCTGTTTCTCTATGATCGTCTGGCGGGGCAGAGCATCCTGCCCCCGGCGAAGTGGCTTCCGGCTGCAGAGCTGCTGCGCCGGGACCCGGCTTTTCGTTCCGAGGGGCTCAAAGGTGGATACGAGTTCTCGGACGGCCAGATGGACGACTATGCCCTCGGGCTCTGGGTAGCGGAGCAGGCACGCCAGGCCGGGGTCGAGATCCACGAGCAGTGCGGTGTTCAAGCTGTCACAACGGACGGAACTGTCACACTCCGGGACGGGAGCGTTCGAAAGCACGACCGCGTGCTGAACATATGCGGCCCGTGGGCCGAGCAACTGCTCGAAAACAGCGGTATCCGCTCCTCCTACCAACTCGATCTCATCCGGGGAAGCCACCTCATTCTCGGGCGGACTTGCCCCCAAGCGTACCTTCTCGAAGTGCCGGGCGAGCGTCGGATCATCTTTGTGCTGCCCTGGAAGGGCAAGACCCTCGTCGGCACTACCGAAGTGCGCCAGACCCTCGGCAGCCCGATCCGCTGTGGCGACGACGAGCGTGAGTACATGCTGCAGGTTTTCCGGCACTACTTCCCCGACATTAGCCTCGCTGGGGTGGAGATCGAGGATTTCGCGGGGCTGCGGCCCCTGATCCGCTCCGCGGCCGATCCGTCCAAGGTGACGCGGGAGTATGCGCTTCACCGCGAGGGCAATCTCGTCAGTGTATTTGGCGGCAAGTGGACAACGTCCCACGCGCTCGCCCGCAAGCTTTCTTCTCAAATTCAGTGAGTCATCCATGAGCAACTATACGGTTCATCCCACGGCGATCGTCGACGAAGGCGCCCAGATCGGCGAAAACACCCGCGTCTGGCATTGGGTTCATATCTGCGGCCAGGCAGTCATCGGCCGTGATTGCTCCTTTGGCCAGAACGTGTTTGTCGGCAACAAGGTGGTGATCGGCAACAACGTCAAGGTGCAGAACAATGTCTCGGTGTACGACAACGTCACGCTGGAAGACGACGTCTTCTGCGGCCCGAGCATGGTCTTTACCAACGTCTATAACCCCCGCAGTGGCGTCTCCCGCAAGGACGAATATCGCAACACACTGGTCAAGCGCGGCGCGACCCTTGGGGCCAATTGCACCATCGTCTGTGGTAACACCGTGGGTGAATACGCCTTCATCGGCTCCGGTGCCGTCGTCAATCGCGACGTACCGGCCTATGCGCTGATGGTGGGCGTGCCGGCACGCCAGATCGGCTGGATGAGTGAGCATGGCGAGCGTCTGGACCTTCCGCTTACGGGTAACGGTGAAGCACGGTGCCCGGCCACCAATGCCTTTTATGTCCTCGAAAACAATGTCTGCAGGAAAGTTGCCTGACCATGAGTAACGCAATCCCGTTCATCGATCTCAAGACCCAATACCGCGCCCTTGAAGATTCCATCAAGGAGCGCATGCACAAGGTGCTGGAGCACGGCCAATATATCATGGGCCCGGAAGTGCGCGAGTTGGAGCAGAAGCTCGAGGCCTACACCGGCGCCAAGCACTGCATCACGGTGGCCAGCGGCACTGAAGCCCTGCTTATCAGCCTGATGGCCATGGGCATCCAGCTCGGTGATGAGGTGATCACCACGCCTTTCACCTTTGTCGCGACTGCAGAAGTGATCGTGCTGCTCGGCGCCAAACCCGTCTTCGTGGATATCCAGCCGGATACCTGCAACATCGACCCCACCAAGATCGAAGCAGCAATCACCCCCCGCACAAAGGCCATCATGCCGGTCAGCCTTTACGGACAGCCGGCCGATATGGATGAGATTAATGCGATCGCCGACCGTCACAATTTGATCGTGATCGAGGATGCTGCCCAGAGCTTTGGCGCTGAATACAAGGGGCGCAAGAGCTGCAACCTGAGCCACATCGGCTGCACGAGCTTCTTCCCGAGTAAGCCCCTCGGCTGCTACGGCGACGGTGGCGCGATCTTCACCAGCGACGACGCGATTGCCCAGGCATGCCGCGAGATCCGGGTGCACGGCCAAAGCAAGCGCTATGTCCATACCCGGATTGGCGTGGGCGGTCGCATGGACACCATTCAATGTGCGGTCGTGCTAGCCAAACTCGAACGATTCGAGTGGGAAGTAGAGCAGAGAGTTCAAATCGGTGCTCGTTACAATGCAATTTTGGATGAGAAGGGAATCAAGCGAGTTGTACAGCGCTCCGATCGTACCAGTGTTTTTGCCCAGTACACCGTTGTCCTAAATGATCGCGAGAAAACACAGAAAGTTCTGGCTGAAAGCAATATTCCAACGGCTGTCCACTATCCTGTGCCGCTCAATGAACAGCCGGCTTACAGAGCTCTTTGTGATCAAACTGAAACGCCGGTCTCTCGAAAAATGGCAAAAGAAGTCATGAGCCTGCCAATGCACCCTTATCTTACTGAGGAAGAGCAAAAGTACGTAGCCTGTGCCATCGAGATATAAAGAAGAAATTTCATTTATAAAATTTCCGCGACGAGTAGGTCAGAAAACTGGTCCGAAGTAGTGGGCTAAATTCATTTTGAACTTGCGCGAGTAGCTATAGACGATGGTAAATGTTTTGTTTCTAACCGCCGCGTATCCCTACTATCCTGGCGAGCAATTTATCGAGGATGAGATCGGATTCTGGGCAAACAAGCCGGGAGTGCGGGTTGTATGTATTCCAGCAACAGCCGACGGAAGGGCTCGTCATTTTCCTGATGGTGTTGAAGTTTGTTTGTCTATGGCTACGCATAGAACATTTCTTGATAAGGCCATCGCGTTGATTTCGGCTGTTTTTTCCAGAATTTTTCTAAAAGAAATTTGGAGTTTGATCGCGACTGGATCTTTAAATGGTCGCAAGTTCATTGAAGCCCTGAGAGTGTCTGCCAGTGTTTATAGGTTGCAGAGGCCGTTGCGGAAGATAGCAAAAGGATTTGATACCGCCCCAGTAGCTTATTGCTATTGGAGTGACGTCCAGTCGTATGCGGCCGCAATGTTAAAAAGGGAGGGGTTAATTTCAAAGGTTGTTTCGCGCGCGCATGGTTTTGATGTTTATCAGGAGCGTCGTGTCGAATCTTATATGCCCCTAAAACGACAGTTCGTAAGTGATTTAGACTATATATTTCCCGTGTCTGAGCAAGCCAAAGTATATTTGGAAAAAAGATATGGGTTTGAATCAAGTAGAGTCTTCTGTCGCCCGCTGGGCGTTGCGATACCTGAACATGCGGCCAAAGTAAGTGATCAAAGAGGGGAAGTTCATATTGTTTCTATTTCTTATTGCATCAAGCTGAAGAGAATTGAAAAAATCATCTCTGCCATTGCCATGGCAGCGGAGTGTTCTCAAGAGATAAAAATAAAATGGACTCACGTAGGCGACGGACCAGAAAAGGAACGTCTGATAAAAATGGCTACAGACGTTCTTTCAAGAAAAGCTATCGTTTGGAATTTTGTCGGACAAATTCCAAATAAGAAAGTTAAAGATTTCCTGATGAAAGAGAAGATCGATTTTCTGATCAACACAAGCGAATCAGAAGGCGTTCCCGTCTCAATGATGGAGGCTATGAGTTATGGCATCCCCGTTGTTGGGCCGAGAGTGGGAGGGATCGCAGAGTTGGTTAGCGAAAAGACCGGGATGCTGCTGAGTGCAGATCCTTCGGTTGAAGAGGTTGCTGAGACGATAGTTTCCATGTTCTCTATAGCAAAGACGCCCGAGATCAGAAACAGCGCGCGAGAGTGGGTTGCTGAGAAGTATTCTTCTGAGAAAAATTACAGATCTATTGTTGATTTCATTACGAGTCTTTGCGGAGCTCGTAGGTGAACAGTCGAAAAATATTAGCGTTTGCTGTCGGACCGGTGCTCTCCGGGGTGCTTGCGATATTTACGATTCCTCTCTTGGCTTGGTTTTTTCAACCGGAAGATATAGGTAGAAATAACATCTACCAAGTTTGTATGTCATTCTCGGTGTTGTTTTTTGGTTTTGGGCTCGACCAGGCCTATGTGAGGGAGTATCACGAATCAGAGAAGAAAAACGAGCTTCTTAAAACATGCCTCATCCCGGGGTTTTTCGCGATTTTCTTATTTGCAATCGGATCTTTGCTGTTTTGGAAAAATATATCTATAGCGCTGTTTGGAATACAAGATTTTAGTTGGTACTTGATAGTTGTGTTGTGTGGGATCTTGACTTTGACGGAGAGATTTTTGTCCCTGAGTCTGCGAATGCAAGAGAAGGGCTTGTTGTTTTCTCTATGCCAAGTTTTTCCTAAGTTCTCAATAATTTTTGGCATTTTTTTGGTTTATAGTTTTAGTCTCTCAAGAGATTATTTGAAGCTCTTATTGATAAACCTAGCCTCACTCGTGGCTGTTGTTGCATTCTTGGTTTTTCTGGCGCGAAAAAATTTAAGTGAAATTTTAGGCTCGGGCCTTGACTTCGATGTGATGCGGCGTTTGCTTAGGTTTGGATTTCCGCTGGTTGGTGCGGGTGTTGCTTACTGGGGGCTTAGTGCCTCGACATCAATCGTGCTTCGGCATTTTTCTGGCTTCAAAGATCTTGGTCTTTATTCCATGGCCATGAGTCTGGCTGGAGTTGTAACGATATTTCAGACAGTGTTCACTACAGTCTGGATGCCTACAGTGTTCAAATGGGTCTCAACTGGGGAGAATCTTGAGCGTGTGGATTCTGTAATTCGAAAAGTTGTCTTATTTGTTGGGTCTGCTTTTTGTCTAGTAGGTATTTTTTCCTTCGCGATAGAATACGTTTTGCCGAAAAACTACCAGAGCATTAGTGCGATTTTGATCTGCAGTGTTGCTCAACCCCTTTTGTACACATTGTCAGAAGTGACGGTTATTGGGCTGGCTATAAAGAAAAAATCTTCATTTTCACTTTTGGCTTCACTCTGTGCGTTATTCGCAAACTTGCTCCTTTGTCTTGCACTCGTGCCTGATTTTGGTGCCTCTGGAGCTGTGGCTGCAAATGCAGCGGCTTATGCGGTTTTTCTTGTAGCCCGTACGGAATTTTCAGCTTTGTTCTGGCGTGCGCCGCAGAGATCACTGATTTACGGCGTGCTATTCTTTCCAGTTGCTGGCGCATTGGTTTCTGTTATTTTTTCGGAGAACTTTAGTCATATTTCTAGACTGTATTGGGGGGCTTGTCTAATTTTCATCCTCTTTTTTTTCCGAAAAGACGTCGCGGATGCGATTCGATACGTTTCTCGTCGTACGATGAGTTAGGTCGAAATATAAGCCACCCTAAATTGATTATCTTATGAATAACTACGAGTCTCGAATAGTCGCTCTTTTTGTTAACTTCGATGCAAAACCAGGCGGGGCAGAGCGACGGTTTGTTCGATTCTTTCTGAAGTCAAAGAGCGCTGAGTTGCGACTTATTTTGAACCAGCAGGGAAAGAAGAGGCTCCAGGATAGCGGGTTGAGAATTGAAGACGATCGAGTTGTCGAATTTGACTACCGGATGAGCCGTTACGCTTTCGTTAACAAGGTTCTCGTTTTCCTCTCTTTGTGGAGAATAATATTCTCTAATAATATTAAACATGTTCACTATCCTATAGATCCTTCGGTATACACATTTCTGCACGCATTCTTGTCAAAGATCACCGGAGTGAGCTATTCGATATCGATGGTCGATTCAAGTAGGACTCAGCGGTCTGACCTCGGGCGGTTTCAGTACTACTTATGGAAGTTCAGCCTTAGACGAGCGGATCGTTTAGATATTCTTTCAGACAGTATTCTGACGAACATGAGGAGAATCTTCGGAGAGTTGCCGAGTTACGTAATATCTCCATGCTCTTTTACCGACTATGCTAACTCTCGGATAGACACAAAAAAAGATTTCGACTTTGTTTTAATGAATAGATTAGTTGCAGGGAAAGGTTTAGATCTCTTTTTTGATGCGCTAAGAGTGGTGTCAGAGATGGGTCTTGCGTCCAGGATCGGACGCATTGGCATTTTCGGTGACGGCCCGCTTAAGAAGTTTGCGGAGGAGAAAGCTGCAGCGTTGCCTGACTTTTCTTTTGAGCTAGGTTACGCAAACAATCCCTTCGATATTTTTTCAAGATCAAAAATTTTTTTGTCTTTACAGAAGAGCGAAAACTACCCATCACAATCTATTTTAGAGGCGTTGTCGTGTGGGGCTCTTATTGTTGCGACTGATGTGGGTGAAACCTATCGGATTGTGCCAGATAGCGTTGGCATTCGTGTTAATGCAGATCCTCATGAACTAGCGCACGCTTGTCTTGACGCTTTGGAACGCTGGAGTTCTGGTAATCATGATCCATCTTCATCTGTTATTTTTGTGAAGAAAAATTTTAGTGCCGAGCGGTTTTGCGAATATTTTGAGAATTTTCTTTTTAGGTAATCGGTGTCATGGAACTTCTAATGCTCACGCTGCTTTTTTTTGTTCCGATTATTATTGGGAATAGAGTTCGAAAAGCAGGTGCATTTGTTTTGTATAATCCGTTACTGTATCTGGTAGTGTTCTCGTATTTTTATTTGCTTGTGCCTTCCCTTTTGCCCAGCGAATCGCCAGTCTCTGAATTCTTAGGTTTGGGAAATGAATCTTTCGATCGCGTTGGTCTATTTAGTTGCTGGTTTCTTGTTGTTTTTTTGGGTGCGTATTCGCTAAGCCGGGATTATAGTGTAGAGCTTAAAGAAGACTTGGTAACTCCAGGGCTAACTCTGAGGTTGGCGAAATTTTTTCTTTTTTTTTCTGTAGGTGTTTCAGTTTTTATTCTTTATTCTCACGGATTTTCGCTTTACGGTCTTTCATCAAATAGATTTGACTCCTATGAGTATTATAGGGCCAACATACTTGTCCCTTACGCCTACCAGTTGGTTTTTCAATTTGCGGTTGTTTCCTCGTGTGTGTTGGCCTTAAGTCATAGGAATATTAAATATTTTCTAATGTTGATGCCGTTTTTGCTTCTTGATTTTTTGCAGGGGGGGCGAGCATTTACTTTTATGGCATCAATTTCATTTTGTCTTGTAGCTGTTCTCGTTCATCCTCGGGGTGGAAAGCGGATCCTTGGTCTTGTTTCTTCTTTTGTGTTCGTTCTTTTTGTTTCCGCCTTTATAAGAAGATCTTTGCCGAGCTCAGGAGCCGTGGGAATCGAAGCTAGCTTGATAGACATGTTTGGAGAGTTTTATTTTACGAGGCTCACCGCAGAATATATTTATTCTTATTCTCTGGGTGCTGGGGATTTTTTTGATTTCATAATGCTTGTTATCTCAAAGCTTTTTCCTCAGTTTATTGTAGGAGCATTCTCTAGTATTGGAAGTATCGTCCGTTACGACGTAGAGTTGAATGAGACTGTGGACGTAGGCTTTGGATTGGCTGGAAGCATATTGGCTGAAGCATTTTATTACGGTGGGGAGTGGTTTGCATGGTTGGCTCCGATTGTTATTGCAGCCATTTATTTTCTTTTGCACCGAATTAAGATTATCGGCACCTTGCCAGGATTTGTTTTTTTCTTGCTGCTCGTCGGATCTTCTTTTTCAATATTTCGATCAGCATTTTTCTTGAGTTTTACCGCGCTAATTTATACTTTTTTTGTTTATTTTTCTTTTGTTGTCTTCACTTCGTGGCGCGTCAGGCTTCTAAGGTTTGGTCATTTTGTTTGAGAATTTTTAGTTTGTGGATTAAATAATTTCGCTGTTTTATATGAAGAAAATTTTAATCAATGCCTCAAACCTTCATAATGGTGGCGGTGTTCAGGTTGCAGCCTCATTCATTATGGAGTTGTCTCGAAGGACTGCCGCGCAAGAAGGATATGAATTTTCTGTCTTTGCTTCGAGCTTGGTAGATTCGAACTTGCGTTCCTTAGGCCTAAATAAGGAGGCTTTTAAGGACTATCGCGTTTTGAACGTTAGAGGGATTCAGGCTGTCAAGCTACGAGTTGTCAAAGACTTTGGATGTTTTGATTTGGTTTTCACTGTGTTTGGTCCTTTTTATGGGCTTGAAAAACTAAAAAATCATATAGTCGGTTTCGCTCAGCCATGGATAATTTATCCGAATAATGAAATCTCAGAGTCTTACTCGGTTGCGAATCGTGTATCAACTAAACTTAAGTTTTGGGTTCAGTGGCTGTTTTTCAAGCGAGCGAACAGGCTTGTAGTGGAGTTGCAACATGTTCAAGAAAGATTGGCGTTGCTAAAGTCTTTCCCGCGCGAACGTATCGATGTCGTTAGTAATTGTGTCTCGTCTGTTTATTTTGATCCAGAGAAGTGGATGCCGATCGAACGACTTTCACGTCGTTCAAGCGAGGAGATATTGTTAGGGTTCGTTACTCGAGATTATCCGCACAAAAATGTTGGAATTTTGCTCGAGGTCATGAAGCAATTTGAAATTCTTTCAAAGAATAGATATAAGTTTGTTGTGACTCTTAGTGATTCTGAGTGGGATGCGCGATCTGCCGAATTTAAAGAGAATATATTGAATGTCGGGCCTATTAGCGTTGCCCAGTGTCCGGAGTTCTATAGAGCCGTGGATGGGGTTGTTTTTCCCAGTCTTCTTGAATGCTTTTCTGCGACACCTCTAGAGGCAATGGTGATGAAAAAGCCTTTGTTTGCTTCAGATCGCGGTTTTGTGCGCGATTGCTGTGGGAATAATGCAATATATTTTGATCCTCTTAGCGCGAAAAGTATCGCTATTTCTATAGATGAATGGTTTTCTGCGACTTCTATGGAGACGCGAGCCTCCAGAGTAAGTGCAGCTTATCAACATGTTATATCGATGCCTGATAGCGGTGCCAGGGCTGAGCGATATCTAGAGATTATGAAGAAGCAGTTGGTCGGAACTTGATAGAACGGAGTTGATGATGTTTTCAGAACGTACACTTTTAATTACCGGCGGCACAGGTTCATTTGGTAACGCTGTTCTTCGTCGATTCCTTTCTACTGATATTGGCGAAATCCGCATCTTCTCCCGCGATGAGAAGAAGCAGGACGACATGCGGAAGCTCTACAACAACCGCAAGCTGAAGTTCTACATCGGCGACGTGCGCGACCCGCACTCCATCGCCACCGCGATGCGTGGCGTCGATTACGTCTTCCACGCTGCGGCCCTCAAGCAGGTGCCGTCCTGCGAGTTCCATCCGATGCAGGCGGTGCGCACCAATGTGCTCGGCACCGAGAACATGATCGAGGCGGCCATTGCCAACAAGGTGAAGCGGGTCGTGTGCCTGTCAACCGACAAAGCGGTGTACCCGATCAACGCCATGGGTATCTCCAAAGCGATGATGGAAAAGGTGATGGTTGCCGCCTCCCGCAACCTGGAGGGCACCGGCACCGTTGTTTGTGGCACCCGCTACGGTAACGTGATGGCGTCCCGTGGTTCGGTGATTCCGCTTTTTGTTGATCAGGTGCGCAACGGCAAGCCGATCACCATCACCGACCCCAACATGACCCGTTTCATGATGACGCTGGATGATGCGGTGGATCTGGTGCTGTACGCCTTCACCAACGGCAACAACGGCGACATCTTTGTGCAGAAAGCCCCGGCCGCCACTGTCGAGGTGCTCACCCAGGCCATCCTCGGCCTGATGAAGAAGCCGGAGCACGAAGTGCGCATCATCGGCACCCGGCATGGCGAGAAGCTTTACGAAGCCCTGCTGAGCCGCGAAGAGCGCGCCTGCGCGGAAGACCTGCCTGGCTATTTCCGTGTGCCGGCCGATGGCCGTGACCTCAACTACGACAAGTTCGTGGAAGAGGGCGAGCAGAAGATCACCGAGGCCGTGGAGTACACCTCCCACAACACCGAGCGCCTGGATGTGGACGGCATGACCAAGCTGCTGCTCAAGCTCGACTTCATGCAGAAGATCGCCCGCGGCGAGCACGCTGTGGCCCAGGATTAAGCTGCCATGCGTATCGTGATTACCGGGGCCGACGGTTTCATCGGCCGCAATCTTTCGGTTCGTCTGGGAGAATTGGGCCATACGGATATCGCGCGCATCACGCTCGATTCCTCCGATGAAGACCTCAAGGCCGCCCTCAAGGGAGCGGACTTCGTCTTTCATCTGGCAGGCATCAACCGCCCGAAGGATGTAAGCGAGTTTGCCACCGGCAACGCTGGCCTTACCGAAACCGTCTGCAGTCTGCTGGCCGAATACGGCAACAAGGCTCCTGTGGTGCTGTCGTCCTCCACCCAGGCCGCGCTCGACAACCCCTACGGCCAGAGCAAGCGCGCGGCCGAAGATGTGGTGTTTGCCCACGGTGAAAAAACTGGTGCACCGGCCTATGTGTTCCGCCTCACCAACGTGTTTGGCAAGTGGTCGCAGCCCAATTACAACTCGGCGGTGGCCACCTTCTGTCACAACGTGGCACGCGGGCTGGAGATCAAGATCAACGATCCGGCTTCGCCCCTCAAGCTGGTGTATGTCGACGACGTGGTTGAAGCCTTTATCGGCCTCCTGCCGGCAACTGCGCCCAGCGGTTTTGTGCAGGCCGGCCCGGAATACGACACCACCGTTGGCCAGGTGGCCGATACGATCCGCGGCTTTGCTGCCAGCCGCGCCTCGATGATCACCGATCGCGTCGGCACCGGCCTGGTGCGCGCGCTGTATTCCACCTACCTGAGCTTTTTGCCGCCCGAATCCTTTGCCTACGACGTGCCCAGGCACGGCGACCCGCGGGGCGTGTTCGTCGAAATGCTGAAGACGCCGGATTGCGGCCAGTTCTCTTATTTCACCGCCCATCCCGGGATTACCCGCGGCGAGCATTATCACCACACCAAGACCGAGAAGTTCTTGGTAATAAAGGGTAAGGCGCATTTTGGCTTCCGCCATATCGTCACCGGCGAAACCCATGAGATCGTTACCGAGGGTGGCGAGGGGCGCATCGTCGAGACGGTACCTGGCTGGACGCACAACATCACCAACATTGGTGATGACGAAATGATCGTGATGCTGTGGGCCAATGAGATCTTCGATCGCGAAAAGCCCGACACGTTTGCAATGAAGGTGAAGCAATGAAGAAGCTGAAAGTTGTCTCGGTTGTCGGCACCCGCCCGGAGATCATCCGACTCTCCCGCGTGCTGGCACGCCTGGATGAATACTGCGAACACGTGCTGGTGCACACCGGCCAGAACTACGACTACGAACTCAATCAGATCTTCTTTGATGATCTGGGCGTTCGCAAGCCGGATCACTTCCTCAACGCCGCTGGTACCACCGGCGCCGAGACCATCGGCAACGTGATCATTGCCGTGGACAAGGTGCTGGGCGAAGAGAAGCCCGACGCCATGCTGGTGCTGGGTGATACCAACAGCTGCATTGCCGTGCTGCCCGCCAAGCGCCGCAAGATCCCCACCTTCCATATGGAAGCCGGCAACCGCTGCTTCGATATGCGTGTTCCGGAAGAGATCAACCGCCGCATCGTCGATCACACCGCCGACATCAACCTCACCTACAGCACCATCGCGCGGGATTACCTGCTGCGCGAGGGCCTGCCGCCCGACATGGTGATCAAGACCGGCAGCCCGATGTTCGAGGTGCTCAATTTCTATCGCGAAGGCATCGAAGCCTCCAACGTGCTGGAGCGCCTCGAGCTGAAAGCCCGGGAGTTCTTTGTGGTCAGCGCCCACCGGGAAGAGAACATTGACTCCGACAAGAACTTCACCAACCTGGTGGCCACGCTCAATGCGATTGCCGAGAAGTACCAGATGCCGGTGATCGTCTCGACCCACCCGCGCACCCAGAAGCGCGTGGATGCGATGGGCGCCAAGTTCCACCCGCTGGTGCGCCTGCTCAAGCCCCTGGGCTTCAAGGACAGCGGCACGATCAACGAAGAGTCGTCGATCATGAACTTCCCGGCCCTCAACCTGCGTGACGCCCACGAGCGCCCCGAAGGCATGGAAGAGGCTGCGGTGATGATGACCGGTATGAACGCCGAGCGTGTGATGCAGGGCCTGGCGATCCTCGAAGATCAGCCGAGCGGCGACATCCGTCTGCTGCGCCAGGTGGGTGACTACAGCATGCCCAACGTGTCGGACAAGGTTGTCCGGATCATTCACAGCTATACGGACTACGTGAATCGCGTGGTCTGGAAGAAGTATTAAGAGAGCTTCACTGCCATGCGTATTGCCCTGATTGCGGATGCCTATCCGCCCCTGCGGTCCTCCGGGGCCGTTCAGTTGCGGGATTTATCCCAGGAGTTCGTCCGCCAGGGCCATGACATTACCGTCATCGTGCCGACGCATTTGATCGAGACGCCCTGGGCGCTGGAAACCCTGGAGGGGGTTCAGGTGCTCAGGGTGAAAGCGATGCAGACGCGTGATACTCCGTATGTAAAGCGGACCCTCGCTGAATTGGCGCTTTCCCGCTTCGTGCGCAAGGGGCTTGAGCAGAGCCCGCTACGTGACACCAAGTGGGACGGCGTCGTGTGGTATTCGCCGACGATTTTCTTTGGTTGGGCTGCGGCATGGCTCAAGAAGAAATCCGGCTGTCCGAGTTACCTCATCATCCGGGATATCTTTCCCGAATGGGCGGTAGACCTGGGCTTGATGAAGCGGGGTGGGCTCATCCATCGTTTCTTCAAGTATTTCGAGCAGGTTCAATACGACGCAGCGGACACCATCGGCGTGCAGTCGCCGGCAGGCCTGTCGTATTTCGCCGAGTGGAAGATGCGCCCTGGGCGGCGGCTTGAAGTGCTACAGAACTGGCTGGCGCCTGCAGAAGATGTGGGTTGCAGCGTTTCAATCGCCAATAGCCCGTTGGCCGGCAGAAAGATCTTTGTGTACGCGGGCAACATGGGCGCAGCGCAAGCCATGGATATGGTGTTGAGCCTGGCCGAGCGGATGCGCGACCGAAGGGACTTTGGCTTTCTCTTTGTCGGGCGTGGCTCGGATGTGTCGCGGCTGAGAGGGATCGCCGAATCCAAGAAATTGGCCAACGTCCTTTTTCACGACGAGATTGATCCGACAGAGGTTCCGGGGTTGCTGGCCCAATGCCATGTCGGACTGGTCATGCTTGACCCACGCCACAAGACGCACAATGTGCCTGGAAAATTTTTGACTTATATGCAGGCCGGCTTGCCGGTGCTTGCACGGATCAATCAGGGTAACGACCTCGTTGATCTCATTGCCGATGAAAACGTCGGCCGGGCTTATGTGGGCGATTCCGTAGAAGCCTTTGGGGATCTCGGTATCCAATTGGCCGACAGCCAGGATACTGCTTTGATGTCCATCCGCGCAAAAGCGCTAGCGCAAAAATTGTATTCCTCTCAGGCTGCGGTCGAGCAGATTGTACGCAATCTGGCCGGCGTAATGGCTTGAAGCCTTAGTTGGCGAAATTCATCTGCAAAGAATTCATTTCACTTCAATCAGGACGTTTCAAGCATGACCACCATCGCAGTAATCGGCCTCGGCTACGTAGGCCTGCCCCTCGCCGTCGAGTTCGGCAAGAAGCAAAAGACCGTCGGTTTCGACCTGCACCAGGAGAAGGTGGACGCCTACGCCCGCCACGTCGACCCGACCGGTGAAGTGAGCAGCGAAGACCTCAAGGCCGCCGTGCACCTCACCTGCAGCAC
>APMI01003981.1_pt1 | contig 15125 bp, 8 predicted proteins | sample 667938 | NCBI WGS metagenome assembly APMI01 (sample SAMN01084076, study PRJNA167559) | wastewater metagenome | biome: Wastewater | place: Denmark: Ejby Moelle, Odense | collected 2011-11-28 | reverse complement strand
GTGATCTTAAAGCCAGCCTACAGCCTTACCAAAAAGAGGAATTACCAGCGCCTGGCGGGCACGGTAGTGGGCGCATTGATAGGGATGGGCATATTGTTTTTTATTAAAGACAACGATGTCCTTTTTGTGATCATGCTGCTGCTGATGGTGGGTACGTATAGTTTACTGCGGACCAATTATATGATCAGCGTGATCTTTATGACGCCCTACATTTTGCTGCTCTTTCATTTACTCAGCAACGTAAATTTTAAGACGATCATTATTGATCGTGTTACTGACACGGCCATTGGTTCGGTGATCGCTTTTCTTGCCAATTTAATATTGTTGCCAGCCTGGGAGCATGAACAGATCAGTAGTTACATGAAGCAGGCCATCAACAGCAATAAAAATTATTTCAGGGACGTGGCGAATGCATTTACCGGTAACCCGGTTTCCAATACCATTTTTAAAGTGAGCAGGAAGAATGCCTTTGTGGCGCTGGCCAATTTATCCGATGCCTTTACCCGTATGATGGCTGAGCCAAAACGAAAACAAAAGAACATCAAACAGATGCACCAGTTTGTGGTGCTGAATCACATGCTTACATCGCATATCGCTACGTTGTCTTCTTATGTAATGCCGCTGTCTGCAAAATATGCCTCCGCGGATTTTACTCCATTGGTAAACAATACTATTACCCGGCTTGATGCTGCTGAAAATATTTTTGATCACAAAAAGGAGGAACTAATTGGTGCAGACAACCATTTGCAAAATAGCATACAGCAACGGCTGCAGCAGTTACTGGAAAAAAGACGAAGTGAACTGCAGCAGGGTGTACTCGACAGCGAAACGAAAAATCAACTCACAGAATTCAAGCCGTTGGCCGACCAGTTCAATTTTATTGAGAACATTGCCACCGATATAAAAAAGACCGGGCTGCAATGGGTGGGAGAAGCGTAACAGGAGGGTATTAAAAAAGCCCGCAAGCGGGCTTTTAATATGGTATCATGGTGTAATTACCATCTTCCGCCGCCGCTGCTGCGACCACCGCCACCAGAATATCCGCCGTTGCTTCTTTCTGTTTTTTCTTTAGCTACAGAAACAGCCATGGCTCTTCCTTCTACTTCTTTGTTGTTGAGGCCTTTGATGGCTTCTCTTGCTTCATCATCAGACAGCATTTCAACAAAACCAAAACCACGTGAGCGGCCGGTTTCCCTGTCAGTAATTACTTTGGCAGATTCAACATTGCCAAATTTTGAGAATAGTTCGTTAAGTTCAGCATCGCTTGTGTTGAAACTTAAATTAGATGCATAAATTTTCATGATCTTTTAAATTAATTGATAAAAAAATACCTGTGAATGGTAACCAAAAGGACTTTTAAGATGAGAAAATTTATACGTTGTGGAAGTAAAAATTGAATCTGTCTGTAAGTGAGGTGCCCGGTGAGCTATTATCACAGGAAGTGAAGATAGGCTTATATATCCGCAATGGAAGATTTATTTTTGATAAAACTGCCAGGCTGTTGTTTTTGTAACGCCAACAGGCTGGCAGTTAAGTTGTTGAAGGTCTTAATTTTTATTGACTGCTTCGTTCGCAGCCTCTGCTTTCATTTTGTCATTCGCTGTGATGGCAAATTCAACCCGCCTGTTTAGTGCCCTGTTCGCATCACTTGTATTGTCAACCTTCGGCTGCGTTTCGCCATACCATTTGATGGTAAGCCTTGAAGAGGCAATATTGGCCGCTTTTAAAAAACTACCTACTGCTGCTGCTCTTTTTTGAGAAAGGTTTTCGTTATAGGCAGCTTCGCCAACATCATCAGTATGTCCTTCGATCAAAATATTTGTCTCCGGGTAAGCATTAAAAACTTTTACCAGTTTATCCAGGGCCAGTTTTGAATTGGAATTAATGTCCGCCATGTTGGTAGCGAAATACACACCGGCCTTTGAGCCGTCAGGATTGTTTTCGTTAAATGTTACATTGATACCTTCACCAACCCTGGTTACTTCTGCACCGGGAATTTCTGTTTTAATGGCTTCCGCCTGTTTATCCATCTTATGCCCGATGATACCCCCGGCCACACCTCCAACAGCCGCACCAATGATAGCACCGAGTGCGGTATTTTTTCCATTTCCCACATTGTTACCGATGATACCGCCGATCACAGCCCCACCACCAGCTCCAATGGTAGCACCTTTTTGAGAGTTGTTTAATTTTTTTGTAGTGTCACAGCCTGCGCAAAATAAGGCTGTTGTTGCAATGCAGAAAGCTGCTTTAATAAATCCTGTTTTCATAGTAATGAACGTTAATTTTTAAGATTGTTTTTTTCAAAATTGTATACCACTGTTACCGGGCTGCCATTATAGCTGATCTCAGATCTCAATTGCATATTGTCGCCTGTTAAGCTGCCAATGCTGAGCCGGTATCCATTGTTGTCATCCAGTGGATTGTTCTTTTCATCCAGTCTTTTAAACTGAAATTTTTTGGATTCATCTTTCGGTTCGTAGATGTTCCATTTTATTTTTCGGGTGCTGGCAGGGCAACCGTCTGCACTTGTTGGGATCGTATAGCTGCCGGTACCATTATTGCCGATAAAATTCCAGCTACTGCCAATAAAGCAATTGTTATCTGCTTCATTGAACACTTTTACTTTCATAATGGATGGATTGCCTTCAATGGTAATTGTCTTGAGCGTCCAGTTGCCGTTGATAGAATCTTTCATCTTTCTTGCATCCTTTGAAGTGGAGCAGGAGGCGAACAGCAATACAGCCAATAAGGCTGAAAAAAAGCGATATGATTTGAGATGCTGCATGGTAAAAGAGGTTTGTTGATTTGCATAGCAGGTTTCAATTACAATGCCAAGGCATGAAAGCCAGTGACAACAACCGTGAGTATTAAATATGCTTTACGGAACGGGGAAGATGTTCTACAGATCAGGTCGCATTTCAATAACAGGATCGAAGCATCAATTTGCAGTGTAAAGCATCAATATAGGGATAAGCGTCCGAATTGGCCGAGGCTAAACTGTGCTACCGAAGCGCTAAGAGGATGGCGCCGGATCGCCACAATTGGTCAATATATCAATTCAACAGTATTAGGATCCAACCTTTCATCCTTTCAACAATTCAAGCTACCTGCTTACCTTTGCACCCAAACAAAAAAAGCTATATGAAATTTCTTTCTGCATTGCAGGTTCAGGCAAAAAATAAAGGCGTTAGCACAGGCACCAAATGGCTTGCCGGCAAAGGCGCCGTGATCGAAAGCTACAGCCCGGTAAATGGCCAGTTGATCGGCACCGTTACCAGTGCTGACAAAGCGGGTTATGAAGCAGTGATCACCAAAGCACAGGAAGCCTTTTTAGAATGGCGTACCTGGCCAGCCCCCAGGCGTGGAGAAGTGGTAAGACAGATCGGTGAGGAATTACGTGCCAATAAGCAGGCATTGGGCGAACTGGTGAGCTATGAAATGGGCAAAAGTTTACAGGAAGGTTTGGGTGAAGTGCAGGAGATGATCGACATCTGCGATTTTGCTGTAGGCCTTAGCCGCCAGTTGCACGGTTTAACCATGCACAGCGAAAGACCCGGGCACAGAATGTATGAACAATATCATCCCCTGGGAATTGTAGGGATCATTTCTGCTTTTAATTTCCCGGTAGCTGTATGGAGCTGGAATACGATGTTGGCCTGGGTTTGTGGTGATGTATGCGTATGGAAGCCCAGTGAAAAAACACCTTTGTGTGCCATCGCCTGCCAGAATATTACAGCCAAAGTATTTAAGAAAAACAATGTACCGGAAGGAGTAAATAACCTGGTGATTGGCGATCGGGAAGTGGGAGAGTGGCTCAGCAACGACACCCGTATCCCATTGGTGAGCGCAACGGGCAGTACGAGGATGGGTAAGGCCCTGGCTGCAACCGTGGCAGCAAGATTGGGTAAAAGTTTACTGGAGCTGGGTGGCAACAATGCAATTATTATTACGCCGGATGCTGACCTGGATATGGCGTTGATCGGTGCTGCATTTGGTGCTGTTGGTACAGCCGGGCAGCGTTGTACTTCTACCAGGCGCCTGATCATTCATGAAAAAGTGTACAACAAATTCAAAGAAAAACTGGTGAATGCCTACAGGCAATTGAAGATCGGTAACCCATTGGATCAAAAAAATCATGTAGGACCATTGATCGATACTGCTGCAGTTGATATGTACTTAAAAGCAATTGAAAAGGGGAAAGAAGAAGGATGCAACTTTATTGTAGAAGGCGGCGTACTCAAAGGCAAAGGTTATGAAAGCGGTTGTTATGTTAAGCCCTGTATTGCAGAAGCAAAGAATCATTACGAGATCGTGCAGCACGAAACATTTGCCCCCATTCTTTACCTGATGAAATACAAAACTATTGACGAAGCCATTGCGATGCAGAACGGTGTGCCGCAGGGTTTGTCATCTGCTATCATGACGACGAACCTGAGAGAAGCAGAAAGATTTTTATCTGCAGCCGGCAGTGATTGTGGCATTGCCAACGTTAACATCGGCACAAGCGGCGCTGAGATCGGTGGTGCTTTTGGCGGTGAAAAAGAAACCGGCGGTGGAAGAGAAAGTGGCAGCGATGCATGGAAAGTGTACATGCGCCGTCAAACCAATACCATCAACTACACCGATAAGTTGCCACTGGCACAGGGAATTAAATTTGATCTGTGATTTTTTAGAATACACACACGAAGGGGCGCTAAGAAAGAAATATTCTTTACGCAACAGGGATAGTGTTTAGAAAAATTGAATGCCGCGGATTTTTCTGCGGCATTCAATTTTTCTGCCACCAGGTTCACAAATGAATTACACTATGTGGCAAAACCTTTGTGCCTCTTTTTTTGTGTCGTTGTGGTTCAAACCGCAAGCAGCTTATCCAGGTAATGTTGCTGAATATTGAATAGCGCTTTCAGCGACTTTACTTTTTCTAAATATTCACTCTTATCAAAAGGATGATTGGATCTCAATCCAACGATCATCACATTCTTGGGAGTATGTTCTGTACCGATGAATTCAAACACTTTTGTTTTATATCCCGATGCTTCCAGCAGCAGGGCCCGTATGGTATCGGTGACCATTTCTGATTGTCGTTCGAGTAAGATGCCGTGTTTGGTGATCGCTGATAAAACATTGTCGGGTTTCATCTGCTTACGAATCTGCTTATGGCAACAGGGCGCAGCAATGATCACTTTTGCATTTGCCTGTATGCCTTTGTAAATGGCATCATCGGTGGCGGTGTCGCATGCATGCAATGCGATCAGCATATCAGTTGATGGCAAGATGGTATCAGCAATTGTTCCTTTTTTAAAATGCAGATCTTCAAAACCGGCGGCAGCAGCAATCTTGTTGCAGGTATGGATAAGGTCTTCTCTCATTTCTATTCCTGAAACATTTGCCTGGAGTTTTAACGTGGCAGTTAAGTAATCATACAATGCAAACGTAAGATACCCTTTGCCACTTCCCATATCAGTTACATTAATGGCACCGTTAAAATTGAGCTCTTTTAAAATACCGTCAATGATCTCTACATAACGGTTGATCTGCCTGTATTTATCCTGCATATCTTTTTTCACCAATCCTTCTGCGGTAGTGATACCCAGTTGTTGCAGGTAGGTATTGTTCCCTGCCTTAATAATTCTTGCCTTCGCCTTGTCGTGCTGCTGTGCGCCTGCTTTACCGGGAAGGCTGGCAGGTTTGGTTACCAGTTTTGCAAAACCATCACTGCGCTGGAGCAAATGAAAATCGTTGGTCGCAGTAAAAAGATCGGCGTTGAAAAATTCTTCCTGCAGCATTTTTTTTGTAACTGCAATACCTTCCCTGATATCAAAATTTTTAGTGATGTCGCTGGTTGGGTAGCGGTATACGAAAGATAACTTATCACCCGTTTTTAGCGCTACCAGTTTAATGAATACGTTCTTTAGCTCCGCTTCTTTGTTTCGCTTGCTGCCCAGGGTAAGTTTTACCAGGTTTTTTGAGTTAGTGGCAGATTGAAAATCGTCTATGAACTGATCAAGTGATGTTATCATGAAATGATATAAAATTTAATCTGCAAATGTACCCTGTTTCTTGTAGATGTTTTTCTACAAATTACATCCAATAAGCATTACAGGGCGTTTTTTTTAATTGATACTCACTAAATATTCAATTTCTGCGTTGTAATTTTTGACAGAAAAAATATATGCCCTCTTGAGAACAAGTTACCAATACTTCATTGCTTTGCTGCTGTTTTTTTGCAACAGTTTTTTCATGCAAAGCATACAGGCCCAGGAAACCGTCCCGGTTGATAAGGGCATTGCAGACCTGAGGGGAATTAATTTCTCCGGAAAAACGATCTCACTCAAAGGTACCTGCGCCTTTGCATGGCAGCAACTGCTCACACCTGGCGACAATAAAAATTTCACCACCTATTCATCATTTCCGGAGCTCTGGAACAACGCAGTGGTGGATGGGAAAAAATTATCTGCACAGGGATATGCCACGTATGGTTTTACCTTGCTGATGCCAAAACACGGTGCGCCATTGGCCATGAATATGCCGATGGTATATTGTTCTTACCGGCTTTTTATCAATGGCAGGGAGGCGGCAGCAAACGGAAACCCTGCCAGTAACGTAAAAGATTATACTCCTAAATGGTTGCCTGTTACCGTTCATCTTCCGGAAGGTGCAGATACTATTAAACTATTGTTGCAGACCGCAAACTTTTCTCATTATAAAGGGGGCGCCAATATCAGTATGCAGATCGGTGAAAGCAGTAGTTTGTTCCTTGAAAAAGAAAGGATCATCTCCAGTGATTTTTTACTGGCCGGTTGTCTTTTTATGGGCGGCCTGTTTTTCCTTGGGCTCTACCTGTTCGGTACAAAAGACAAAGCCACTTTTTATTTTTCACTTTTTTGCATGCTGTACAGTTACCGGATGGTGGGCAGCGGTTATTATGCGCTGCATTCCGTATTTCCCAATCTTAACTGGCAGGTCACGGTCAGGCTGGAGTATTTTTCGCTCTTCGCTGCCATGTTCCTTTTCTTTCAATACATACGGCATCTTTATCCGAAGGACATCTATAAATATTTTACTGCGGGCGTATCGGCAGTATGTGCATTGTTATGTTTGATCACCCTGTTAACGCCGGCGCTTGTTTTTACAAAATTGTTGATCGGGTTTTTGTTCCTTGCTTTTGTTTGCATAGCCTACATGGCTTTCGTATTTATCAAAGCGTATATGCGCCAGCGGATAGCAGCAGGTTATGCTTTGATGAGCGTGGGTGTTTTACTGGTAATGCAGTTGCTGATTGAGCTGGAGTATTTTGGCGTAATGATGCCTTCAAGGGTGTTGCTGTTTGCCGGCTACGTGATCTTTTTCTTTTTACAATCACTCATTCTTTCCTTTCGCTTTGCTTACGCATTAAAGGAGGCGAAAATACAGGCAGAGAAAGGCTTACAGGCAAAGAGTGAATTTCTTTCTACCATGAGTCATGAAATTCGTACGCCACTCAATTCAGTGATCGGTATGAGTAACCTGATGCTGCAGAATAATCCCAGGCCCGATCAGAAAGAGCAACTGGATGTATTGCAGTTCTCCGCTAAAAACCTGCTGAATATTGTAAACGATATTCTCGACTACAATAAGATCGAAGCCGGTAAGATCAGCTTTGAAGAAATTGAAATGGACCTGCCGGACATCCTGGGCAATATTGTTGCCGGCATCAAAAATACGGCTGGCGAAAAAGGCATCGGGGTTGAACTAAAGGCAGATGAAGCTGTGGATCAGTATGTGCTGGGCGATCCCACCCGGCTGTCGCAGGTAATGCATAACCTGGTGGGCAATGCGGTAAAATTTACGCAGGATGGAAAAGTGCTGGTAGAGCTGTCGGTACTCGAAAAGAAGGAAGAATTTATAACCGTGCTTTTTGCTGTAAAAGACACTGGCATCGGTATTGCAAAAGATAAGCAGCAGCTGATATTTGAAGAATTCACACAGGCCGATTCATCTACTTCCAGGAGCTTTGGCGGCACGGGGCTGGGGCTCACGATCACGAGGAGGATTTTGGCCCTGCAGGGAAGTAAACTGCAATTGAACAGTGAAGAGGGCAGGGGTTCAACATTTTACTTTACACAAACCTTTAAACTTACCGGCAAAAAACTGTCAACAAAAAAACAACAGCGCATTGCTCCCGATAAAAACGATCAGCCCCTCGCTGGCGTTACCATATTGTTGGTAGAAGACAACCAGATCAATATCCTGGTGGCAAAAACCTTTTTAGAAAGCTGGGGTGCCGTGATAGATGTAGCAGAAAATGGCGAAGAAGCTGTTAACATGCTGGATGTTGACCGGCATAAAATTGTTTTAATGGACCTGCACATGCCGGTGATGGATGGGTATACCGCCATCCGTACGATCAGGCAACAAGGAATCACAGTACCCATCGTTGCATTGACCGCCAGCCTTCCCAATGAAGTGGAAAACGAAATAAACGGACTGGATATAGATGGCTTTGTATTAAAACCATTTGCTCCTGATGAACTGTTTAAAAAAGTGCAGCAGCTTACCCTATTTCACGATGAACTGATCAGTTAAGACTGGCATCAAAAGCAGCAGCCTCAAAATTCACATCGCTGTAATCGTTCATTACATTGTACAAAGTATCTCTTTCAACGGGCCTGCGTTTTACCTGCCTGATCAATGTTACCAGTTCTTCTGTAGACATGGTAGGAGATTGTTCTTCGCTGCCTGCCATACTGTAGATCTTTGTTGAGTCATCAATGGTACCATCAATATCATTCACACCGAACGCCAGCGACAACTGTGCATTCTCTCTTCCCAGCATCGGCCAGTATGCCTTGAGGTGAGGGAAATTATCTAAATATATCCTTGCGATCGCATACAGGCGCATGTCTTCAATAATGGAACTTTCTGTAACATAGCTCATGTCGTTGTCCATGTTCCTGAACTTTAAAGGAATAAAAGTATTAAAGCCCTTTGTTTTATCCTGCAGTTCTCTCAGTCTTCTCATGTGATCGATGCGGTGTTCATATTTTTCAATGTGACCATACAGCATGGTGGCATTGCTGTGCATACCCAGTTGATGCGCTGCTTCATGTATCGCTAACCAGCCATCGGCATTTACTTTATCCGCACAGATCTGTTCTCTGATCTCCGGGGCAAAAATTTCTGCGCCGCCGCCCGGTAAACTGTCGAGCCCGGCTTCATGCAAGCGCTTCATTCCTTCTTCAATACTAAGTTTCGCCTTGCGGAACATGTAATCCAGTTCTACCGCTGTAAAGGCTTTTACATGCAAACCGGGGCGATGGGCTTTTATTTTCTGCATCAGCTCAATAAAATATTCCATGTTCATTTTAGGATGAACGCCACCCACAATATGCACTTCCGTTACCGGTTTGCCATCATAGCCTTTTACAATATCCACCATCTGGTCGATGCTGAGTTCCCAACCTTCTTCTTTGTTGGCATACAGGCGGCTGTAAGAACAGAATTTACAACTGAACACACATACATTGGTGGGTTCAATATGAAAATTGCGGTTAAAATAAGTGGTATCACCATGCAATCTTTCCCTGATAAAATTGGCCAGTGCTCCAACAAAGGGAAGACTTCCTTTTTCAAACAGCAATATGCCCTCTTCATCGGTAATGCGCTGCTGTAATTTTACTTTTTCTGCAATGGCTTTAAGAGAGGGATCTTCCTGTTCACTGATCAATATATCGATTGAATTACTCATGGTGATTTTTTTGCAAAGTTAAACCTGTGTGGCTTAAAAACAAAAGAGGTTGTCTTTAGTTGACAACCCCTGTAAAAATTTTAAAACCAATCGCTACCCTGTTAAAATTGTAACATCCTGTTGCCTAAAACCCTGTTTGAACCGGGATTAGGCGCTTAATTCTTTACAATCCTTTCTACCACGGTTTTATTGGTATACAGCATCTTAAGAATGTACATCCCGCTGGCAAGATTTTTCAGGTCCACGGTGATCTGCCTTTCTGCATTTCCATTGTATCGTCTATTCCAAACCAGTTGCCCTGCAGCATTGAACACCTGCAGCGCTTTCAGATCAACCGGCGGTTGTACAGCAGAATGGTGAATGAGGAAAGTATTGTTAAAAGGATTTGGATAAATAAGATATCCCTGGTCTTTTAGTTTTTGTGGCAGTATCTGTGAACTGATATTGATATTATCAAGCCACAAACTATTCTGCCTGTTGCCCTTCATCGCAAAATACAACTGGAAGTTGGCAGCGCCCACAAAAGGAGTAAGGTAGATCTTTATCTTTTTCCATTGCGCCGCCTCTGTTGGAGTGAATGGCCCGTCGTAAGTATAATTGGTGCCGGTGGTTAGCAACTGATCTCCCCACTTCTTCCATACCGAAGTAAAACTATTACCGCAATCACTGCTGGCAAGTATTTCCAGCGTATCCAATGCAAATACAGTGGAACCGGGATATTGTAAACCAGTTTTGTAAGCCATGTCAAAATCAACAAATACAGAATCGAATGAACTGCTGTTCTGTACAATGGGAGAGATAAAATAATCCAGGGCATTGTTCGCATTCCTGCTATCGGAGTTTTTAATTACCAGCGAATAATCACCTGTTCTCGCTTTATCGGTAACTGGATTTGATTTTTCAAAAGAAGTACCGCCGTCCACATTTTGGATACCCCAGTTTGACCTTGGAAAATTGTTAGCAGCGAGCCCTTCAAACCCTTCAAATATGGGAGTGGCAGCCGGGCCATACACAGAAAAAGTATAGGACAGGGTATCATTCACAGGTGCCTGGTCTGCGGCGCCATTCGGATTAACCGTACGAACAGTAAGCACATGCGTTCCAATACCTGCAGTTCCTCCGGGCAGCGTAAGAGACGCTTCGCTACAGTTAGCCAGGCTTCCCAACCACGCAACAGAATCTTCAGGCCCGTTGTCGAGCTTGTATTTGATGGTGAGGCTGTGGATGGTATCCAGGCCTGCATTGCCGAATGTGATCACGGGAGTATATCCCTGTACACAAAGTGCCGGAAGTGGCCCACTAATGGACTTCATGGCGGCATTCCTTGGTACAGAATTGAAACCGGCAATATTGATACTGTCTATATAAATATTGTTTCCAAAATCATTATACGCTTCAAACCCGATCATTATGTTGCCCAGGTTTTTGGGACACAGATTTTTTAACACCAGTTTTTCCTGCCTCCATTGTGCAGCAGTTGGCACAAAGCTCACATTTGTAGTAGCAGATACCGTTGACAGGCTTGCGCCCCCCTTGGCATACCCGGCAGGATACCAGGTAACACCGCAATCCTGCGAATACAGTATCCTCAGTGAGTCATTGAGCGGCGCAGGCACATCTGTTCCAAAATATTGCTGGTAGGCCACATTAAAAGTAATGGCAAGAGAATCTAAAATACTGGTATTGATCTCTGGGGTGCGATAGATATCCCTTTGCCCTATTGTTTGATAATTAAAACAGTTAACCCTTATACATCCTGGTCCTGGTCTCCCGGCTGCAGTAGTTCTTTCCCAGGTTAAACCGGTTCCGTTCGCAAGGTCGGGTGGACCATCAGGGTTAAGTACCGCCGAACCATTAGCCGGTGGAAATGGGTTGCTGGCAAAGTTCTCCGTGTAGGGCAATGTAAGTACAGGGGCCACGGTAAAGGTAACGGTCGTAGTATCGTTGCTCGTCCGCTGGTCTGTACCGCCATTGGGTTCCGTCGTAAATATCTTTAAGGTATGAGTGCCGGTGGTTACAGAAAAAGAAGGTGTGATCACCTGTTGTGCCGAAATACCAAATGTTGGTACTGCAAGCCCGCTGAGTGTAACGGCAGCACCAAGGGATACATTGTCCAGTATCATTCCAACCTTCACCGTTCTTAGCGTATCATTACCCAGGTTGCGGATGCTGACTGTTGGGGTCACAGGTTGCTTGCAGAGCAGGCCAGCAGCGGGTTCAATAACGGCCCCGATGGCAGCATCCGCCTGTAGCAGGGAAGATGATGGTATTACCTGTGCCCACCATACGCCAAATCTTGAATCGTTATCGGTATTGCCCACTCTTTGGTCAGCATATTCCTGGATGGTCCACAATGAGCCATCCGTGGGGTCGAGAGCGCTATGGCTGTAATCTCCCCACCTGGCCCTTGAGCCACCAAAATCTTTGTAGTAAGTACTTAAACCAACCTTGTACACTACCTCATCATTCATGGTATTGGGAGGCGTGGTATTGCTTCGGAAACTGTAACCGCAACTCACTCTTGAGGTATTGGATGACACCGTATATCCAATCATTACATCTTCGTTGCTATTAACGGTAATGCCGGGGAAATAACGGTAGTTATTGTTGAGGCCGGCACCGATCCTTCCTCTTTGCAACACCGAGCCAAAGGCGGCTCCGGGTGTTCCATTCAATTGCCACCACTGAATGGCTACATTGGTAGCACTAACGCCAACATGATGTGCACACCAGATATTGCCGTTTACCATTACTCCCGTACTGATCCTGGCATCATTGGTTGCCAGTCTCCGGGTTTCACCAAGTTGTTCTGCAACACTTCCGGTAGTGGAGGCCCAGGGCTGTGGACTGGCAGGAAAAACCGCACCCGTGCCGGCGGTGTTCCATACAGCATTGGGTATATTTCCGGTTATGGTAGATAAGCGGATAAGACCGGAGCCACCGGAATTGCCGTTCCAGTTTTGCAAAATATAAAAGGTACGGGGGCTGGGATTGCTGCCAAAAACAGATACCGGCAATGGAGCATCTCCATCTGATCCTGTTTTTTCTATTGCCTGCGCATCTACGCCAAAAGTCAGCGGCTGGCTGGCCAGTAATTTTGTTTTATCCAAAAGGAAAATAACCGGCCCGTCGAAATTGCCGCCCGGGAATTTTCTGCCCGAAATTACCACCCAGCGGTCATCAAAACCAAGATAGGGATGATCGAGGAAGAAGAGTCCGCTTGGTACATTGGGAACAAAAGTATACCTGAACCAGTTGCCGGTGGGATCGCTTGACTGTGATACGAGTACCGCTACCTGGTTCCCATCACTGCCGCTGCAATCGATCGCTGAATAAAACCACCTGTTCGAAAGCGGATCGAATTTGATATAGGGATCGCAGGTATTGGATACTCCTGCAAAAGTTGTAATCGATATCGTACTGATCACCGAACCTGTTTTGCTGTGAATTCTTAAAAAGTTATTGGTGGCAGTTACCACATGATTGGGTCCTACAGCACCGTGTGTATCGGGGGGAATGCCATTACCCGGATCAACATGACCCAGGAAGGTTTGAGTGGGTGCCGGCGAAGGAGTAAGGGGAGCAAGCGGTGTATTCGGAGCAGGGTTCAGCGGTCGTAAATTATCCTGTACCTGTCTTTTAATAATGGCATCTGCCGGTACGGGCATATCGTTTGCCAATTCTCTCCAGCCATTGTCGTTCTCTTCTTCTTCTTTTTTGGCGCAGGTTTTACAAAATCCAAACATCTCGGGATGCTCAGCTTCCAGTTGTGCCAACTGCGTAACATTGATCGTTACAGGAGTTACGGTTTGTGCGATGGTCAGCAGACTCCAAAAGCAGCATAGTCCTGCAAGCAGGTAAAATTTTAACATTGCAGATAGTTTAGTATCAATAACCGTTAAGCAGGAATACAGTTGTTGCTTTGTAAGGCCTGTAATAACGCCGTGCAATATAGATAATTTACGCTGTGGCACGGTAAATAATCAATAGCCGAAATGGATTTATTTTACGATCGCTTTGTTCATACGGCTTGCAGATGCAGCTTTTCTCTGTAAAGTGACTGGCTTGCCAATTTATCGGATAAAATTTAATTTGTGATCCGCTTAATAAGCGGAAATATATATCTTACAAGTTTTAAGTTGACTGCCTTTGAAAAACCAACTTGATTGGGTTGTTTCTACAAAGCGCTTTTTTTCATCAAAAACAACGCCTGGTATGAGTATTAAGTTTCGTCTTACATTGATGAGTTTTCTGCAGTTTTTTGTTTGGGGGGCCTGGTTAATAACCATCGCTACTTATTTTTTTACAAGCCCGATGGGATCAGGGGAAAATGCGGGCGCAAAATTCGGGGCCATCTTTTCTACACTTGCCATTTCTTCCTTATTTATGCCTGCCGTTACCGGCATCATTGCAGATAAATGGATGAATGCAGAAAAATTGTATGGACTGCTGCACATCCTGTACGGGCTGGTGTTGTTTTATGTGCCACAGGTGCAGGATGCTGATACACTCAAGTATGTTATACTGGCAGCGATGATCTTTTACATGCCTACCATTTCATTGTCTAATTCGATCGCTTACACCATTCTAAAGCGGGAAGGATTTGATGTGATAAAGGTATTTCCACCCATCAGGGTTTGGGGTACCATTGGATTTATCGTTGCGATGTGGATCACCAACCTCACTGGCAGTAAAGCCAATACCAACCAGTTTTTGATCGCCGGGGCGGTGGCTATTTTGCTGGGTATATTTTCCTTCACCCTTCCAAAGTGCCCTCCGCAGAAAAGTATTGCAAAAGACGCCAGCCTGGTTGAGCAACTGGGGTTAAAAGCGTTTAAGTTATTTGGCAATTATAAAATGGCGCTTTTCTTCCTGTTCTCTATGTTACTGGGCGGCGCACTGCAGTTGACCAATATGTATGGAGATACTTTCCTGGATGATTTTAAAAAGATACCGGCTTACGGCCCAGAATCCTTTGTGGTAAAATACTCCACCATTATCATGTCTATCTCTCAAATATCAGAAACCCTGTTCATCCTTACTATCCCGTTCTTCCTGAAAAAATTTGGTATAAAAAAAGTGATGCTTTTTTCAATGCTGGCCTGGGTACTGCGTTTTGGACTGTTTTCGTACGGCAACCCCGCAGATGGTTTGTGGATGATCGTGCTATCCTGCGTAGTGTATGGAATGGCATTTGACTTTTTCAATATCTCCGGATCGCTGTTTGTAGAAACCACCACCGATTCTTCCATCCGGTCAAGCGCCCAGGGTTTGTTTATGATGATGACCAATGGAGTAGGGGCCTATCTTGGAAGCAAGATCAGCGGTATTGTAATTGATAAATATTATACCACGCCTGCCGGTAAAGACTGGCACGGCATCTGGCTGGCATTTG
>APMI01021511.1_pt1 | contig 15128 bp, 8 predicted proteins | sample 667938 | NCBI WGS metagenome assembly APMI01 (sample SAMN01084076, study PRJNA167559) | wastewater metagenome | biome: Wastewater | place: Denmark: Ejby Moelle, Odense | collected 2011-11-28 | reverse complement strand
AGGCACTTGATGCAATGGTCGAGCGGCCATTCCACGAGCTGCGAGCCGATATCCTGGCTGAATTCGAACCGCAGCGGTTTGGAGCCGGGCAATTCGACCGGCCGGCCGAGCCAGGAGAAATTCTTTGTCGCGGCGTCGAAGAAGGCGTCGCGGCCGAAGCGCTCGTCGATCAGCATGCCATAGCCCGGCCGCCCCCCGGCGACGCGCGCGGCCGCTTCCACGGTGAGGCGTTTGAACTGCGAAATCCGCTCATGCGGCACGCCGAGTTCGTCCGCGACGTCGACAAGCTGCATGCGGTGGTCGCAGGCGAGCGCCATCAGCAGAGGAATGTCGCCCTGCTTTCGGTTCGTTGCCCAGTGGATGTGGTTGATCGCCGCGTCCCTGCGCAGCGCCCGGTGCCTGCTGCCGTTCTTCAGGAAGAATTGCAGCTCCTCCCAGCTCGGATATTCCGGCGAGCAGAGCAGGCGCGAGACGGCAAACGCGCCGCAGGCATTGGCCCAGGTGGCGGAAGTCGCATGGGCCTCGCCCTTCAGCCAGCCGCGCAGGAAGCCGGATAGGAAGGCATCCCCCGCGCCGAGCACATTATAGACCTCGATGGGAAAGCCCTGACCGACCACGCCGTCTTCCAGATCGTCGGAGATCGGCCCGTCATAGACGATGCAGCCCATCGCGCCGCGTTTCAGGACGATGGTGGCGGAAGAGACCGCGCGGATCGCCTTCAGCGAGGAGAGTACATCATCCGCGCCGGAGGCGATCATGATCTCCTCTTCGGTGCCGACGATAAGGTCGCAATCCGGCAGCACGGATTTCATAATGGCGGAGACACGATCGGATTTCACATAGCGCTCGAAACCCTCGGCATGGCCGGCAAGGCCCCAGAGGTTCGGGCGATAATCGATGTCGAAGATGACCTTGCCGCCGCTCTCCCTGGCGATGCGGATCGCCTTGCGCTGCGCGGCCTCGGTATTGGGGCGGGAGAAATGCGTGCCTGAAACGAGCACGGCGCGCGAGGAGCGCACGAAGGCCTCGTCCACGTCGTTTTCGTCGAGCGCCATGTCCGCGCAGTCCGTGCGCACGAAGATCATCGGCGAGACGCCCTCGGATTCGATGGCGAGCAGCACCAGCGCCGTCAGCCGTTCTTTATCTGTCTTGATCCCTTCCACATTCACGCCCTCGCGGGCCGATTGCTCGCGGATGAAACGCCCCATCTGTTCGTCGCCGACGCGGGTGATGAGCGCGGATTTGAGGCCGAGGCGCGCGGTGCCGATGGCGATATTGGCCGGGCAGCCGCCGACCGATTTGGCGAAGGAGGCCGTATCCTCCAGCCGCGTGCCGAGCTGCTGCCCATAAAGATCGACGGACGAGCGGCCGATGGTGATGACGTCGAGCGTCTTCGTCTGGTCGGTATGGGGCATGTCTTCCTCCCGGTCGCGCGGCGTCATGGCGAGAAAATGAAACATGAATTCCATTATTCTGTCAATTCGGAATGTTCATTCCGTTTTCCTGTGCGCTTCCGGCTGCGGCGTCGCTCCGCTATGGCGACGGGCAGGGCCATGGCGAGCGCCATGGAGGCGGAGAGGGAGCGGAAGCCGGCATAGTCGGCCTCGGCGACCTCGATCCAGTGGGTGGCGCAGGCGGCGAGGGGAGAGAAGACCGAATCGGTGATGGCGACGACCGGCACGCCGCGTCCGGCAAGCGCCTGCGCCTGCGTCAGGCTCTCGGCGGCATAGGGCGCGAAGCTTGCGGCGATCACGGCGTCCCTGTCCGTCGCGAACTGTACGATCTCGGCATCGATGCCATTCGGCGAGGCGATGATCTGGTGGCGGATGCCGAGCTTGCCGAAGGCATAGGCGATATGCGCGGTGAGCGGGTAAGCGCGGCGCTTGGCAACGAGATAGATGGTCTCCGCGCGGGCGAGCAGGTCGACGGACTTCGAGAAGGCCTCCCCGTCGATGGCGCCGGCGAGTCGCGTGACGGACTGGCTGGCCGCCGCAAGGAAGCCGTTCAGCAGCTCCGTGTCGCTGTTGGCCGCCGGCCCCGCCTCCAGAGAAAGCAGGCGCTCCTCATAGGAGAGCGTGCGATCGCGCAGCCGGGCGCGAAAAACGCTCTGGAGATCGGAAAAGCCCTCATAGCCGAGGTGATGGGCAAGGCGGACCAGCGTGGAAGGCTGCACATCGGCCGCCGCCGCGATGCTCGCCGCGGTGCCGAAAGCCATTTCGTCCGGGTTGGCAAGCGCATAGGCCGCCACCTGCGCCAGCCGCTTCGGCATCGTCTCCTTGCGCTCGATGATCACGCTGCGCAGGCTGTCGAAATCGCGGGGGCCGCGCGGCGGGGCCGCTTCGCTGCTGTCCATCAATCTCTCTCCCCTTTGTGATCGTGCTGTGAAATGAATATTCCAAATTTCAGGAAAAGACAGTTCTCGTTCCAAATCTTTCCCGCTATCTCTTATGCAGGATTGCCGCCGAACGAACCATGGCAGGTCCGGTGAAGGCGCAGGTCGGATGGAGGACTGTCATGAAGGCCCTGGGCATCGGATTGATCGGAACGGGTTACATGGGCAAGTGCCACGCGCTCGCCTGGAATAATGTCTGCGCCGTTTTCGGTGATGTCGAGCGGCCCCGCCTCGTGCATCTTGCCGAAACCAATGCCGGCTTCGCCTCTGCCCGCGCCCGCGAATTCGGCTTCGAAAAATCCACCGCAGACTGGCGCGATCTCATCGCCGATCCCGATGTCGACGTTATCTCCGTCACCACGCCCAACCGCTTCCATGCCGAAATGGCGATTGCCGCGCTGGAAGCGGGCAAGCATGTCTGGTGCGAAAAGCCGATGGCGCCGGCCCTTGCGGATGCCGAGCGCATGCTTGCCGCCCAGCGGGCCTCCGGCAAGGTGGCGGTCATGGGCTACAACTACATCCAAAATCCGGTGATGCGGCACATCCGCCTGCTGATCGGCGAGGGGCGGATCGGCGCGGTCAGCCATGTCCGCATCGAGATGGACGAGGACTTCATGGCCGATCCGGCGGCGCCGTTCTCCGGCAAGAGCGAGGCGGCCTCGGGCTATGGCGCGCTCGACGATTTCGCCGTGCATCCGCTGTCCCTGCTCTGGAGTCTGTTCGGTCATGTCGAGGCGGTCGTCGCCTCGCTCGCCAAGCCCTATGCGGATCGCCCTTCGGCCGAGGGTGGCCGCCGCGCCGTCGAGAATCACGACATTGCCAGCGTCCTCATGCGGCTTCCCGGCGGCATTTCCGCCGTGTTGATGGCCAATCGCGCCGCCTGGGGCCGCAAGGGACGCATCGCCCTTCAGATCTACGGCTCGAAAGGCTCCATCCTCTACGATCAGGAGCGCATGAACGAGTTTCAGCTCTATACGGCCGATGGCCGGCCCACCGAGCAGGGGTTTTCCACGGTGCTGACGGCCCCGCACCACGCGCCCTACGGCCGCTTCGTTCCCGCGCCCGGGCATGGTCTCGGCTTCAACGACCTCAAGGTCATCGAGTGCCGCGAGCTGATCGCCGCCATCGCCGGCGAAGCCTCCCATTGCGTGGATTTCAACCATGGCCTGCGCATCGAGCGGTCCGTTCATGCCATGGCGCAATCCTTCCGCGAGGGGCGCTGGGTGGAGGTCGCCGCGGGGTGAGCTTTTGCCGCCCTGGCCAAAAAATCCGGCCAACCACGCATTGAAACGCCCCATGCCATACGTAATACTCTCGGCAATAATGCCGGAGGGAAGGGCATGTTCAAGCGAATGCAAAAGCGCTGGGCGCCGGTCCTCTTCGTGTCTGTCGCCGTCGTGGTGTTCAACGCGGGTGCCGCCGAGGCGAAACGGGTTGCGCTGCTGATCGGCAATCAGAAATACGAAGAGACGGCCCAGCTCAACAATCCTGCGAACGATGTGGAGCTGATGCGCGCCTCGTTCCAGGCGGCGGGCTTCGATTCCGTGAAGACCGTTTTCGACCTCGATCGCGCCGCCATGGTGAAGGCGCTGCGCGAGTTCGAGGACGAATCGGTGGATGCCGAAATGGCCGTGGTCTATTATTCCGGCCATGCCATGGAGATGAACGGGGTCAATTACCTCATCCCCGTCGATGCGGCGCTGAAGAGCGACCGCGACGTCGAGGACGAGAGCGTCGCCATCGACCGCGTGCAGCGTTCGCTGGAGGGCGCGAAGAAGCTGAAGCTCTTCATTCTCGATGCCTGCCGCAACAATCCCTTCGCCCAGTCGATGACGCGCTCGATCGGCACCCGCGCGGTCTCGCGCGGTCTTGCCCGCGTCGAGCCCGAATCGGCCGATACGCTGATCGCCTTCGCCTCCAAGGCCGGCACGGTGGCGCTGGACGGGGAGGGGAAGAACAGCCCCTTCGCCACCGCGCTCTCCAAATACCTGACGGAACCCGGCCTCGACGTGCGCATCGCGCTCGGCAAGGTGCGCGACGAGGTGGTGGAAGCCACCAACCGCGAGCAGGAGCCCTTCGTCTACGGTTCGCTCGGCGGCGCGCAGATTTTCCTGAACATCAAGGAAGTGAACATCAACATCACCAACAGCGGCAACACGCAGGAGGTCTCGCCGAACGGCCAGTCCGAGGCGGCGGCCGACTGGCAGAACATCCGCGATCTTGCCGACGAGGACCTGATCAACGCCTTCATCGCCAAGCACGGCAAGGACCCGGTCTACAAGATGCTGGCGGAAAAGAAGCTCGCCAGCCTCAAGGAGGCCACCGAGAAGGAGGGCCAGGATGCGGCGGGCATCGCCTGGGAAGCCCTGAAGGAATCGACCGATGCGGCTGCCCTCCAGCGCTTCATCGAGCGTTATCCGGACAGCCGGCATCGCAGCGACGCCGAACATCTCATCGCCGCGCTCGAGCCGAAGAAGGGCCTCAGCGTCGATGTCGCCTCCAAGGAAACGGCCGCCTCGCGCGATTGCTTCCTGCTGGCGGGCGAACCGCAGTCGCTGCCCGGCTTTGCGGGCGTCAACTTCCTGAAGATCGATGCCAAGCGGGCGCTCACGGCCTGCGCGCAGGCCGTCAACGAGAACCCGTCCGACGGCATGCTCGTGAACCTGCTCGGCCGCTCGCACGATGCCGACCGCAACTATGTCGAGGCCCGCCGCACCTATGAAAAGGCCATCGAGCTCGGCAACATGTACGCGCTCACCAACCTCGCCTGGTTCTCGGTCTACGGCACGGATGGCCCTGTCGATGTGCCGAAGGGCCTGTCGATGTTCGAGAAGGGCGCCACGGCCGGCAATGCCTACGCCCAGGCCTCGCTCGGCTGGATCTACCGCGAAGGCTATGGCGGCACGCGGCAGGACTACAACGAGGCGGTGAAGTGGTACCAGCAGTCGGCCAACCAGGGCTATGCCAATGCCATGGCGACGATGGGCTGGTTCTACCGCGAAGGCCTCGGCGTCTCGCAGGATTATGTCCAGTCGCTCGCCTGGTACCGCAAGGCGGCCGATGCGGGCGACGCCAACGCCATTTCCTCGCTCGGCTGGGCCTATCAGAACGGCCTCGGCACGCCGCAGAACTATGGCGAAGCCAAGGTCTGGTACGAGAAGGCCGCCAATATCGGCGATTCCTACTCTATGGCCTCGCTTGCCTGGCTCTACGATGTCGGCAACGGCGTGAAGCAGGATTATGTGGAGGCCCGCTACTGGTATGAGAAGGCCGCCAATGCCGGTAGCGCCTATGCCATGGGCAATCTCTCCCGCCTCTATGACCAGGGCCTCGGCACGCCGGCCGACCCGAAGGAAGCCGTCCGCTGGGCCGCCGCCAGCATCGAGAGCGGCGATCCCGCCAAGTTGAAGGAGCTGAAGGAAACCCCCGGCAACTTCACCGTCGCCTTCCGTCAGGAAATGCAGAATCTCCTGCGCGAGCGCGGCTACTACAGCGGTTCGTCGGATGGCGAATTCGGTGCCGCGACGCTGGCGGCAATCGACAAGCTCGCCGTCGGCCGCAATGACGCCACATCGCTGACGAGTTCCGGCACGACCACAACCACGACCAGCCAGTCGACCGTCGCCCTCAGCGGTTCGGATGCCGAGCAATGCTACGAGCTTGCCGGCGAGCCGAATGTACGCCCGGGCTTCGCCGGCAAGCTCTTCGCGCAGATCGACTACGGCCGCGCGATTCCGGTCTGCGAAGCGGCGCTTTCCGCCAGTCCGTCGGACAACTCGATCCGCAACATGCTGGGCCGTGCCCATGATGCTGCGCGCAACTATCCGAAGGCCCGCGAGAACTACCAGAAGGCCGCCGACGAGGGGAACCTCTACGCGCTGACGAACCTTGCCTGGTATTCGATCTACGGTACGGACGGCGCGGTCGACATGGCCAAGGGCACCCGCATGTTCGAGCAGGCCTCGAATGCCGGCAACGCCTATGCCCAGGCTTCACTCGGCTGGCTCTACCGCGAAGGCTATAACGGCACGCGCAGGGACTATGGCGAGGCCTTCAAGTGGTACAGCAAGGCGGCCGAGCAGGGCTATGCCAATGCCCAGGCCACCATGGGCTGGTTCTACCGCGAGGGCCTTGGCACGACGCGCGACTACAATCTCTCGCTCGAATGGTACAAGAAGGGCGCGCAAGGCGGCGACATCAACGCCATGTCCTCGGTCGGCTATGCCTACCAGTCCGGCCTCGGCGTGGCGGTCGATTTTGTCGAGGCGCGCAAGTGGTACGAGATGGCCGCTGCCCAGAACGACTACTACTCGATGGCCTCCATAGGCTGGCTTTACGACGCCGGCAATGGCGTGAAGCAGGACTACGCCCAGGCCTTCGACTGGTACGAAAAGGCGGCCAATGGCGGCAACACCTACGCCATGGGCAACCTCTCGCGTCTCTATGACCAGGGCCTCGGCACGCGCGCCAACGCCAGGGAGGCTGCCCGCTGGGCCGCCGCCAGCGTGGAGGGCGGCGATCAGGGCAAGCTGCAGGAACTCAAGGGATCGCCGGCGAACTTCACGCCGCAGTTCCGCAAGGAGTTCCAGCAGCTCCTGCGCGATCGCGGCTACTATAGCGGCCCCATCGACGGCGACTTCGGCGCCTCGACGCAAAACGCGATCGACCGGCTGGCGGCTCGTACCTGAGACGTCGCCTGAAGACCGAACCGCCGGAAACGCCACCGTTTCCGGCGGTATTTTATAGTCCACCCTGGCCGCGCCTGTCGGCGAATCCGGATTTGAGCTGTTTGCTCGAAGGATTCGGCCTTGGCCCGATCCTGAAAGCCGGCACAGATGATCAGGCGCCAGGGTGTGGATTGGGAAAAACGCCGGACAAGATGTCGTGCCTTGTCATTCGGATTGCGGAAAGGATCTTCCGGTGCATGTCGGTCTAATAACGGGACTCGGCCCTGCTGCTTCAGGTGTCTACTATCAGCGGCTCACCCGGATGGCGGCAGAACGGAACTGTCGTCTGGAATTGACGATGGTCGAGGCGAACATTCGTGAGGTCCTGGCCAACAATCTTTCTGGACGGACAAGAGAACAGGCGGAAATCTTCGCCATATTGTTGCGCAGGCTGAAGGCGGCCGGAGCGGACTTCGCCAGCATCACCGCCATCGGCCCCTTGTTCTGCTGGGAGGAAACGCTTGCGCTGAGCCCGTTGCCTCTGCTTTCCGCAGTCAAGCCGCTGGATATCTTCTGCAAGGATCAAGGGTATTCGCATGTCGGCCTGCTGGGCACCGCGCGGGCCATGCACACACGGCTTTTCGGCCAGATGGTTCACTCCGCGGTTCTGGTTCCGGGCGATGTCGACGCTGTCGGCAAGGCGTATCAGGACATGGCTGTGGAAGGCCGCTGTAGCGATGCGACCCGAAAACTCCTGTTTGATGCAGGCAGGGAGATGATGGAGCGCGGAGCGGAGGCGATCGCCCTGGCCGGAACCGATTTGCTGCTGGCATTCGACGGGCGCGATCCCGGCTTTCCGGTCATCGATGCCCTGGAGGTTCACGCGGCGCTTCTGGCCGATTTGGCCACAGATCGAAAATCGCTCGCCGAGGTTCTTTGAACATCCCGGCCTGGGATAGGACTGGAGTGGGCCTGGCGGACATTTTCGTGAAGAGCAACATGGCTGCTTCGGCTCGCATGCCGGCTATACGCATCGGTGCGACGAGCAGCGAACGGACGGTACAATGTGTGGCAATCGGGGAAAACTGGCGGAGAAGAAGGGATTCGAACCCTCGATACCGTTTCCGGTATACTCCCTTAGCAGGGGAGCGCCTTCGACCACTCGGCCACCTCTCCGCTCGCGGTTTCAGTAGGGGGAATACGCTGAGGTTGCAAGATATTTTTCGGAGTTTTCGACATTATTCCGAAATTCGTTCGTCGCATCCGATGACGCGAACAGACGCGAACAAAAGCTCGGATTCCGGTTCATTTCCGCAAGCTGTCCGCAGGTTCTTCGCGGACTTCCTCCGGCGGAAGGAGCGGGGAGCGGTATGTTGCTCGAATGGTTTGGGAAGGATCGGTCGACGCCTGCTCGAACCGGCGATTCGCAAGGCGGCGGGCCGCCGATACTATTTCGCGCCGACGCGGGCCGCGCGTTCGAGAATCGGCACGCAGATGTCAAGATCGCCGGATGCCAGATGCGCATAGCGCATGGTCATCTGCAGGGTCTGATGTCCGAGCCAGGTCTGCACGCGCCGGATATCGATGCCGCCCTGCACGAGCCGCGAGGCGCAGGTATGGCGGAGGATATGCGGCACCACATCCGGTTCCGCCCCCAGCCCGACCTCCTGCTTCGCCTCGTTCCAGGCCGCGCGGAACTTTGCCTGCGCGATGGTGGCGAATGGCCCGCGCCTGCGCTTTTCACAACCCCGGATCGCCGCCGATGCGCGCTCGGTGAGGGGAACGGAGCGGCTCTTGCCGCTCTTCGTCAGCCAGAAGGTGACGCGCTCTCCCTGTATGTCCTGCCAGCGCAGGCCGGTGCCCTCGCCAAGCCGCGCGCCGGTATCGATGAGAAAGACGCAGAACCGGCCGTAGAGGTCGGATTTTTCCGAAATGGCCGCAAAGAGCCGCGCCTCTTCCTCCGGCTCGAGAAACCGGATGCGTCCCGCCTTCTCCTTGAGCCGCTTGAATTCCGGCAGGTGCCTGATGTCACCCATCTTGTAGGCCTTGCGCAACAACTTGCTCAGCGCGGCCATCTTCCGGTTGATCGTGGCATTGCTGTTGCCGCGCTGGCGCAGAGCGCCGGTCAACGTATCGAGCATTTCATCCGTAAACTCGGAAAACTCGGCGCCGAGCAGGGCTTCGTGAAGCTCGCCGATGAAGGAGGACACGTTGTACTTGTGCGAGCCCGGTTCCCAGAGAATGTCGACGTAACGATCGAGGAGGGCGCGCAGCGTTGTGTGGTCGCATCTTTCGTGGGTCTGATAGCTTATGCGATAGTCACTACATATCTGGGTGTGCTTCAGCATTCGGACCCCTGCTGCGCTTTTTTGAACGCGCATTGGTTGCATCAAGTTGTTGCTAAAGTCCTGCTCTTTCACCCCTAAAAGTAGCAAAACCAGAAAACCCGGCACGAAGGCCGGGTTTTCCAATGTCAGCTAAGTCGTATCGACTTAGAAGTTGCGCTGCAGGCGCAGGAAGCCGCGGGTGAAGTCGTCGCCGCCTTCGTTGACCTTGTTGTAGTCAACCGTGCCGAGGAAGTTCAGGCCAGATACGATTTCGTAGCCAACCGTGAGGCCAACGCGCCACTGGTCCTGCGTACCGAAGTCGATGTTGGAGAAGTACTGAGCAGCCGGGGTGATCGTCAGCTTTTCCGTTGCCTTGAAGGCGTAGGAAGCAGCAACCGTCCACTCGGACTGTGCCCAATAAACGTTCGGGTCGGAAGCCCAGATGCCAGCGAGCTGGAAGGTGCCCGGGCCGAGGTCAGCCGACAGGATAGCGCGGATAGCGCCTTCTTCAGCTGCGTTGTCGTAACCGCCGAGAACGTCGAGGTTTACGCCACCGAGCGAGAAGCCAACCGTACCGGCAACACCGATGTCATGATGGTCAACGCGGTCAAGCTGTGCGCCGTTGTCCTGGTCAACCGACTCGATTTCGTCGAGCGAGAGGCCAGCACGCCAGGTGCCGCCATCGTAGGTGTAGGCGATCGAGTTGAAGCGCGTGACGTTGCCGAGCTTGTCGGTTTCGCCGTTGATGCCGCTATCCCACCAGCTGTAGAACATACCAGCCTTGAAGCCGCCGAGTTCGATGAAGGCTTCGTCGAGGTTCAGGTTCGAAGCATCGGAACCATCGTATTCAAAGTTGATGTACGAACGGAGCGTGCCGAGTTCGGTGTCCGTGCGGGCATCGAAGTTGACGTCTACGAGCGTGAAGGCATCCCAGTCGGAAGCGTCGAAGGCGCCGAAGCCGCCAGCGCCAATGCCAACGGCATCAAGGCTACCTGCGCCGAGCTGGAAGCGAACGAAGCCGCCGATCTTGAGGCAGGTTTCGGTGCCCGGGATGTAGAAGAAGCCGGTGCCGAAGGCGTCGCAAACGCGAACGTATTCCATGGGCTCAGGCTCAGCAGCAACGATAGCGTCGGCAGCCTGTGCGCCAGATACTGCTGCGAGAGCCGCAGCGGAGCCGATGAGAAGGCTCTTGATGTTCATTTCTGACCTCCAGTCGAAGACGGCGCGGCGTGCGTTCCGGCACTGGAGATCAACCTGTGGCGGGTGACATATATATAAAGTCGGCGCAGCTAGCCGAACATGGCCGCATGCGCGACCGTAAATCGGCCGCCACAAGTGACGTTTATTGCAGAGTGTTCTCAGGGACGCAGCCATCCTTTGTCGCGGCCCGCGACGCGACTCGGTGCCGAATCGAAAGTGGAGAACGGCGGCGATTCTCGCTTTCTACCGCGATCCCGCGAGTGCTCTGGATAGCGCTGTGATACGAAAAAGGCCTGCTCGTCACCCTGAAAGAGCCGGTTTTGCCCTGTTCCTGCCGGGTTTGTGGCAGGGGGGATATGCTGCCTGGACAGGCTAAGTGCCCGCTCCATAAGGTTTTTTGTTAATGATCTTTAAACTTTTAGCGATCCGCATCGCCATTTTGTGTCCTTTGCGCAACAGCGCGGGGCGAAGGCTGCCACAAATCCCGCCCCGTTTCAGTTTCGAGATTGCTTACGGGAACGCGTCTTGTATTTTCACTCTCGGAAGCAGGGGCGGTTGATCGTCCGCTTCCTGAACTTGGGGATGGGGCAGGGAACGCTGTCCTTCAGCAAAAAACCCAGACCCGTTTGAAACTTTTTGACTGGAGGTCAGAAATGAACATCAAGAGCCTTCTCATCGGCTCCGCTGCGGCTCTCGTAGCATTTTCCGGCGCACAGGCCGCCGACGCCATCGTTGCTGCCGAACCCGAGCCGATGGAATACGTTCGCGTTTGCGACGCGTTCGGCACGGGCTTCTTCTACATCCCGGGCACCGAAACCTGCCTCAAGATCGGCGGCTTCGTTCGCTTCCAGGTCGGCTTCGGCTCTGACGAGTACACCGCTCAGGGTGGCCAGGGCCTCCTCAAGAGCAAGAACAGCTCCGACTGGGATGCGTTCACGCTCGTAGACGTCAACTTCGACTCCCGCACGGACACCGAACTCGGCACGCTGCGCGGCTACATCAACTTCGAAGGTCTGGCCGGCGGTCACAGCGACTCCAGCGACTTCTATGTCGACGAAGCCTTCATCGAACTCGGCGGCTTCAAGGCTGGTTGGTTCTACAGCTGGTGGGATAGCGGCATCAACGGCGAAACCGACTCGCTCGGCAACGTGACCGAGTTCAACTCGATCGCTTACACCTATGACGGTGGCACTTGGCGTGCAGGCCTCTCGCTCGACGAACTCGACGGTGGCTCGAATGGCACCCTGACCTTCACGGCTGGTGGCTTCCCCGTAGCAGCAACTGGCCGTAACCACGACCTCGGCGTTGCCGGTACGGTTGGCTTCTCGCTCGGTGGCGTAAACCTCGACGTTCTCGGCGGTTATGACAACGCAGTAGAAGAAGGCGCTATCCGCGCTATCCTGTCGGCCGACCTCGGCCCGGGCACCTTCCAGCTCGCTGGCATCTGGGCTTCCGACCCGAACGCTTACTGGAATGCTTCCGAGTGGACGGTTGCTGCTTCCTACGCCTTCAAGGCAACGGAAAAGCTGACGATCACCCCGGCTGCTCAGTACTTCGGCAATCTGAGCTCTGGCACCACCTGGGGTAACGACGACGCATGGCGCGTTGGTCTGACGGTTGGCTACGAAATCGTATCTGGCCTGAACTTCCTCGGCACGGTTGACTACAACAAGGTCGACTATGCCGCTGGTGGTTCCGACGACTTCGCTCGCGGCTTCCTCCGCCTGCAGCGCAACTTCTAATCTGAAGTTGAGCTAAAGATTGACCCGCAGTCTCTTCGAGACTGCGGGTTTTTCGTTTTGGGACTCCAGGAACCGTGTTCTGAACGTGAGGCAGTGGATCTGCTGCGCTCGGAGGCGGTTCGTTTTTAATTCGGCCAGCCGTTACAGCCGGTCCAGAAATGCCTTGATCCGGGAGAACAGGTCCGGATGATGCAGAAGGGGCGCATGCCCCTGGCCTTTTGCGACCACCGTCTCCACCTTCGGGCCAAGCGCCTGCATGCGCTCCAGCGTCTCTCTTGAAAACAGCCGGGAATGTTCGCCGCGTATCGCGAGCAGGGGGCTTTGCGCGAGCAGCTCGAATTGCGGCCAGAGTGTCGGCAGCGGCTTGCTGAAATCGATCGCCTGGAGTTGATCCGCCAGCCTCGGATCGTAGTCCGCGATGACCCGGCCATTCTTTTCTCGATAGATGGCATCGGCCATATCCAGCCAGTCGGCGCGTGTCAGCGTCGGAAATGTCGGGCCGTGGATGGCCTGAAGGAGGTCGGCGGCCTCTTCGAACGTGGCGGGCGAGGAGCGTTTTGCGAGATAGTCGCGGATTTCCACCAGCCCCGAGGCTTCGATTTCCGGGCCGATATCGTTGAGCACGACGCCGGCGATCAGGTCCGGCTGCATTGCCGCAAGAATATGCAGGATCAGCCCGCCGCGGGACGTGCCGACGAAAAGGGCGCGGGGAATGCCGAGTGCGGCACAGGCCGCGATGACATCGCCGCATTCGACGGGAACATTGTAGTTGGCGGGGTTCTCGTCATGGGCGGAGAGGCCGCGGCCGCGATAGTCGAGGCAGACGACGCGCCGGTGCGATGCGGCATCCTGTGCGAGGAGCCGCGCGAACTGCCCGAAATCCCGACCGTTTCGGCTGAGGCCCGGCAGGCACACGACGGGAAGGCGGTTTTGTCCGCCGCCGGCCGGCTCATAATCCCGTGCGTGCAGCAGCAAGCCATCGGGAGCGGGGAAGAAGCGGCTGGTCGAATGTGTCATGTGCGAAGTGCTCACATCTGGTTTGCGGCCAGATTAGAGAGCGCATGAGGGCGGTGCAAGCAGGAGGGCGCGGGCCAGTCGGGCCGGCTGTCCCATCGCCGTTCGTGCCGGAGGCCGAAGCCCTACCGCCCTACGCTCAGGTCGTGCACGATGTCGGCCTTCTGGCCGAGCCGGGTCTTGTAGACCTGATAGTTCTCCATCACGCGCTGCACGTAGCTCCGGGTTTCGGAGAAGGGAATGCGCTCGATCCAGTCGACAACCTCGTCGATCGGCTTGCCGCGCGGGTCGCCATAGCGGGCGATCCACTGCGGCACGCGGCGCGGGCCGGCATTGTAGGCGATGAAGGTCAGCACATAGGAGCCGCCGAAATCGCTGATCTGCTCGCCGAGATAATGCGCGCCGAGCGTGGCGTTGTAGGCGGCGTCCGTCGTCAGCCGCTCTTTCGAATAGGCAAGGCCGTACCGTTTCGCCACGCCCTCCGCCGTGCCGGGCATGAGCTGCAGCAGGCCCTGCGCATTGGCGGGCGAGATGGCGGCCGGGTTGAAGGCGCTTTCCTGACGGGCGATGGCATAGGCGAGCGCCTTGCCGGAGCCGGAAATATTGGCGCCGTCCGGAATGACGCCGATGGGGAAGGCGAGCGCCGCGACATCGATGCCGCGGCCGAAGGCGATCTTGCCGATCTGCAGGGAGAGCTGGTGGTTACCGTCCTTTTCCGCCTGGGCGGCGAGGAGGGCAAGCTCCCCCGGACCGGTCAGTTCTTCGGCAAGCGCGCGGTAGAGGCTGTCGCCGCGCCAGCCGTGGCCGGCGGCCTGCAGGCGGGCGATGGCCTGCACGGCTTCGCGCTGGTGGAAACGCGTGCGCTCCTCCTGCGTCGGCGTCGGATAGGCGACGTTCAGCGTCGTGCGGCCAAGCCGCGCGCCGGCAAGCTGGCCATAGAAAGTGCCCGGGAAATTGGCCGCCTTGGCGAAATAGTCCTTCGCGATGCCGGGGCCGCCCTTTTCGGCGGCGCGGCCCAGCCAGTACCAGGCGCGCGATACGGAAAGCGGGCGGTCGGAAACCTGCAGGATGCGCTGGAAATGCTTCGCGGCGGTCTTCGGTTCGCCAAGATCGCGCAGCGCATACCAGCCGGCATGGAATTCCGCCTCCACGATGTCGGCCGGATCGTCCGCGCCGTGATGCGCGGCGACACGATAGGCATCGCGCGAATCGCCGAGATCGGCAAGGCCGCGGCTGACGATGCGCTGTTCGTTCCACCACGCGCCGGGATTGCCGAGGCGCGCGGGGTCTTCCGGCATGGCGGCGAAGAGTTTTCCGGCCGCGCGGTACTCTTCCTTGCTCCGCAGGTAGCGGATGCGCAGATAGGTATAGGCGGGGTCCTTCTGCCAGCCGGCATCCACGGCCTTGATCAGGTCTCCGGCCGTCTTGTTCTTGCGGATGACGGCTGCCCAGGCGCGGTAGAGCGATTGCGCCTTGCCGAGATCCCCGAAGCGCTGCGCCTGCTCGGCGCGGTCGCGGTAGAGCAGCATTTCCATGCGCGCCTTGTGGTCGGCGGTCGTCAACAGCGTACCGAATTCGCCGAGAATCTGGTTCTCGATATCCGGCGAGAGGGTGTCCTTCTGCCAGAAGGACCGCAGGATCTCCGTGGCGCGCGCGGAATCGTTCGAGGCGACCAGCGCGCGGCTGAGCACGATGGCGCCCTCGGCGGTTTCCGGCCGCGTCGTGCCGAAGGCGGCGAGCACGTCGGCCGTCGGCGGATTTTCCCGGGCGAGCGCCCGTTCGGAAT
>APMI01006631.1_pt1 | contig 15134 bp, 15 predicted proteins | sample 667938 | NCBI WGS metagenome assembly APMI01 (sample SAMN01084076, study PRJNA167559) | wastewater metagenome | biome: Wastewater | place: Denmark: Ejby Moelle, Odense | collected 2011-11-28 | reverse complement strand
AAAGTTAAATTACTCCTTCAATTTTTAGTCCAAATATCAAAACTAAAAATAAGAATTATTTTAAACCTGTCGATCATCTTCTTTTTAAAGGATAACCTTATATTCTTCGAATTGCTTTATCACAGTATATTTATTATTGAAATATTGATGTGTATATTAAAAAGCAGCAGCAAAATATTTATTTTTAAGTCCCGTTTCAGAAAATTTAAAATGAGTTAATTCTGATCATAAGAACTAAGTTTCCTCTTCCAAATCATTGCAAAAACTTATATTTGTTTTATGCAAATTGTAATTATCGGTTCAGGAAATGTAGCCTATCATCTGGCAAAAGCATTCGTTCAGAATAATATTCCTTTGGCTCAGATTTTTGGAAGGAATGAAGAGGAATTAAAAAAAATCTCCGAAGAATTAGAAATCACTTATTCAACTAAAAATTTAGTCGATTCAGATTTATACATCATTGCCGTAAGTGATAACTCCGTTGAAGAGGTTTCAGAAATGATTCCCAAAAAAGACTGTCTTGTTGTTCATACTTCCGGATCGTTACCCAAAGAAAGCTTAAAAGGAGATTATCGGAAGGCAAGTTTTTATCCTTTGCAGACATTTTCAAAATCGAAGGAGCTGGATTATTCTAAAATTCCCTTTTTTATCGAAACAGAAAACGAGCAGGATAAAAAAACACTTTTTGAAATTGCTTCGAAGATTTCAGAAAACGTGATGGAAAGTACCCATGAAAAAAGAAAATACATCCATCTTACCGCAGTTTTTGCCTGCAATTTTGTAAATCATCTGTTTGCAAGAGCTAAAGAAATTTCAGATTCGCAGGAAATTCCTTTTGATTATTTTTTACCATTGATTGATGAAACTGTACAAAAAATTTACGAAATTGAGCCCCGATCTGCCCAGACCGGTCCCGCAGTAAGGAACGACAAAAGAATACTGGAGCTGCACGAACAATTACTGCATGGAGAAAGTCTCGAAATTTATAAGACAATGAATCACTCAATTCAGAAAATGTATGAGTTATAAAGAGAAATTAAAAAATATTAAAGCGTTTGTATTCGACGTAGATGGCGTTTTTACAGACGGAAGCGTGTATCTGATGCCCGGAGGAAATATGTGCAGGGTAATGAATGTTCTGGACGGATACGCCGTAGTTAAAGCATTAAAAAACAATTATTTAATCGGAGTTATCACCGGAGGAAATGATGAAATGGTAAAACACAGAATCAATTATCTGGGTATTGAAGATTATTATGCAAAATCCCACAATAAGATGGCAGATTTTGAGGATTTCAGAAGAAAAAATCATTTGAAGTATGATGAAATTTTAACAATGGGTGATGACCTTCCGGATCTTCAGATCATGAAAAGTTCTGCCATTTCTGCGTGTCCGGAAAATGCAGTTCCCGAAATAAAAGCCATTTCCGATTATATTTCGCCCATCAAAGGGGGAAGCGGAGCTGTAAGAGACGTCATCGAACAGGTGATGAAAGTTCAGGGAAACTGGTTCGACGACGATGATACACAATCTACTTAATTTACTGTAAATGAAATTATTATTAGCCTCACAATCTCCGAGAAGAAAAGAACTTTTAACCAGTTTAGGGTTTGAATTTGAAGTCGTAAAGATTGATTGTGAAGAAATTGTACCGGAACACATCAAAGTAGGGGAGTCTGCCGCTTATTTATCTGAATTAAAAGCAGATGCATTCCGAAATCTTGAAAAAGATGAAGTTCTGTTAACCGCAGATACGGTTGTAGCGATTGATGATCAGTTTCTGGGAAAGCCATCAGATGAAAAGGAAGCTAAACAGATGCTTCAGCTTCTTTCCGGAAAGACTCATCAGGTTTACACCGGAATTACGATAAAAACCTCAGATAAAACCATCACAAAGACCGATGTTGCCGATGTGGAATTGGATGAAATTACAGAGGATGAAACAGAATATTATATCAAAAATTACAGACCTTTCGATAAAGCAGGAAGCTACGGTATTCAGGAATGGCTCGGAATGGCAAAAATCAAAAAAATAACAGGAAGCTATTATACGATCATGGGACTTCCTACTCATTTGGTTTACAAAATTTTGAAAGAAATATAACGAGTTTCCCCATAAAATTTTATTATTTTTACAAAATCATCAATCCTACTGATAATAAAAAGTAGATTAGCGAGTTATATTTAATAATGAAAAAGAATATTTTATTCCTTTTGATACTCTGTATCGTTGCTTCATGCGCCACAAAGGTAAAAAAGCCTGAACAGCGGTCTAAGTTTATGAAAGGATTTACCACATATTACAACACGTTATTTAATGCAAAAGATGCTTTAAATAATGAGTTTGAGACCCGCGACAAAGGGCATAAAGACAATTTTTATGCGCCTTATATCCCGATTCTCACCTATGAAGATCAGCCTTTGGGAAGTGATCTGGGACAGTCTGCTGCATTTGCAGAAAACTCCATGAAAATGGGAGAGATCAACCGTCCTCAGCAAAACACGGATTCCCGCGGCGGCCGTCCTCCCGAAATGCCTTCAGGAATGCCCGGAAATCCGATGTCGGGTGCAACGGGAATGGCTACTGGAGAATCCGGTCAGCCGGAACAGAAAGGGGCTACCACACTGGAAATTGCAGAAGCAAAGGCTTTAAAAGCCATCAACAAATATTCTGTGATCCGACATGGTGAAGAGCAGAACAAGCAGATTTTCGATGCGTACATGATTCTTGCACAGGCGAGAATTTACAGAGGGAAATCTTTGGAAGCACTTGATGCGCTAAATTATGTTTTCACGCACATGAAGGATGATAAAAGACTTCCTCTGGCAAGAATTTATCAGGGTTTAGCGTATGATCAGATCAAAAACTACCATAAAGCTCATGAAACTTTTGCCAAATTAAAAGGCGATAAAATTCCTAAACAGTACGAAAAATTATTAAGCATTTACTACGCTGAATCTCTTTTGGATGCAGGAAAAAAAGAAGAAGCTATAAAAGAACTGGATAATGCTTTTGAACTGAACAGCAACAGAAAGCTGAAAAGCAGAATTGCTTATCTGAGAGGGCAGGTTCTGGAAGGTCTTAACCAGAATGAAAAAGCCCGCGAAAGCTTTATGGCCGCTTACAAATACGCCAATGATTTTGAATTTGAGGTAAAATCCCAGATCGAAATTGCCAAAACATTCAACGGAAACGGAGATTACAGCGGAGCAAGAAAATACCTTGAAGACATCAGTAAAAAAGGAACTTACGGCTCCCGAAAGAACGAATTTTATTATGCTTTGGGACTGATGGCGAACAAAGCCGGAAAGAAGGAGGAAGCTCAGGAATTTTTCAGAAAATCTCTGAAGGAAAAAGTGTCTGACGGACAAATTCGCGGTCTTGCTTACTATGAAATCGGGAAGGGCTATCTGGATAAAAATGATTACATCGGAGCCGGAGCGTATTATGATTCTGCTTTGGCGGTAATGACTTACGAACCTTCAAAAGTCCTTTTGGCAGATCAGTCTACGTACATCAAAAAGATTTCAAGAAACTATTATCTGATCAAAAAGAACGACAGTATCCTGAATCTTGCAAAAATGTCTATCGACCAGAAAACAGATTTTTTCAATAAATACATTGCTAAAATCAAGGCAAAAGAAGAAAGGGAAGAACTGGAAAGAAAACGTGCAGAAAGAAGCAAAGGTTTTGATACGGGAGATTATAATGCAACTTCCATATTTGCCAACAGCTCAAATTCTTTCGAAGATTTCGGGGTGGCAACAAAAGGTTTCTATTTCAGCAATACAGGGACGGTTTCCAAAGGAACCCAGACTTTTAAGCAAACCTGGGGAGACAGAGCTTTGGTAGACAACTGGCGTTTTTCCAAGAAAATGGCAACAATCGAAGATCTTAAAAATGATGCTTTTGGAACCACTGCCGCTCCAAACCCGAGACGTTTTGAACCGGCTTTCTACATAGAGCAGATTCCGACAGATGTTGCAAAACTGGATCAGCTTAAAAAAGACAGAGATACCGCTTCTTTAGGTTTGGGAGTTATGTATCAGAACTATTTTACCAATACTCCTTTAGCTACAAAAACCCTGTATGATCTGGTGGATGTAAAACCTGAAGAAAAAGTGATGTTGCAGGCTTTGTATGAGATTTTCGCCATGAATTATGAAAAAAATCCACAGGCTGCCGAAAGAGCAAAACAAATCCTCTTAAAAGACTATCCTTACACATCGTATGCAGAATTTGCAAGAAATCCTAAAAGCAGTTCTTTCGTAAAATCTTCCGCAGATGTGGAAAACCAGTACAAACAGGCTTTTGCGCTTTATGAATCTGAGAAGTTCGGGGAAAGTAAAGATCTCATTGAAAAAGCGATCCAGCAAAATCCGAAGGATGCCCTGGTTCCTAAATTATATTTGCTGAATGCCTTCAATTCCGGAAAATCGAGTGGGAAAGAGGTGATGATTCTTCAACTGGAACAGATTGCCCTGAATTACGGTAAAACACCTGAAGGCGAAAAAGCCAAAGAAATGCTTAATTATCTGAAAAGTGACCTGAGCTTTCAGGCTACCGATAATAAAGGAAATGCGGTGCCTCAAAATCCGGGAGATATGGTAAACAATGTTCCGCAACAACCGACACAGCAGAATAACGGAATTGGCAGTTCTCCGCAAACGCAGGGAAATACTATGATGAATAATCCTCAGCAGAGCCAGCCGATGAACAACAGCGGAAGTAAACCGTCTAAAAAACAAAATAACAGTCAGCCTCCTGTGAATACAGTTCCGGCAAAACCACAATAAAAATAAAAGCGAAGAACTACTCTTCGCTTTTATTTTTTTTCTTTACTCCATGAAAATCTTTGAGATAGAAAGGCTCAAAATAAGCAATGTCCTCAAATTCTTTCTGCTCTATTTTTTCAAGTGCTTTTTTAACAAGATATTTTGAAGAAGGATAAACGGTTTCATCAAATACGGCATTCGAAAGCTGTAAGATATCTTTTGCTTTCTTGGCTCCGTCTCCTGCAAAAAGGATTTTTTTATCTTCAAATTCTTCAAAAGAAGTTTCGTCTAGAATTTTAGCCTCGGTTGCAGAAATTTCTTTGCCTGTTTTTCCGTCATAAACCGCCGTATAAACCTCCATTCGTCTCGCATCGATCATTGGTACTATCAAATCGTAGTTTTGGTCTAAAAAAGGCTCTATGATACTTTCCATAGAATTTACCGCAATCAGAGGAATTTTCAGTCCGTAGCAGAAACCTTTTGCAGAAGCTGCCCCAATTCTCAATCCGGTATACGAACCGGGACCTTTCCCCAGACAAACGGCTTCAATTTCCTTCATGGAAATTCCGGCTCCTTCCAAAGCCCATTCTACAAAAGTATGCAGACTTTCAGACTGTTTATAGTTTTCAGAAACTTCTTCCGTTACACACAACAGTTTTTCATTATCGGAGATGGCAACAGAACAGTTTTTTGACGAGGTTTCGAGATATAGAATTTTCATTTTTTAAATTTAAAATCAACAACAAAATGCAAATCGATTGTTTCCCTGCAAATTTATGGCTTTATTTCCACACTTTGCCTGCTCCAGAGTTTCCAGACCGATTTCTCCTTTTTCCATATTTCCAGCAATGCAAGAATCATTTCGAATTTCTGGCTTTTGTAGGTTCCTGAAACTTTTATTTTTCTTCTTAATGAGCATATATTTTTATCTTTTTTAAGCTCAGAAATTTCAATCTGTTCAATCTTATCATAAATGACTTTTTTCGAGCCGAAATCTCTCTTAAAATCCGAATAGTTCTGAATCCATCCATTGGAGTGTCCGAAAGAAACATCATTTTCGAACAAATCTAAAACTCCCGAATCGTTATTCTGTATCAGAGAATCCAGTTTTACCGTCTGAGAAAGGAGTTGTTTTTCCTCTTTAGAATATTTCTGTGAGTATGCGAAAATACAAGAGAAGCACAGTAAGAAGGGTAAAAGTTTCATAGTTCAAACTCAGATTAAGGCTTTCTGTGGATGGTTCTCGGTTCCGCCTGAGCAGAAGGGTAGATCGTCATATCCGAAATACAGACGTGTTTCGGAGCATTGACGCAGTAAGCGATGGAATCTGCAATATCTTCCGCTTTCAGAGGCTCATATCCGGCGTAAACCGTTGATGCTCTTTCGCTGTCTCCTTTAAATCTTACCATAGAAAAGTCTGTCTCTACAGCTCCCGGCTGAATATTCGTTACTTTAATTCCGAATTCCGTGAGTTCGATACGCATTCCTTCGGAAATAACATCCACTGCTTTTTTTGTAGCACAATAGACCACACCGTTTGCGTACGTCTGTCTCGCTGCAACGGAACTGATGTTGACGATATGTCCTGAATTTCGTTCTTTCATTCCGGGAATAATCATTTTAGAAACGTACAGAAGTCCTTTCACATTTCCGTCGATCATAGAATCCCAATCATCCGTTTTTCCGGCAGACAAAGGATCTAATCCATGAGCATTTCCGGCGTTGTTAATTAAAACATCAATATTTTTCCATTCCGAAGGAAGAGAACCGATTGCAGTTTCCACTTCTTCAAGATTTCTGACATCGAATTTTAAACTAAATATTTCGGTATATTGTGAAAGTTCGTTTTTTAAATTTTCCAGAACTTCAGACCTTCTTCCACAGATAATTATTCTGTTTCCCTGTTTTGCCAGAAGTTCAGCGGTAGATTTTCCGATTCCGGATGTTGCTCCGGTGATTAATATTGTTTTCATTTTTACTTTTTATTTTTGAATTGTATTATGTTTTTTGATTATCGGTTACTAATCGTACAGCTTTTTAACGCAAAGGATCTCTAAGATTCTTTTTATATGCCAACTGTTTTTAAGTTCGCAAAGCTACTTCGACAAGCTCAGCATAAACTATTCACTCAGCAAAGAAATCAAACGTTTTTCAATTATGGCAGATTACGGACAATCATTTATTAGTATAACAATTTACCAATATAACAATCATTAATACATTTAATTCAATCTTAAATTAATTTAGTTGGCGTCAAATGCTTCAAAAGCATCGGTGATATGTTCGATCGTCAGATTTTTATTTTCGTCGGGAAGAACAGAAATGATATCAAATCGTACTTCCTGATTTTTATTGTATTCTTCCATGAAATAATTGGCAGCCGAAACAATCAACTTAATCTTTCGTTTGTTTACGGCTTCCTGTGGAAGATTAAACACATCGGTAGAACGTGCCTTTACTTCAACGACTACAATTAAACTATCTTTTTCGGCAACCAAATCCAGTTCTGCTTTCTGATACCGAAAGTTTCTTACCAGAATTTTGTAGCCGTTTTTCTGTAAATATTCAGCGGCCAATTCTTCTGCTTTTTTACCAAAATCGTTGTGATCTGCCATTACTTAAAAGATAATTTCTGTTTTCTTGAAATCCAAACCTCTTTATTTTTGCAATCCCAGTAAAATTGCGTTGTAGAAAGGCTAGACTGTTCGAGATTTGGATATAATGAAATTGTATCATCCAATTTATTTGCATCAATATGAATTAATTTATCAATTGTAAAACCTAAATTATTCTCTAATTTAAAGGTTTTATAATGTGTAAAATCAAATTTACTATCATCAAATAATTTCCCTGTGTCTCTATATTGATATAAAGTATAGTGCTGGTTTTTACAAGGACATTTCTCTGTGTACTCTAACTTCAAATTTCTTTTAAAAAAGATAAAATACAAACTCAAAGTTATCAGAAATAATATAAAGAGAATGCCTTTAATTATATTTTTATCCAAAATGTTCATTTAGATGCTCTCTTCATTTTGTCCGTTTTTAAAACTCAATCTTAACCTTATTCTTAACCTCCATTCTCACATTTCCACCAATAATCAACGGTCTGTTGTCTTTGATGTGTCCATTCGGGAAACCGAAAGCTGTTGGGAAATTGTACTTTGAAATTCTGTCGGCAATTAACTTGTAAGCAAATTCATCAAAGCTTTCTTCGTATTGTTTATTTTCTTTTTCATCGCCCATATTGGTCATTCCGCCGATAATCAAACCTGAAATTTTATTAAAAACTCCGGCTAATTCAAGACTCATGATCATTCTGTCGAGAGCATAAAAATTTTCGCCGATATCTTCAATGAAAAGAATTTTATCTTTAAAATCAAAGGAATATTTCGTTCCTAAAAGCGCATAAATCAAGGCTAAATTTCCACCGACCAACTGTCCTTCAACGTTTCCTTTTTTATTAAACTGATGAGAGGAGAGGCTATATTTAAGGGATTTTCCTTTTAAAACATCAAAAATAAGATCGTAGCTTTCTTCGGTAACGCCAAAGCTCGACGTTTTTACAGTCTGTCCGTGAATCGATGCAAAACCTTTTTTTAAAAGATAACTCTGGATTACAGTATTGTCTGAATATCCAATGTACCATTTCGGATTTTTGGCAAAGTTTTTAAGATTAAGCTCAGGAATGAGATGCTGACAACCGTAACCGCCTCTTGAAGCCCAGACTGCGGAAATTTCGCTGTCATTGAGCGCCCAGTTCATGTCTTTTAATCTTTCCTGCTCCGTTCCTGCGTAATTGTATCCGTTTGCATATTTCGTGTAAAGATGTTCTCCCAAAACGGGTTCGAAACCTTTACTTTTAATCATTTCGATTCCCTTTTCAAGCTGGGAAGATTCTACGGCTCCCGCAGGAGAAATAATGGCTATTTTATCGCCTTTTTTCAGAGATTTTGGAAAGATTGTTTTATTCATTTGTCTTTTTGTATTTTACTTCGGTTTTCTCTGCTTCTTCCAGTCTTTTATCAAACTGATTGAATTTTTTAAAGCTCTGCAAGAAGATAAAGAAACTGAATATGATGAGAATTCCGCCAACAATTCTTCTGATTCTGTTGGCTAATTTTTGGGTAAGTCTGTCGTGAAACTGCTTTGCAAGGAATATTTTTACCAGATCGATAAAGAGATACGTTCCGATGACAATTCCGATGTATAAAATGAAATTACTGGTATCAGGATACTGATTTCTTACCGAAATAACGGTGACAAGCCAGAAAAGGATAACTCCGACATTCAGAAGATTAAAGAAAAAACCGTTAACGAATGTTTTAAAGTAATTCTGATTGATGAATTTTTCTTCTCCGGGAATATGCATCTTGGTTTTGGTAACCATCATCACAATTCCGTACACAAAGATCAGAATGGCGGTAATTCTGTAAAATCCGGGATGTTTATCGATGAGCGTTACAATATCTGCACTCGCATAATACGCTGCCAAAATGCACAGAAGATCTGCAGAAATAACGCCTAAATCCAGTGCTAAAGCATGTTTCGGACCTCTCGAAAAGCTGGTTTCAATTAAAAGGAAAAAAATAGGTCCTATAAAAACCAGACTCAGCATGAATCCTAAAACGATGGCAGATAATATAAGTTCAAACATTCAGTGGTGTTTTCAATGAAATAATTTCATCTATTTATACAAAGTTAGTTTTTATGTTGTAAAAAGCAAATATGAAAATGATTTGATGTTATTTACTGTAAAATATTATTATCTGTTCTAAAAATAAAAAAAAATGCAATTTCTTGCAGTTAATTTTCCGGACAATTTTCATTGTAACTAAATTTAAAATCTTTTCGAATCTTCAGCCCAAAAATACCTTTTTCGAAGATATAAGTGATTTGATTGTTTCCCCACATTTTTTTATAATCAATAAAGAAACTTCTTGTCATGTAGGAGTATTCATAAGCATTATCACTTAAATAAATATAAGTTGTCTTTCCTTTTTGATGACTATATTTTCCTCCAACTTCAGCAATCATATTTTTAAAGCAATATGTTTCTTTCTGAGGATTCATTCCGGTTATATAATTAATCAGAAAAAAGGCATTTATGATCATTGGAAATGTAACTCCAAAGAAATAATTTTTACCTAAAACTCCTATTCTGATAATGTTTTTATTGATCAAAATATTACTTATAATAACCAGAAGAATAATAATTCCTACAAACCAATAAAAATTAAATACCGTTTTAAATATTACAGTAAATACCAAAACTGCATTAAGAATACTAAAAACGATATATTTATCAATTTTAGTCATTAATCCACAATCTTGAAATCCAATTGTTTTTGAATAAGATTTGCTTTAACCACTTTGATCTGAACCTGATCTCCCAACTGGTATTTTTTACCATGTCTGTTTCCGTACACGGCGTGAGTTTTTGCATCATAAGAGTAAGAATCGTCGGTTAAATCTCTTAATTTGATTAATCCTTCCGCACCGTTTTCCGGAATTTCTACCCAGAAACCAAATTCCGCAACACCTGAAATAACTCCGTTGAAAGTTTCTCCCAAATGTTTTTCCATAAATTTCACCTGCATGAATTTTATCGAATCTCTTTCCGCATCTGCCGCCAGTCTTTCCATATAACTGCAGTGTTTTGCTTTTTCTTCAAGATCTGCCTTGTTCGGAGATTTTCCGCCATCAAGATAATGCTGCAACAATCTGTGTGCAATTAAATCCGGATAACGACGGATAGGAGAGGTGAAGTGGCTGTAATAATCGAATCCCAATCCGTAGTGACCGATAGGTTCTGTAGAATAAACCGCCTTGCTCATGCTTCGCATCGCCAGAGTTTCGATCATATTTTCTTCACCTTTACCTTTTACATCGTGCAATAATTTGTTTAAAGATTCTGCTATTTTTTTGGTATTCGCCAAGTCCATTTTATATCCGAAAGTCGACACAAAATCTCTCAGAGATTCTAGTTTTGCAGGATCCGGATCGTCGTGAACCCTGTAAATAAAAGTATTCTGCGAAATTTCCCCTCTCTTGTTCAGAGAAACAAATTCCGATACTTTTTTATTCGCCAACAACATAAATTCTTCGATCAAATGATTGGAATCTTTGCTTATTTTAAAGTAAACTCCAACAGGCTCGTTGTTTTCATCCAGATTGAACCGTACTTCGCTTCTGTCGAAAGTAATTGCTCCGTCTTTGATTCTTTTCTGACGCATGATTTTCGCCAGTTGATCTAAAACCAGAATTTCTTCTTTAAAATCACCGTCTTTTCCTTCAATTCTTTCCTGCGCTTCTTCATACGTAAATCGTCTGTCTGAATGAATTACTGTTCTTCCGAACCACTGTTTTTTGATTTCAGCTTTGTCATTCAGCTCAAAAACGGCTGAAAAAGTAAATTTATCTTCGTGCGGACGAAGCGAACAGACATCATTACTTAAAACTTCCGGAAGCATCGGTACAACGCGGTCTACCAAATATACGGAAGTCGCTCTCTGGTAAGCTTCATCATCCAGAATTGTTCCCGGAACCACATAATGAGAAACATCCGCAATATGAACTCCGATTTCCCAGTTTCCGTTGTCTAATTTTCTGATGGATAAAGCATCATCAAAATCTTTTGCATCTTTCGGGTCGATGGTGAAGGTTGTAATTCCACGCATATCCCATCTTTTTGCAACTTCTTCTTCATTGATGCTTCTGTCTATTTTATCTGCATCTCTTTCCACTTCTTCAGGGAATTCGTACGGCAGTCCGTATTCCGCAAGAATAGAGTGGATCTCCGTTTCATGTTCTCCGGGAGCTCCTAAAACCTGGATAATTTCTCCTTCCGGATTTTTATCTCCCGGTCTCCATTCCGTCATTTTTACGATCACTTTATTGCCGTCTTCCGCACCTCCAAATTTAGGTTTCGGAACAAAAATATCGGTATTAATGGTCTTTTTATCGCAAACCACAAAACCAAAATCTTTATGAGGAACGATCTGCAAAGTTCCTACGAATTCCGTTCTCGTTCTTTCCAGAACTTCCAGAACAGAGCCTTCCAGCTTTTTACCTTTGTAAGTGTAGGTTACAATTAATACTTTATCGCCCTGCAAAGCATCTTTTACATTTTTGGAGTGGATAAAAATATCATCTTCAAGACCTTCTACCTTTACATAAGCATTACCGGACTGGTTGAAATCGATAATTCCTGTTAACGTTCCTTTGATATTAAGGTTAACAATATATTTTCCTTTTTCTGTTTCTTTAATTCTTTCGGCAGCCTGCAATCTGTGCAGTGCCTGAATCACAAGTTCTCTCTGTCTTGGATTCTTATAATCTATTCCGTCTGAAATCTGCTTATAATTATAGACTTTCGTGGAATTTTCATTCATAAATCTAAGGATCAGTTTTCCGATCTCCTTTAGTTTATGTTCATTTTTCTGACTTATATATTTTCTTTTTTTTGCCATTTTAATTTGTAATTCGTTAAATTTTCAATTCTGATCTCCCGATCAGAGGGATTTAAATCATTCTTTAACAAGAGATTTTTTAAATCTTAAAGTTTAGTTTATTGGTAAAAACCCATCAATTTTCCTTCCATTTATTCTACAACGGAAGTTTTAGTTTTGTATAAATTTAATACAAATATGGAGAAGAGTGGAGAAAAACCTTTTAATAATGTGTTTTTAAATTTTCTACAGGCTTGTATGGAAATAATAGATGGTAAATTCTATTGGACGCTGCAAATATACAAAATAAAAAATAAATAAGGCTTGCAAATTGATTTACAAGCCTTTATACTTTTAGCAGAATGCAATTTTGTCTACTCTGTTTTGATGTCTACCTCCTTCAAAGTCTGTAGAAAGGAATTTTTCAGCAATTTCGATAGCCACTTCCTTTGATATGAATCTTGCAGGGATAGAAATCATATTAGCATCATTATGCTGTCTTGCCAAGGAAGCAATCTCCGGCATCCAGCAAAGTGCGCAGCGAATCTTCTGATGTTTGTTGGCAGTAATCTGAACACCGTTCCCGCTTCCGCAGATTAAAATTCCCAGTTCATTTTCACCGTTTTCAACAGATGTAGCAGCGGGGTGTACAAAGTCCGGATAATCCACACTGTCTGTGGAAAACGTACCAAAATCCTGGATTTCAAAACGTTCTGAAAGATAGTTCTTAACAATCTCCTTGTATTCATAGCCTGCGTGGTCTGCAGCAATTGCTATTTTTCTTTTCATAATACTTGTATTAAGCCTTTAATAGATTTATTCCACACAAAGTTAAGTATAATGTGGATAAGTTTTAAATTTTTGCGAGTTAATTGTGAAAACGCTTGTGGGTAACTGTTGAAAAAAGTTCTAAAACTAAAGTTTCGTAACATTGAAAAATTTTGTAATGGAATTTTACTTTCATAGATCCGACATTTTTTTACACAAAGTTATTGGGGAGAATTCTTAGTCTTTTCCATAAAATATTTATTAATAATAGTAAATTCTGAAAGTTACCCACAATTGTTAATAACGATGTGAAATACTCTAATATCAATGGATTACAATGTATATAAGTTGTGAATTGGCTTAAAATTAAATGTGGTAAAGTATTTCATTAAAATTTATCCCCTAAACTAACAATACTCAACAACAGTATCATTTTTCTTTTTTTAAGAGAAAAGAAATTATGTTGATTGATGAATGATGAGTCTGCGGGAAACTTTTTGAAAACTTTTCAAAGCTTGAATCGTTCTGAAAATTTTAAAATCTTACATTTGTGAAACAAAATTTGAACTAAATGAATGAACTCGACCTGCCGGAAAAAATGAAGCCAATGGATTCTCAAAGTCGGTTCACTTTACCTGAAAAAATATAAAATGTACATATGAAAACAATCAATGATTTCAATTTCAATGAAAAGAAGGCACTTGTAAGAGTGGATTTCAATGTTCCGCAGGACGACCAGCTTAAAGTAACAGACAATACGAGAATTGTTGCGGTAAAACCAACCGTAGATAAAATCCTTAAAGATGGCGGTTCTGTAATTTTAATGGCTCACTTAGGGAGACCAAAAGGAGAGGTTAAAGACGAGTTTTCGCTGAAACATATCGTAGACGAGGTTTCTGAGGTTTTAGGACAGGAAGTTAAGTTTGTGGACGAATGTGTTGGAGAAAAGGCTGAAAAGGCTGCTTCTGAGCTTAAACCGGGAGAAATTCTTTTGTTGGAGAATCTGCGTTTTCATAACGAAGAGGAAAAAGGCGATGAAGCTTTTGCAGAACAGCTTTCTAAATTAGCAGATGCATATGTGAATGATGCATTCGGGACAGCTCACAGAGCGCATGCTTCAACAGCGGTTATTGCTAAATTTTTTCCATCAACTAAATTTTTCGGTTTATTGATGGCTAAAGAGCTTCAGGCGATTGATAAAGTACTAAAAAGCGGTGAAAGACCTGTTACAGCTATTCTTGGTGGTTCTAAAGTTTCAACTAAAATTACCATTATAGAAAATATTTTACCGGCAGTTGATAATTTAATCATCGGAGGCGGAATGGCGTTTACTTTCATTAAGGCCTTAGGAGGGAAGATCGGAACTTCATTAGTGGAAGAAGATAAGTTACCTTTGGCACTGGAGATTTTAGAAAAAGCGAAGGAACATAAAGTAAAAGTTTATCTTCCGTCTGATACAGTAATTGCTGAAAGTTTCAATAATGATGCCGACAGAAAAGAAGTAGATATTTACGAAATTCCTGAAGGATGGATGGGACTGGATGCAGGTTCGAAATCGAGAGATCAGTTCAATGATGTATTGTTAAATTCCAGAACCATTCTTTGGAACGGACCGATCGGAGTTTTCGAAATGTCGAATTTTGCTGCAGGAACAATTGCGTTGGGAGACAGTATTGCCGAAGCTACAAAATTGGGAGCTTTCTCTTTAGTTGGAGGAGGAGACAGTGTTGCGTTTGTGAAGCAATTCGGTTACGGAGAAAAAGTAAGTTATGTTTCTACCGGAGGAGGAGCGATGTTGGAAAGTCTGGAAGGTTTGGAACTTCCGGGTGTTGCTGCCATTAACAATTAAGAAAATTAATTTATATATCTTAAGTCCGCTGATTTTTTCGGCGGACTTTTTATTTTAAGCTTGCTCAAAGTCATTTTAAATTTAACCGCAAAAGATACAAAAGACTTTATTGAATTTATTTAAAGTATTACAAAAGTCTGCAAAGAGAAAAATCTTTGATTTTTTTACTTATTTATTCTTTTTCAGTTTAAGTATTAAATTTAAGAAACTAAAGTGTTTAAATCTTTTGTTATATAAAAGTTTAAATATTGTTCTTAAAAAACGATCAGTATTTTTAATTTTCAAATATG
>APMI01064766.1_pt1 | contig 15135 bp, 10 predicted proteins | sample 667938 | NCBI WGS metagenome assembly APMI01 (sample SAMN01084076, study PRJNA167559) | wastewater metagenome | biome: Wastewater | place: Denmark: Ejby Moelle, Odense | collected 2011-11-28 | reverse complement strand
TCAATCATTTTTTCAACCGTAATGTTATAATATGAAATGGCAGGAGCCTCTCCGTAGCCTTTTATACCAAAGTGTTCCAGCTCCACAACCAACGTGGGCTGATGTGTTTTTGTGCCTTTTGAAATAGTAAAGGGATAGGCAAATTTCAAGTTGAAAGGATAATAATTAAGTTTCATTTATTCTCGATTTTATGCAAAAAAGGATTTCCTTTTGATATTACCAAAAGGATTTTTAAACTTAAAAACATCACTACATAAAAAAAATTGTATAGTATCTTTGCATGTATCAGTTTCTAATTATGTTTTAAATAAATGAAATTATTTTATGCCATCATTTGATTTTGTAAGCAAGGTAGATGCTCAGGCATTGGACAATGCGGTGAATGTTGTTACCAAAGAAATAGCGAATCGTTTCGACTTTAAAGGATCACATCTGGTGATTGATTTAGACAAGAAAAATTATTTACTGAAAATAGAAACGGAGGATGACATGAAGATGAAACAACTCATGGACGTTCTCATTAGCCGGGCACACAAGCAAGGAATATCTCCCGAAGCTTTTGATCTAAGCAAAGAAGGAAGCATGGTAGGCAAGGCATGGAAAAAAGAAATTTCGGTAAGAAATGGGTTAAAACAAGAAGATGCGAAAAAGATTGTAAAACAAATTAAGGATAGTGGTCTTAAAGTTCAGGCATCCATAAATGACGATCTGGTTCGCGTAACCGGAAAAAAAATTGACGATCTTCAAGAGGTAATTCAAGCTTCTAAAGGATGGAATTTGGCAATTCCATTACAAATAGAAAATATGAGAAGCTAACTTTATCCAAAATAACTATAGAATATGCTGCGTCAGGTACTGGAAAAATCTGTGTAAAAATTTGTACCTGCTTTTTAGAAAGAAATGTTGGGTTGGTTCTGTTTTAAATATATTTCGATTATCTAAAATTTATTTTTAGATTTGTCTAAATTTATTTTTCACAATGACTAATTATTCTCCCACCGAGGAGAACTATCTAAAAACGATATTTCATCTTCAGCAATCTTCCAAAACTATAGGAACGAATGATCTTGCAGCAATACTCAACACTACACCTGCCTCCGTTACGGATATGTTGAAAAAACTGAGCAAAAAGAAATTAGTCAGTTATAAGGCCTACTATGGTTGTTCACTTACCGGCATGGGCAATACCATTGCATTAAGTATTATAAGAAGACACCGGTTATGGGAATACTTTTTATCAGAAAAATTAGGATTTACTTGGGAGGAGGTGCATGATATTGCAGAGGAGCTGGAACACATCGGCAACGAAAAATTGATTAATAGGTTGGATGAATATTTGAATTTTCCCTGTGTGGATCCACACGGAGATCCAATTCCCGATGCCCATGGAAAAATAGCCGTTCAAAAGCAAATACCAATATCCAACTTACCGCAAAATTGCAATGCCATAGTAACACAAATACGCAACCAATCCACAGAAATGTTAGAAATGCTGAGCGAAAAGAAAATTGCCATTGGTACGCAAATACAAGTTCTGAAAAAATATTCTTTTGACGAGTCCATGGAAATCATTTCTGACAACAAATACCCAGCTCACATATCCAAAGAATTATCTCAAAATATATTTATAGAATACTAATGTCAAAGCATCATTCAGAAATTTCACTGAGCGAAGTACATCAATCTGTGGATACTACCAATCCTCACAAATCGCGCTGGAGAAGAGTTTTGGCTTTCTTTGGTCCGGCTTACCTCGTTAGTGTCGGCTATATGGATCCCGGAAACTGGGCAACAGACTTAGCCGGAGGTAGCCAATTTGGATACTCCTTATTATGGGTATTGGTGATGAGCAATATTATGGCACTATTACTACAAAGCCTTTCAGCAAGATTAGGTATTGTAAGAAAAAGAGATTTGGCGCAAGCCAATCGGGAAACCTATCCCAAAAGAGTAAACTTTGTTTTATGGATTCTGGCCGAAATTGCAATAGCCGCTACCGATTTGGCCGAAATATTAGGAATGGCCATTGGTTTGCAACTGCTTACAGGTATGCCACTCATATATGGAGTTCTTATCACATCACTTGACACGTTTTTACTCATCATGCTTCAAAGGTTAGGTATGAGAAAACTTGAAGCATTTATCATTGGTCTGATATTCATTATTGGCATGTCTTTTTTGATTCAACTTTTGGTAGCTCAACCCAATGCAGGCGAAATCGTGTCGGGACTTGTACCTCATATTGAAAACGACACTGCCTTGTACATTGCCATTGGTATCATTGGTGCAACAGTAATGCCACATAACTTGTATTTACATTCGGCACTGGTGCAAACCAGAAAGTTCAATAGCGATGATGCCAGTATAAAAAGAGCACTAAAGCTCAACTTTATTGACAGTGCCGTAGCACTCAATATGGCCTTGCTGGTAAATGCAGCTATTTTGATACTGGCCGCTGCCGTATTTTACAAAACAGGACGCTCTGATGTAGGAGAAATAAAACAGGCCTATGAACTATTGCCGCAACATTTAGGAAGCAATTTTGCGGCTAAACTATTTGCAGTTGCTTTAATCGCCGCCGGGCAAAGCAGTACAATAACTGGTACACTTGCCGGGCAAATAGTGATGGAAGGCTATTTAAGGTTAAGAATAAATCCAATTGTAAGAAGACTCAAAACACGCCTTATTGCGATTATTCCTGCCGCATTAGTGATCCTGATAAATGGCGAAGACGATGTAAACAGTTTACTGATCTTTAGCCAAGTTGTACTCAGTATGCAATTAGGATTTGCAGTTATTCCGCTTATTCACTTTGTAAGCGATAAAAAAACAATGGGTAAGTTTGTAATAAAGAATTGGGTAAAAATTGCGGCCTGGCTTATTACCATCATTTTGGTGTACCTAAATGCCCGACTGATTGTAGAACAGGTAGCTGATTATTTTACTACATCAGGCAATATTTTTTGGAAACTAATAATTGTTTTAGGCGGCATAGGATTTATACTACTGTTATGCTACACTACCTTTTTCCCATTTTTTAAAAAAGGGGCTGCACAACGGGTTACATTACATAACGAACCCAAAACATTAACCCTCCACCCCGTATCCACTTACAAAAAAATTGCCGTAACTCTCGATTTTGGCGAACTGGATCAATTTGTCATCAACCATGCCTTATCGCAAGGAAATAAAAACAGCCACTATATCCTTATTCATATTACCGAAAGTGTGGCAGGCATCGTAAATTATCAGGAAAGTGTCGATGATGAAACAATTGCCGACCGCAAGTTTCTAAACAACTATGTAAATCAACTTACGGCTAAAGGATACAGTGCCGAAACCCAGTTAGGATTTGGAAAAGCCGCTGAAGGTATTGCCGAAATCGTTAAAAAAACAAACGCCGATCTTTTAGTAATTGGTGCTCATGGGCACAAAGGATTTAAAGACATCATCTTTGGTGAAACGATCAACAATGTTAGACATTTGGTTTCAATACCAGTACTTGTAGTGCAATAAAACAGTAATGGTAACAGAATATTATATCTACAAGCCTGCTTCAATCCTGATAGATTTTGTATTATTGGCAATTATATGAATACATTTTCCAACATAAAAGAGCTGCTGTCAACGCTTGTGCGAGAGCACAAGCTACTGACTGAAATGTTTGAAAAGCGAAAAACGCTTTCTTATAAGTATGATTATGCTTTGGAACTGGTGGATTATAATGAAGAAAGGATTCGCTATTTGATTGCTCATGCCGTAATCAGGGAGAATGCAAATTTTCTTGAAATAGATGACCAATTTATACAATTCTTCGAGCAGGTATTAGAAGTAAACGAAGAGATAAATACCGCATCGATCAATGCAAATATCCAGAGTGTTAAAGAAAATACACTCTACTATCTCAACGAAAATAATGAGGGTAGAAAATACGATTATCTAAGAAGGGTAAAAGGTACTTTACGGAAAATAGGAAACATAACATTAAGAAACGTAATTGATCTAAAACGAAATACAGACAACACATTTAAAAACGAACCCAATTACAAAATAAAAAAGGCCAAGCTCGAAAACCTTGATCAAAAAAGAATTGATATCAATTTGTTGATAGCACAAACTTATTATTTGGTTTCGGAAGAAGAGCAAACTTTTTTTAAGGCTGCCTTAGACGAAGAGCTAAACCGAATCATCACACAGTTAAAGCTTCAACTAAATGAGTGCCGCCACAATCTCCTACACATTCAAAAACAAATTATTGAATACCTGAATCAGATCAAGTATCAAAGTGGTGTTATCGAAAAGCTACGTCAAATAAAATATCTGAAAGACCAGTTCACTTTGCGAACAGATAGTGATATCGATTCTATATTCAACAAAAACAACGATCTGATTTTTGAACCGAATCCTACATACCCACTAAAGTTGAGTGTGAGCTTTTTGCAGGTTAATAGTGATGCGCATAATAGTATCAAAAAGATAGCGAAGAAGATCAAAACATCAGTAAAAATAAAACTTCCTTTAGCCGGAATCATTTCAACTGAATATCTTCAAAATAATGTAGAGGAAGAAATTCAAACCAATCTGGAAGAAATCAGAAATGGTTTTCTTGCATCTGGAAATAATTTATTTTCTTTTGTGATGAACTACAATTTTGAACAAGTACTTTCTTTTGATGAAAAGGTAACGGTATATTGCCAGTTAATTTCTCAATACGAACCATCCTTCAACATGACCGAGCAATATAGTTTGCATGAGGAAGTAGAATATGCAATGATTTATCCAAAATAATAAACAATGGAAGCTCCCAAATTTACCGCCGATATTTTTGAGGTACTAAGCAAAGGAAAATTTATTTGTTCCAATAGCAATGACGAGCATATTCGAAAATTATATGCGACCATCGATGATGAGCAAAATTTCAATTTCTTATATGCCTATTTTCTACACATCAACTTCCTTTTGGAGAAGGGTGATGAGTACTACTACTTTAGCAGGCGGGAAACCTCTGTTGACTTAGAACGAAAAATTGAACAAGCTTTCAAATGGATTGATATACTTGATTTTTTCAAAACCTTTGACAACTCCTTTGGTTCCGGCTATCGCTTTACACCTTCAAACATTTTAGTAAAACTGAATCTTGATGCTGAATTAAAATCCAAAATAGATGGATTAAAAAAGCATAGTGGCGGAAAGGAAAAGCCCAATGAAATTTTGGAAAAAATACTGAACGATCTTGTGCGAGATAAGTTTATTGACATTGAAGACCCTAACTTTCAACAATACAAAGTACTATCCTCGTTCAAATATCTGGAACAAATTGTAATGACCATAAATATTTCAGAAGAAATAAAAAATGAGATACCTGAGTAAAATAATAATGATAGAAAGTGCCAACGTCAGATACACAGAAGTAAATCTCGATGGCAATGTGCATTTTATTGGAACACAAGGTGTGGGAAAGAGTACATTGCTTAGAGCTTTGCTTTTTTTCTATAATGCCAATCAACAGAAACTGGGCATACCTGTTGGAAAAAAATCTTTTGTAGATTTTTATTTTCCTTACCCAAACTCATATATCATTTATGAGGTAACAAGGGAAACAGGTGCTTTTTGCATTTTACTTTCTAAGTCGCAAGGTCGTGTAAGTTTCCGATTTATAGATGGCGCTTATACGAGAGCACATTTCATCGACAATGATGGAAACATTTTTGAAAACTGGGATAAAATAAGACTAGCCTTAGGCAAAGACAAAATAGGCAGTTCTAAAAAAATTGACCGTTATGAGGATTACAGAAATATACTATACGGAAACAGTCAGGGATTGGGTACTGAATTTAGAAAATATTCTTTGCTCGAAAGCAAACAATATCAAAATATTCCGAGAGCCATTCAGCATGTTTTTCTCAACTACAAAGTAGAAAGTGAGTTCATTAAAGACACTATTATAAAATCGTTGAATGAAGAAGATATAAAAATTGATCTTTCCAACTATTCTCACCACCTTAAAGATTTTGAAAATCAATTAGGCGACATCAAAAAGTGGACAGAAAAAGCAAAGAATGGAGAGATGGTAGTTCGCAAGCAAGCCGAAACGGTTATCACGACTTACGCCGCTATCAAATTTAATGAAAATGAAAAACGAAAATTGGCTGGAGAACTGGTTTGGCAACTCAATGAAATCAAAACTCAACAGCCCAAAGTAGCAGAAAGAATTGAGAAAGAAGAACAAAAACGAAACACTCTTATTGATAAAATAAAAGATATTGAAACCAAGTTTCAGAACAAGAAAGACAAAATCACTTCCGAAATAAACATCTACAACGGCAAGTTGAAAGATGCAAAAATAAAGGCAGACGAGTATGAACAACTGAACATTGAAGGCATTATCAGGAGGGTGACAAAAAAAACAGAATGGGAAGGAGAAAAAGAAAACCTAACTCAACAAAAGGAGCTTTTAGAATCTGACTTCACCGATATTAAGCAAAAATTTGAAGCACAAATAACCCTGTTGTGTAATCAATTGGCAGCGTTTGAAAATTCTAAACAAACAGAAATCAATACTGCCAATCAGCAACTGTTTCTTACAAAAGAAGCACTCACAAAAGAATACGACAAACTGTTTGAAGACATCAGAAAGCAGCAGCAGGCAAAATTAGAACTAACAAAAAATCTGGTTGAAGAAAAGAAAGCGGCTATTTCCAATTTGAAGATTCAGAAAGTGAAAACAGAGAGTACCCGGTTCTATGAAACGGAAATACATCAGTTGCAAACCGAAAAGCAAGATTTTGCCGAGCGCATACGCCTGCTTAAAAGTGAAACAAAGCAACTGAATGACGAAATAGAAACCATTAAAAAACAATGGGAACTGGAAAAAGAAAAAACTGAAACATCCATAAATAATCAGAAGGAAAAAATTAGTGAACAAATTGCAAGGCTAAACACCCAAATAAACAACATCAACGAAAAAATTGAAAATAGCAAAGACTCTCTTTATGGTTGGTTAAATAATGAATATCCCCATTGGGAAAAAACAATTGGAAAAGTAATTGATGAAGAAAATGTTTTGTTTCAATCTGGTCTGTCGCCCGAACTTATTTCCACAGAGGGCACTGGCTTCTACGGCCTAAAATTAAATCTTAAAGAAGTCGGAAAATCTGTAAAAACAGTTGCAGACTATGAAAAGGAGAAAATTGCTTTAAGTAAAAAAATAGAAGAATTACATGCCAATATTACCAAACTGGAAGAACGATTAAACACAGAAGCAGACCAACTTAGAAAAAAACAGCAACCCAAAATAAATAAATGCAAAGACATTATTCGAAAAAACGAATATGATGTGGAACTGTACAGTCAAAAACTGAGTAGTACAACCATCGCAATAGACGAACAGATTGCAAAAGCATCAGAAGAAAAGAAGAATGGTTTACTACAAATTCAAAATGAAATTGAAAGAGTAAGTGCCGAAAAACTCGATGCCGACAAAGGTGTATCCGATGTTGAAAACGAAGTAAAAAAGCAAATAGAATCCCGCAAAAGGGAAAAAAATAAAAGAATAGACTCCGAACAAAATTCAGTAGATACCTTGATTTCCGAAATCAAGACAGCTATTCTTAGCACACAGGAAATAACTAAAAGAAGCACGGATGAGCTATCGTTACAAAAGCAACACGAACTAAGCACTAAGGGTGCCGATACAGAAAAAATTGTGGCTTACGAAAAACGAATCACAGAGCTAAAAGCAGAGCTATCCTTTATCGAAAAAAACCGGGACAAAGTTGCAGAGTATAATAAGGATAAAAAGGAGTTATTTGACAAGGTTGAGTCATTCAAAAATCAAAAATCAACTTTTGAAAATCAGTTAGCCACTGAGCAATCTAAACACTTTCAGCAAAAACAAAAATTTGATGATGACATTAGTTTGATTCGAGAAGAAACGGAGCGCATCGAACGGCAACTGCAAAATATAAATGAAGATTTGTGCGAATACGAAAAGTTTAGAATAACAGACTGCTTTAGAAGTATTCCAGAACTTTTAGCCGAACCCATCGCAGAAAGCAGAACAGAAAAGCGGGGCGTAAATTTAATTTCAGAACTCAACGAAAAGCACTACGCCGGTGTTCAAAAATATACCGATTTGCAAGCAGCCATCCACAAATTCAATGGCAACTTCTCTTCGCAAAATATCTTCAAATTCAAAACTACCCTGATAGAGCAAGAAGCGTATTTTCAGTTTTCAGAAGACTTAAAGGAATTTGTAGAAGAGGATAAAATTTCAGTTTTTGAAAAACGGATCAATGAACTATTTGCTGACATCATCAGGCAGGTTGGAAAAGAAACAAACGATTTACTTTCTAAAGAAGGCGAAATAGAAACTGTTATCAAAGACATCAACGCAGATTTTGTAAAACGCATTTTCACAGGTGTTATTAAGAGTATTGAACTAAGAGTGGTACCCAGTGAAAACACTATCGTTCACCTGCTCACCGAAATCAAGAAATTTAACGATGAAAACATTCACGACATTGGAGTTTCCAATTTGTTTTCGGCAAATGAGCAAACAAGAGAATCAAAAAACAAAGAGGCCATACGCTTACTTTCACTTCTTACAGCCGAGATTGCCAAATACAAACACAACGACATCAGCCTTTCCGATACATTCGAACTAGAATTTAAGGTTATCGAAAACGACAACGACACCAACTGGGTTCAAAGTTTGGCCAACGTTGGTTCTAACGGAACAGACGTACTTGTAAAAGCAATGATTAATATTATGTTGCTAAATGTGTTTAAGGAAGGTGCTACAAAAAATAAATTCAAAGACTTCCGCCTGCATTGCATGGTGGACGAAATTGGAACTTTGCACATAGAAAATGTTCGGGGGCTATTGAAATTTGCCAACGACCGAAATATCTTTATCCTCAACGGTTCTCCTCAGTCTGTAGATGCGCTGGCCTATAGATATACTTACAAATTAGCCAAACGCACAGATGCACAAAATGGCAAACCGGTTACGGTCATTACACGATTAATAACCAATAACCGAGACCGCCAATGAAGCTACCACTAAGCGTTGCCGAAAAACTATTATTGCTTGTAAATGGAGACAAAATCCCTGCAAGCAAATTGAAGCATGACATTGTTTCGACAATGATTTTGGAGGGAGTGCTGTATAAATCAGGAAAGCACAAATGCACTATTCAGCTAATCAGCCAAGAGCAACTAAAGCTGTATTTAGAAAACCATTTTTCAATAAACGATTTACAGGCATACATTCAAGTATTCAAAAATAAAAACGTAACAAGAAGCGAACTCACGATAGTTTCATCCGATCCTAAGCTCACAAAGGTTAGAACGTTCAAAGGTTTTTTGGTGAATTGCTATTCTCCAGTCCGGGCAAAACTGAATAATCAATCAATAACCGTTCATCCTGCAAATGGAACGTTTCAGTTTATTTACGATTTTGAGCACTTCCTTCCTGAAGAAAACATCACCATTGTAGGGATTGAAAATCCTGAAAATTTTAGGTATATTGAAAAACAAAAGCATTTGTTCCCCACCATCAATCCTCTTTTTGTAAGCCGCTATCCACAAAATCAAAGCAAAGATTTAATAAAGTGGCTACAATCCATCCCCCATCATTACTGGCATTTTGGCGATTTTGACTTTGCAGGTATTGGTATTTATTTGAATGAATTCAAAAAACATTTATTTGACAAAGCAAAATTTTTTATACCAGAAAATATAGCGCACCTGATTGTTGCAAATGGCAATAAACAACGATACGATCTACAAAAGATCAACTTCAACATCCATACTATTGCAGAAAAGGAACTACAGAAACTTATTTCCCTTATTCATCAATACAAGAAGGGGTTAGATCAGGAAATTCTAATCAAGTAATGGTAAATATTTCCGCATCAAATCTTCCCGAAAAAAACAAAACGGTTTATATTGAAGGTCTTTTTTGTTTAAGCAAATGCTTGAAGCGGCTAAACGTTTCGGGCTTTATATTTAAATATGAAGCCAGATATTTTTGAGGAACACGTTGTAAGGTTTCGGGAGAGTTGCCTACAAAATTTAAAAATCGATCTCTGGGTGTTTGCATAATAAGGCTTGTTTGCCACTTGTCTTTTAACACCATTGTATGAACAGTAACCAGCCGACCCAGCTTTTCAAATTTATGATTAGAAGAAAAAAAATGCTCCATATCATTAAAAGTAACTGATACCACTTCGCTGGCTTCAATAGTTTCTACAAAATATTCTGAAGGCTGCCTAGTATAAAATGATTCCTGACTTGTTATAAGATGCCCTTCTCTTGAAATTTGAACAATATGCTCTTCATCACCCGTTTTGTAATACTTACGAATCAATCCTTTGTTCACAAAGTTCATATAGTTTTCTACTTCTCCCCCTTTGGTAATAAGTTGCTTTTTTCCAAACTTTCTTAGGCTAAGAATAGGTAATAAATCTTTTTTTACTTCGCTATCAGAGATCGGTACAAACTGGCGTAAAAATTTTACAAATTCACTCGCAATATTATCATTAACAGACATGTCCAAAATTAGGGAAAATTGATTCTAATCAAAATCTTTCTACGTTAAATCTATAAAAAATATTCCCTCTTTTATCCGTTCAATTACTATGGGTATTTATTCATTTATGTGTAGATTTGCCCGAATATCAAAAAAATAAAATTATATGGCCGAAAGAATCAAGGTAGCTAATCCCGTTGTAGAATTAGATGGTGATGAAATGACACGCATCATATGGAAATTTATTAAAGACAAATTAATCCTTCCTTATGTAGATGTTGATATTAAGTATTTTGACCTTGGGGTAGAACATCGGGATGCCACCAACGATCAGGTTACTATTGATGCGGCTAATGCAATTAAAGAACATGGCGTAGGTATTAAATGTGCCACAATAACTCCCGATGAAGCTCGTGTAAAAGAGTTCAACCTGAAGCAAATGTGGAAAAGTCCCAATGGAACTATTCGGAACATATTGGACGGTACGGTTTTTCGCGAACCGATTGTTATCCACAATATTCCTCGCTTGGTAACCAACTGGACAGCCCCCATCATTGTTGGTCGTCATGCCTTTGGCGATCAATACCGGGCTACAGATGCAGTAATAAAGGGTAAGGGCACATTGACAATGACTTTTACACCAGAAGATGGCGGCGAAGTTCAAACCTTTGAAGTATATAATTATAAAGGAGATGGCGTGGCACTCTCAATGTACAATACAGATGAAAGTATCATAGGGTTTGCCCGTAGCTGTTTTAATATGGCATTGAGTAAAAAATGGCCGTTATATCTCTCCACAAAAAACACCATCCTTAAAAAATATGACGGTCGTTTCAAGGATATATTTCAAGATATTTATGAAAACGAGTTCAAAGCTCAATTTGATGCAGCAGGTATTGTGTACGAACACCGCCTGATAGATGACATGGTAGCCAGTGCCTTAAAGTGGAATGGCAACTTTGTTTGGGCTTGTAAAAATTATGATGGAGATGTGCAAAGTGATACTGTAGCCCAAGGCTTTGGATCGTTAGGGTTGATGACATCAGTATTGATAACCCCCGATGGCAAAACAATGGAAGCCGAAGCTGCACACGGTACTGTTACCCGGCATTACAGAGAGTATCAAAAAGGCAATCCCACCAGCACCAACCCCATTGCCAGCATCTTTGCATGGACAAGAGGCTTGGCATTTCGTGGCAAATTGGACAGCAACAATGCGTTAATCGATTTCGCCAATGCGTTAGAAGCGGTTTGTATTGACACCGTAGAAGAAGGCAAAATGACCAAAGATTTAGCGGTTTGTATTCATGGTAACAAAGTAACTCATGGGGAACATTACTTATACACCGAAGAATTTTTGGAAGCCATCAACGATAATTTGGTTAAAAAATTAGGATAGAAGCATCTATTTCTATTTTCTTTAATACGAAATAATAGTTTAATTTCATTTGAATAAACTATTGTTTCGTATTTTTTATTACCACTATGCAACATGCCACTACGAAAAGACACCGCAATTATTTGATATTTCTATTAGTAACTACAATCTATTTTGGTCTTGCTTTTATTGCGATCGAGTACTTAAAAATGCCGACAAATGGTTTGAATGATATAGTTCGAAGTCTATTTCAATATTTTGTAGTAGTATTTGCATCATTTGGACTTATTATATTACTATCTATTAATAAATTAGTATTTGCTACAATATTTCCTTTCTTCATTTTGCTATGCTCGATACTGGCTTTTTTTAGAGGTACCGCTAATATAATACTGAACGCTAATCTAATTGAAGTATCAGTAAACAATGACATCAAAACCAGTGTTGATTTAATATCTGTACCGCTAATCCTATTTGTGTTTTTCAATTTGATTGTTTCAATTTGGCTGGTTCGATTCAGATACAAAAAAATCGAAGTCCCTCACAAATTCATTTATCTTTTCACATCAATACTCATTGTATTGTCAACCAACTATTTTATCACTACATCCAAAGCTGCCGTTCAAAATAGAATTCCATATGTGGTTTACCAATCCTTTATCGAATATTATGAAAACAAGAAAGAAATCCATACCACTCGCCCTAACAATTCATTCGGTGCAACCTGCAAAACAGATTCACTAACCGTTGTATTTGTTCTTGGCGAAACCTTGCGAGCAGACCATCTGGGCATTAACGGTTATAAGCGCTCAACCACTCCTTTGCTTAATCAAGCCAATGTTATATCATTCAATAATATCTATTCACCTTATACTAATACGGAGCGTAGTGTTCCATATATACTCACTCCGGCAGATAGCCTTTACCCCGATAAAGCATACACGGAACGGTCATTTATCAGTATATTTAATGCCTGCAAGTTTAAAACGTTTTGGATTGCAAACCAAGAACCCACAAAATCCTTTGCCTATTTTCCGAATGAGACAGACTCGGTTTTTTTCACAAATTCTGGCAACACTGTTTATAATTTTGCTCCTTACTCTTGGCTGGACGAAGCAACCCTCCCTCCCCTACAAGAAATTTTAAACAATAAAACTGTTGCTAAAAGTCTTATAGTAATACACACTATTGGATCTCATTGGTGGTACAAAACTCATTATTCCAAAGAATATGAGAAATTTATTCCAGTAATTAAAAGCCGTACGGTATCTTCCAATTCTTTAGAAGAAATGACAAACACATACGACAATACCATATTATATACTGATTATTACTTAAGCACAATCATTCAATTACTAAAAAACAAAAAAGCTATTCTATTCTATTTGTCCGATCACGGGGAAGCTCTTGGCGAAAATGGCATGTGGCTACACGCTATAGAAGCTGCTCCTATACACAATCCTGCATGTATTGTATGGATGTCAGATAAATACAAATTAGAAAATCCCACTTTCGAAAATATCCTTCAATCCAATAGAAAAAAACATTTTAATACATCTTTCCTATTCCCAAGCATTCTTATGGCGGCGGGCATTTCCGCTCCTCTCTCCGATACCACCTTAAGCATTTTATCGTTACCCTAATCTTAGTAGATCAATTTCACCCCAAAAAAGCAGATACCGGTTTATCTAAAAATATGAATCCTAATATACCCGCCCTCTCTTTTTGACATAACGAACCTAACCAAAACAGCATACAACAGAAAATTCAATATGCTTTTCATTTATAGATTACGCATTTTTGTAAATAAATTAATTACGAGGAATAAGCAAACTAATTTTTTTGAGAAGTAGCTTCTTTTTTAATATATAATTGTACATTTAGCACTACAAATAAATTGTATATCAATTCTTAACGAAAGCAACATGGGCATAGCCATTAGAGAACATACGTTTTTACGGATTTTCTGTTTAAAAAAAACAGTATCCCAAAAACAATAGGGAAAGCTACAGCTATACAAATATCCCATTCAGCAAAATCTAAAATTTAAAAAATACACGAATGAAATCAGGTACAAAAGGTCAACTTTCCTTTATGATGTTTCTTGAGTTTTTTATTTGGGGAGCATGGTTTGTAACATTAGGCACTTTTTTAGCCAAAAATCTTAATGCAACAGAATTTGAAAAAGCCAATGTTTTTTCTACTCAGTCCTGGGGTGCCATTATTGCCCCATTTATCATTGGTCTCATTGCTGACCGGTTCTTTAATGCCGAAAAAATATTAGCCGTTCTGCATCTTTTAGGTGCCGGGCTAATGTATCTTATGTTTAAATCGGAGAATGTAGGCGTTTTTTATCCTTACGTTTTAGCTTATATGATCTTATATATGCCAACATTGGCATTGGTGAACTCGGTTTCCTTTCGGCAGATGAGCAATCCAGAAAAGGAGTTCCCTTCTATCAGAATTTTTGGAACAATCGGATGGATTGTAGCCGGAGTAATCATCAGTTATGTTTTTCATTGGGATAATGAACAAAATAACACAACTAATGATGCCCTAAGAAACACCTTTCTTATGGCATCCATTGCTTCGCTGGTATTAGGATTATTTAGTTTTACCCTTCCCAAAACACCTCCTAAAAAAGCAGGAAAGGGAGCTTCCATCAGCCAGATATTAGGATTAGATGCTCTACAATTGCTAAAGGATAAAAACTTTCTCGTGTTCTTTGTTTCTTCAATACTCATATGTATTCCTCTCGCTTTTTATTATGCAAATGCCAATGTATTTTTAACTGATGTTGGTCTTGAAAACCCAACTGCAAAAATGGCCATCGGGCAGGTTTCTGAAGTACTATTCCTTTTATTAATTCCTTTCCTATTTAAAAAATTCGGATTTAAGAATACCATTTTAATCGGTATGCTAGCATGGGCAGTAAGATATTTGCTGTTTGCCTACGGAAACGCTGGTGAGCTCTCCTTTATGTTGATTTTAGGTATTGCACTTCATGGTATTTGTTATGATTTCTTTTTTGTTTCAGGACAAATTTATACAGACTCCAAAGCAGGCGAAAAATATAAAAGCGCTGCACAAGGTTTAATCACTTTGGCCACTTATGGAATAGGCCAGCTCATTGGTTTTTGGGTGGCCGGCTATATAGGCAATCACTATAAAGACCTTGCCTCAATATCTGTTGGTGATTTCTGGCAGCACGTTTGGCTGGTAC